>Ga0308419_1000755_pt1 | contig 22648 bp, 39 predicted proteins | sample HotsprSampleMS50_FD_203674 | JGI IMG/M metagenome (GOLD analysis project Ga0308419, IMG submission 203674) | Hot spring phototrophic mat microbial communities from Mushroom Spring, Yellowstone National Park, Wyoming, United States - 20090730_MS50 ... | reverse complement strand
AGATGGTCATGCCGGGGGACAACGTGGCCATGGACATCGAGCTCATCACCCCCATCGCCATCGAGGAAGGCCTCCGCTTCGCCATCCGCGAGGGCGGCCGCACCGTCGGCGCCGGAGTCGTCACGGGGATTACCGAATAGCCGGTTCGGCTGGGAGGTAGCGTGGTCATGGCCAGTCAGAAGATCCGGATCCGCTTGCGGGCGTTCGACCACAAGATCCTGGACTCCGCGGCCGAGAAGATCGTGCACACCGCTCGGCGCACCGGGGCGAAGGTCTCCGGACCCGTACCGCTCCCGACGGAGAAGAGCGTCTACACGATCCTGGTCGCGCCCAACGGGGAGAAGGACATCCGCGAGCAGTTCGAGATGCGGACGCACAAGCGGCTGATCGACATCATCGAGCCCACGGCGAAGACCGTGGATGCGCTGATGAGGCTGGACCTGGCCGCCGGCGTGGACATCGAGATCAAGCTGTAGACCGGAGGGGCCGCGGCGGTGCGGCTGCGGCCCCGACGGCGGTCTCCGTGATTGGAGGCAGGTCTTCATGCCCAGAGGCATCCTGGGACGCAAGGTCGGCATGACGCAGATCTTCGACGACAAGGGCGAAGTCGTGCCGGTCACGGTCATCGACACCGGTCCCAACGTCGTCGTCCGGTGCCGGACCAAGGAGCGGGACGGCTATACGGCCGTGCAGCTCGGCCTGGGAGAAGTGGCCGAGCGCAAGGTGTCAAGGCCCGTCCGGGGCCAGTTCGCCAAGGCCAAGGTCGCGCCGATGATGGTCCTGCGCGAGATCCGCGTCGACGATGTGTCCGGGTTCGAGGTCGGCCAGCGGATAGGAGCGGAAATCTTCAAGCCCGGAGACGTGGTCGCCGTCACCGGGACGTCCAAAGGCAAGGGCTTCGCCGGTGGCGTCAGGCGTCACGGCTTCCGCCGCGGGCCGATGGCCCACGGCTCCAAGTATCACCGGGCTCCCGGCTCCCTGGCCTCCCGGGACGCGGCCCGCGTCTTCAAGGGTCGTCGCATGCCGGGCCACCTCGGCGCGGCCCGTGTGACCGTACGCGGCCTGAGGGTGGTCAAGGTGGACCCGGAGAGGAACCTTCTTATTCTCAAAGGCGCCGTGCCCGGGCCGAGAGGCGGACTCCTGGCCATCCGGGAGATGCCGGCGGGCGCGCGGGAGAAGGTGTGACAGTGCCCAAGGCACCCGTCTACAACGTCCAAGGTGAGCGAGTCGGGGAGATAGACCTGAGCGACAGAGTCTTCGGCGCCGAGATAAACGAGGCCGTGATGCATCAGGCGGTCGTGGCCTACCTGGCCCGGCAGCGCCAAGGGACGGCCTCGACGAAGGGCCGGTCGGAGGTGTCCGGCGGCGGCCGCAAGCCGTGGCGGCAGAAAGGTACGGGTCTGGCCCGGGCAGGTAGCATCCGGTCGCCGCTGTGGCGTGGCGGCGGTGTCGTCTTCGGGCCGAAGCCGCGCGACTACGCTCTGGCGCTGCCCAAGAACGTCAAGCGGCAAGCCCTGACCTCGGCGCTCTCGGCCAAGGTGCGCGACGGCGACCTCCTGGTCGTCGAAGGTCTCCGGATGGAGAAGCCCAGGACGAAAGAAGTCGTCGGCCTGCTCGAGCGGCTCGCCGTGCAGGGTTCGACCTTGATCGTCACGCCGGAGACCGACCCGGCGCTGGTCCTGTCCGCCCGCAACATCCCCGGGGTGGACACCCAGCGGGCGCCCAACCTGAGCGCCTACGACGTCCTGGCGCACGGGAAGGTCCTCATGACCCGCGACGCCGTGGCGCGGGTCGAGGAGGTGTTCGGGTCGTGACGCGGTCCCGCGACGTCATCATCCGGCCCATCGTCTCCGAGAAGAGCACGGGGGCCATGGCGGACAACAAGTACACGTTCCTGGTGGACCCGACGGCCAACAAGACCCAGATAAAGCAAGCCGTCGAGGAGATATTCGGGGTCACGGTGGTCGAAGTGAACACCGTCCGGCGCCTCGGCAAGATGCGCCGGATGGGGTACTTCCGCGGCCGGCAGCCCTCGACCAAGAAGGCCATCGTCACCGTGAAGGAAGGCCAGAAGATAAAGGTCTTCGAGGAGATGTCCTGAGGCCGGGCTGCCTTTGCGAAGGGGTGAAGACAGCGTGCCTATCAAGAAGTACAAGCCGACGTCGCCCGGCATCCGCCAGATGACGGTGGCCGACTTCAGCGAGATAACGAAGGACCGGCCGGAGAAGGCCCTCATCGTCCGCAAGAAGGAGTGGGCTGGGCGGAACAACCAGGGCCGTCTCACCGTCAGGCGCCGCGGCGGCGGGCACCGCCGCTTCATCCGCCTGGTCGACTTCAGGCGCGACAAGGACGGAGTCCCGGCCCGCGTGGCGGCCATCGAGTACGACCCGAACCGCTCGGCACGCCTGGCCTTGCTCCACTACGCCGACGGCGACAAGCGCTACATCCTGGCGCCCCTCGGCCTGGGCGTGGGGGACACGGTGGTCTCCGGGCCGGAAGCCGACATCAAGGTGGGCAACCACCTCCCCTTGGCCAAGATGCCCACCGGCACCCTCGTCCACAACGTCGAGCTCGTCCCGGGCAAGGGCGGGCGGCTCTGCCGCGCGGCCGGGAGTTCCGCGCAGCTCCTGGCCAAGGAAGGCACGTTCGCCCACCTGAGGCTGCCCTCCGGGGAGGTCCGGCTGGTGGACGTCAACTGCCGGGCCACGGTGGGCCAGATGGGCAACGTCGAGCACGAGAACATCACCATCGGCAAGGCCGGGCGGAGCCGGTGGATGGGGCGACGACCGGCTGTACGCGGCGTGGCCATGAACACCATCGACCACCCGCACGGGGGCGGCGAGGGACGGTCCCCGGTCGGCCGCAAGCACCCCACCACGCCGTGGGGCAAGCCCGCCCTGGGTCACCGCACCCGGCCCAAGCGCAAGCGCTCGGACCGGTACATCGTCAAGCGCCGGGGTAGCTAGGGAAGGAGGCGCGAGGAAGGTGTCAAGGTCCTCCAAGAAGGGTCCCTACGTCGACGCCGCGTTGATGCGGAAGATCAACGCCCTCAACGCGCGGAACGACAAGCGGGTCATCAAGACCTGGGCTCGGGCCTCCACCATCGTCCCGGAGATGGTCGGACACACCATCGCCGTGCATGACGGCCGGCGGCACGTGCCCGTCTACATCACCGAGGAGATGATCGGGCACAAGCTCGGCGAGTTTGCGCCGACCCGGGTCTTCCGGGGACACGGAGCGCACACGGAGCGCTCCACGGCTTTGAAGTAAGCCTTGGCGGGCCTCGGGGCCCGCGTGGGGCAGGGGGTAAGAGTTCATGGCACGGACCGAACGGCCCAAGGCGGACGAGGCAAGGGTGGTCTCGCGGTACGTCTGGATAGCTCCGAGGAAGGTCCGTATCGTCCTGGACCTCATCCGGGGTAAGGGCGTCGACGAGGCCCTCGCCATCCTCCAGTTCGTTCCCAAGCGGGCCTCGCTCCTGGTCTCCAAGGCCGTGAAGTCGGCGACGGCCAACGCCGAGCAGAACCTCCAGATGAAGCGCGACAAGCTCTACATCGCGGAGGCGTTCGCCGACGGAGGCCCGACGATGAGACGGTACCAGCCCCGCCAGCGGGGTCGGGCGTTCCCCATCAAGCAGCGCACGACACACCTGACGGTCGTCGTGCGGGAGAGGGACTAGGGTCGGCGGACGAGAGGAGGGGAACAAGTGGGTCACAAGGTTCATCCGAAGGGACTGCGCCTGGGAATCATCGAGGACTGGGATGCGAAGTGGTTCGCCGGCAAGAAGCAGTTCGCTGACCTCCTCCTCGAGGACGACCGGATCCGCAAGCATATCCAGAGGAAGTTCGCGGCAGCCGGGGTCTCGCGCGTCGAGATCGAGCGTGCGGCCAACCGGGTCAAGGTCACCCTCCACACGGCGCGACCGGGTATGGTCATCGGCCGGGGAGGCACCGGGGTCGAAGAGCTCAGGCACGAGCTCGAGCGCATGACGCAGAAGCAGGTTGCCGTCAACATCGTGGAGATAAGGCAGCCAGAGCTTGACGCCAAGCTCGTGGCGGAGAGCATCGCGTCCGCCCTCGAGAAGCGCATCTCGCACCGCCGGGCCATGAAGCAGGCCATCGGACGCGCGATCCGCGCCGGCGCCAAGGGCGTCCGCATCACCGTGGGCGGCCGCATCGGCGGAGCCGAGATAGCGCGCCGCGAGCGCGCCTGGGAGGGTACGGTGCCCCTCCACACCCTGCGCGCCCGCATCGACTACGGTGCGGCCGACGCCAACACGACCTACGGCAAGATAGGTGTCAAGGTCTGGATCTACAAGGACGAGGTCCTGCCCCACAGGCGGGCCAAGGTCCCCGCGGCGGCTCCCGAGGCTGCTCCGGACGGAGAGGCAGGCGACTAGGCCATGTTGATGCCCAAGCGGGTCAAGTACCGCAAGGTCCACCGCGGCCGGCGTAAGGGCAAGGCCTGCCGTGGAGCGGAGGTCTTCTACGGAGACCACGGGCTCCAGGCCCTCGAGCCGGCCTGGGTCACGGACAGGCAGATCGAGGCCGCCCGAATCGCCCTGACCCGGCACACCAAGCGCGGCGGGCAGGTCTGGATCCGCATCTTCCCCGACAAGTCCGTCACGGCCAAGCCGGCCGAGACGCGGATGGGGAGCGGGAAGGGCGCACCCGCCTACTGGGTCGCGGTGGTCAAGCCCGGGCGTATCCTCTTCGAGATCGGTGGCGTGCCGCACGACGTGGCCAAAGAGGCCCTGCGTCTTGCCAGCCACAAGCTCCCGCTGAAGACGCGCATCGTCAGCCGCGAGCAGCAAGAGGGTGGTGAGGAGCTTGAAGGTTGACCAGATCCGCCAGCTCTCCGACGAGGAGATCCAGGCCAAGCTGAAAGAGTTCAAGGAAGAGCTCTTCAACCTCAGGTTCCAGTTGGCCACCGGCCAGCTCGACAACCCGATGCGGCTGAGGGCCGTGCGCAAGGACATCGCGCGGGTGAAGACCATCCAGCGCGAGCGGCAGATCGCGGCCCTCAGGCGGGCCCAGGGTGGCCGGTAGGGAGGTTCGACGGTGCAGATCAGGGGGAAGAGGAAGGTCAGGTACGGGCGGGTGACCTCGGACGCGATGGACAAGACCGTGGTCGTCGCGGTAGAGGCCGTCGAGGCGCACCCCCTTTACGGGCGCCGCATCAAGCGGACCAAGAAGCTCAAGGCGCACGACGAGAAGAACGAGTGCCGTGTCGGAGACAGGGTGAAGGTCGTCGAGACGCGGCCACTCAGTAAGGACAAGCACTGGCTGGTCGTCGAGGTCGTCGAGCGGGCGAAGTAGGCGGACCGGTCGGCACCGGGATTGGGGTGGACCCGATGATTCAGGCGCAGACAAGACTGGTCGTGGCCGACAACACCGGCGCCAAAGAGATCATGTGCATCAGGGTCCTCGGTGGATCCAAGCGCAAGTACGGCAATGTCGGTGACATCATCATCGCCTCGGTAAAGGAAGCGGCACCCGGGGGCGTCGTGAAGAAGGGTGACGTCGTCAAGGCGGTCATCGTCCGCTCGACCAAGGGGGTCCGCCGTCCGGACGGCACCTATATCCGGTTCGATGATAACGCCGGGGTCCTCCTGGGCGACGAGAAGGAGCCGAAGGGGACCCGCATCTTCGGACCTGTGGCTCGCGAGCTACGCGAGAAGGAATTCATGAAGATCGTGTCCCTGGCCCCGGAGGTCCTGTGAGGAGTCCGGGCCAGGTCGGAAGCGAGGTGGGCTCGACATGCCCCGAGCGAAGAGCATAGGCGGCGAGGCCCCCGTGAGGAAGAAGCTTAACGTCCGCAAGGGCGATACGGTGGTGGTCCTTTCCGGCAAGCACCGCGGCCGGAAGGGCAAGGTCATCCGCGTCGACGTCGAGGGCCGGCGTGTCGTCGTCGAAGGCGTCAACGTCGCCAAGAAACACCTGAAGCCTAGGGGCAAGGTCCTGCAGGGCGGCATCGTCGACCAGGAGATGCCGATACCCCGGGACAAGGTCATGCTCGTCTGCCCGCGGTGCAACAAGCCGGCGCGTGTGAGCCGCACGCGGCTGGAGGACGGCCGCCTGGCGCGCACGTGCCACCGGTGCGGCGAGATCGTCGACCGGTAGGTAGGGAGGACGCACCGGCAATGCCCAGACTCAAGCAGCACTATCTGGAAACGGTCGTTCCCGCCCTGAAGGAACGGTTCGGCTACCGGAGTCCCATGGAGGTCCCGAGAGTAGTCAAGGTCGTCGTGAACATGGGCGTGGGCGAGGCCACGCAGGACCCGAAGGCCCTTGACGCGGCGGTCACCGACCTCCGGGCCATCACCGGACAGAAGCCGGTCGTCACCCGGGCCAAGCGGTCCATCGCCGCCTTCAAGCTCCGCAAGGGCGTGCCGATAGGGTGCTACGTCACCCTACGCGGGGACCGGATGTACGACTTCCTCGACCGCCTGTTCACGGTGGCCCTGCCGAGGGTGCGCGACTTCCGGGGCGTCCCCTCCCGGTCCTTCGACGGCCGCGGGAACTACAGCCTCGGGATCCGGGAGCAGCTCATCTTCCCGGAGATCGACTACGACAAGGTCGACAAGGTCCGCGGCATGGACGTGACCATCGTCACGACCGCCAGGAGCGATGAGGAAGCCAAGAGTCTCCTGTCGCTCCTCGGGATGCCGTTCCGAGAGTAGGAAGGAGGCATTGGGGCTTGACCACCAAGGCGCGCATGGAGAAGTGGAAGAGGGAGCCGAAGTTCAGCACCCGGCGGCACAACCGCTGCCGGATCTGCGGCCGGCCCCGTGCGTACATGGGTCGCTTCGGCATCTGCCGCATGTGCTTCCGCGAGAGGGCTCACCGGGGGCTCATCCCCGGCATCCGGAAGGCAAGCTGGTAGGTCGCCCCGGTCGCCGAATGAAGAGGGTTGGGCACGAGAAGGGGGTATGGGACGTGCCTGTGACCGATCCCATTGCCGACATGCTGACCCGTATCCGGAACTCGAACACGGCCAGACAGGACCGTGTGGACATACCGGGCTCCAAGGTCAAGCGGAGCATCGCGGAGATCCTCAAGCGTGAGGGCTACATCCGTGACTACGCCTGGATAGACGACGGCCGCCAGGGGACCATCCGTATCTACCTCAAGTACGGCCCGCAGCGCGAGTCGGTCATCCACGGGCTGCGGAGGATCTCCAAGCCCGGGCTGCGGGTCTACGCGAAGAAGGACCGGGTTCCCAGGGTGCTGGGCGGGCTCGGCATCGCCATCCTGTCCACCCCGGCGGGCATCCTCACGGACAAAGAAGCCCGCGCCAAGGGTGTCGGCGGCGAGGTCATCTGCTACATCTGGTGAGGCCGCGCCGGTCACCCGGCGCGCAGGCCCGCCGCCTGGAAACGGGGGTAGCCACAAGGTGTCTAGAGTCGGGAAGAAGCCGATACCGGTGCCGGCTGGAGTAGAGGTGCGGAAGGACGGCAACCTCATCACCGTCACGGGCCCCCGCGGCACCCTCCAGCGGACCGTCCATCGGGACATGAAGGTGGAGGTGGCCCCGGACGCCATCACCGTCCGGCGTCCGACCGACGCGCCCCACCACCGTTCGCTGCACGGGGTGACGCGTAGCGTCATCGCCAACATGGTCGAGGGCGTGACCAAAGGGTTCGAGAAGCAGCTCGCCATCGTCGGCACGGGGTACCGCGCCCAGGTCACGGGGGGGCGCCTGGTCCTGACCGTGGGGTACTCGCACCCCGTCGAGATAGTGCCGCCGCCGGGCGTCACCATCGAGACCCCCACGCCGGCGTCCATCGTGGTCAAGGGCTCGGACAAGGAAGCGGTCGGCCAGGTGGCCGCCGACATCCGCAAGGTCAAGCCGCCCGAGCCGTACCACGGCAAGGGTATCCGCTACGTGAACGAGAAGGTCCGGCACAAGGCCGGGAAGGCGGCCAAGTAGCCGGCTACGGTCTTCTCAGGAGGTCGTGAGCAGGGTGGGCAAGCTGACCAAGAGCGAAGCCAGGAGGCGCCGTCATCTCCGCATCCGTCGGAAGGTCCGTGGAACGCCCGAGCGGCCGCGCCTGAACGTGTTCCGCAGCCTGAAGCACATCTACGCCCAGGTCATCGACGACATCGGCGGCCGGACGCTGGTCTCGGCGTCATCTCTCGACCCGGAGCTGGGTCTTTCCTACGGCGGGAACGTGGCCGCCGCCCGGGCGGTCGGCACGCTCCTGGGCAAGCGGGCTTTGGCCAAGGGCGTCACCCGGGTCGTCTTCGACCGGGGTGGCTACCTCTACCACGGGCGCGTGAAAGCACTGGCGGACGCGGCGCGCGAGGCCGGTCTTGAGTTTTAGGGCCGGACGGGGTCCGGCCCAGGGTTACTATGTTTGGCTCGGCCCCGCCGGGCCGGGCCGGAGGGAAGGTGATCTCTAGGGTGCCGCGCATCAATGCTGATGACCTCAATGCCGAGCTAGCCGAGAAAGTCGTGACCATCAACCGGGTGGCCAAGGTCGTCAAGGGCGGTCGTCGCTTCAGCTTCAGCGCCCTGGTCGTCGTGGGCGACAACGACGGGCACGTGGGCGTCGGGCTGGGGAAGGCTGCGGAAGTCTCCGACGCCATCGCCAAGGGCGTCCAGGAAGCCAAGAAGAACCTGATCACGGTACCGAGGGTCGGGACGACCATCCCGCACGAGGTCGTCGGGCACTTCGGCGCGGGCAAGGTCCTGCTGAGGCCGGCGTCCAAGGGGACCGGCATCATCGCCGGCGGACCGGTCCGGGCGGTCCTCGAACTGGCCGGGGTCCGCGACGTCCTGACCAAGTCCCTGGGGTCGTCGAACGCGGCCAACGCCGTCCACGCGACCATAGCCGGCCTTAAGCAGCTGCATAACGCCGAGGAGATAGCCCGGCTGAGGGGCAAGCCGGTGAGCGAGCTCTTCGCCTAGCCGCCGGGCGGACGGCTCGGGACCCGTCCGAGGCGGGCCGAGCTGTCCGAGGCGGGCTGAGGCTGATTGCGGAGGAGAGACTAATGGCTCTCGTGCTTGAGATCAAACTCGTGAAGAGCACTATCGGTCACCCGAAGCGCCAGGAACGCACGGTGAGGGCTCTGGGGCTGCGGAGCATAGGGCAGGTCGTATCTCACCGGGACACTCCCGCCGTGCGGGGGATGCTCCGCGTCGTCCAGCACCTCGTCGAGGTGAAGGAGCGCCCGGAGACCCCCGAAGAGCGGGCAAAGCGGATCGAGCGGACCCAGACGCCTGCCCGGAAGACCGAGCCGGTTCCGGCTGCGGCGAAGGCCACCCGTACGCCGGCCCCGACCTCCGGGGCCGAGGCGCCGGCCGAGAAGGCCACCCCGAAGACGAAGAAGGCCGCCCAGGACAAGGGCGGCGAGGCGGCCGAGGCGCCCAAGTCCGCCAAGGCGAAGGCGACGAAGAAAGAGGCTGCGGCACCGGGCGATGCCGCGGCCAAGAAGCAGCCGGCGGCGAAGAGATCGGCCTCCGGCGCCGCGGTCGGCGCGAAGGCCGAGAAGAAGCCGGCCAAGGGCAAGGGCACGGCCGAGTAGCGAAGGTGAAGGTGGGTCGGCCATGAGGATACATGACCTGAGCCCGGCACCGGGGTCGAGGAAGGCTCCCAAGCGGGTCGGGCGGGGTATCGGCTCGGGACACGGGAAGACCGCCGGGAAAGGCCACAAGGGCCAGAAGGCCCGGGCCGGCGGCCCCAAGGGTCCCGGCTTCGAGGGCGGCCAGACGCGCCTGGCGATGAGGCTGCCGAAGCGGGGCTTCAAGAGCCCCTTCCACAAGGTCTACGCACTCGTCGACCTCGATGTCCTTGCCGCCAAGTTCGAGGCCGGGGCCGTGGTGACCCCCGAAGCACTCCTGGAGAGAGGGATCATCCGCAAGCTGGGGGACGGCGTCAAGGTCCTCGGCGACGGGGCGCTGGACAAGCCTCTCGTCGTGCGGGCGCACCGGTTCTCCCGGTCGGCGGCGGCCAAGATTGAAGCCGCCGGCGGAAAGGCCGAGGTGATCTGAGTGCTTCAGACCCTGCGTAGCGCGATGCGGATATCGGACCTCCGGAGGAGGATCATCTTCACCCTCTGGATGTTCCTCATTTTCCGCATCGGCACCCACATCCCGGTCCCCGGGATAGACAACACGAAGATAGAGCAGCTCTTCCAGACGGGCAGCCTCTTCGGGCTCCTGGACATCTTCTCGGGGGGCGCGTTCAAGGCCTTCTCGGTCTTCGCGATGAGCATCACACCCTACATCAACTCGTCCATCATCGTGCAGCTCCTGACGCTGGTCATCCCCGCCTGGGAGCGGCTGCAGAAAGAGGGCGTCGAAGGCCGGAAGAAACTCACCCAGTACGTCCGCTACGGCACGGTCATCCTCGGGCTCATCCAGGCCTACGGCACCTCCTACGGGCTCAAGGCGGCCGTCATCAACCCGACCTTCTGGAGCATCACGCTCATCGCGCTCAGCCTCACGGCCGGGACGGCGTTCCTGATGTGGCTCGGGGAGATGATAACGGAGCGGGGCATCGGGAACGGCATCTCCCTCATCATCTTCGCCGGAATCGTCTCGCGTCTGCCGCGCGGGGCGGCGGCCATCTGGACCTACCTGACCGCAGGGACGGTCAACGTGCTCAACGTGCTTCTTCTGGCCGTGTTCGCCCTGGCCGTGATCGCCCTGGTCATCTGGATGCTCGAGGGACAGCGCCGCATCCCGGTGCAGTACGCCAAGAGGGTCGTGGGCCGGAGGTACTACGGCGGCCAGTCCACGCACATGCCGGTGCGCATCAACACGGCCGGCGTCATCCCCGTCATCTTCTCGACCTCGTTCCTGGCCATCCCGGTCACGATTGGCCAGTTCGTGGACAGGCCCTGGGCCAAGGCCCTGGCCGAAGCCTTCGCGTACAGCGGACCGCTCTACATCACGCTGAACGCGCTCCTGATCATCTTCTTCACGTACTTCTACACGTCCGTCCAGTTCAACCCGATGAACGTGGCCAACGACCTGAAGAAATGGGGCGGCTTCATCCCGGGCATCCGGCCCGGACGGCCCACGGCGGAGTACCTTAACCGTGTCCTGATGCGCATAACCCTTATCGGCGCGGTCTTCCTGGCCATTATCGCCGCGGTCCTCCCGTACGCGGTCCAGCGCATGACCGGGCTACAGGGCATCTACTTCGGTGGCACCGCACTGCTCATAGTGGTCGGCGTCGCCCTCGAGACCATGAAGCAGATCGAAGTCCATCTCGTCATGCGTCACTATCAGGGCTTCCTGAAGTGACATCAGGGCTTCCTGAAGTGACGCACCCGACCCGAGGAGGGGTGGCGGTGAACGTCGTGGTCATGGGCCCGCCCGGGGCGGGCAAGGGGACGCAGGCGAAGCTCCTGGCCGAGCGGCACGGCCTGGTCCACCTCTCGCCGGGAGACCTTCTGCGGGAGGCGGTCAAGGAGGGTACTCCCCTGGGCCTCGAGGCTAAGGCCTACATGGACAGGGGCAGCCTCGTGCCCGACGGGCTCGTCATCGAGCTCATGCGGGCCCGCATCAGGGAGTCCGGTGGGGCGCGGGGCCTTCTCTTCGACGGCTTCCCCCGCACGCTGGCCCAGGCGGACGCCCTGGACGCGATGCTCTCGGAGTCGGGGTTCGCGCTGGACATGGTGGTGAACGTCGTGCTCCCGGAGGAGGAGGCCATCCGGCGCCTGACCGGCCGCAGGGTCTGCCGCGTCTGCGGAGCCAACTACCACCTGGAATACAGGCCGCCGAACGCCCCGGGACGTTGCGACCTGTGCGGCGGCGAGCTCTATCAGAGGAGCGACGACAGCGAGGAGACGGCGCGGGCGCGGTTCGAGGTCTACCGTCGCCAGACCGAGCCGCTCATCGCCTACTACGCTGCCCGGGGGCTGCTCCGCGACGTGGACGGGAGCGGCGGCGTGGACGAGGTGGCCGAGCGCCTCAGCCGGACTCTGGGGCTGGCCGGATGATCGTCCTCAAGACCCCGGAGGAGATAAGGCTGATGCGCGAGGCCGGGCGCATCGTGGCCCGGACCCTCGAGGCCCTGGTGGCCATGGTCCGGCCGGGTGTCCGGACGCTCGAGCTGGACGCGGAGGCGGAGAGGCTCATCCGGCAGGCGGGTGCGCTGCCCTCGTTCAAGGGATACCGGGGTTACCCGGCGTCCGTCTGCGTCTCGGTCAACGAGGAGGTCGTCCACGGCATCCCGGGGCCGCGCCGGCTGAGGGAAGGCGACCTCGTCAGCCTCGACGTGGGCGCATGCCTCCGCGGCTACCACGGGGACGCCGCGGTGACGGTGCCCGTGGGAGAGGACCTGAGCCCGAGGGCGTCGCGTCTCCTCGCCGCAGGGCGCGGGGCCCTGGCTGCGGCCATAGAGAAGGCCCAGCCGGGCAACCGCCTGGGCGACGTGTCGCACGCCATCCAGAGCCACGCGGAATCCCTCGGGTTCTCCGTGGTCCGCGACTACGCGGGGCACGGCATCGGTCAGGCGATGCACGAAGACCCGCAGGTGCCCTGCTTCGGGCGGCCCGGGACCGGCCCCCTGCTCCGGACGGGCATGGTCCTGGCCATCGAGCCGATGCTGAACGCGGGGACGGAAGAAGTGGAAGTGCTCGACGACGGTTGGACGGTGGTCACCCGGGACCGCGAGCCGTCGGTGCATTTCGAGCACACCGTGGCCGTCACCGACGAGGGACCGGTGGTCCTCACCCTGCCCTGAGGGGGAGCCGGCTGACGGGCCGCGGACACGTGGCGGCCTCAGGGTCGTCCAATTGAATAGAGAACAGGGCAAATGATATACTAAAGAGCGAGTTTTCGCTGGAGAAAAATGGTATTGGCTCTTGAGCGTCCGTTCAAGCGGGCGAGAGCTGTCCCTGGGAGAGGAGAGGCCATGCCGCAGGAAGGAGGCCTCCGCGTCGGACAGCTCGTCCGGTCCAAGGCGGGACGCGACGCCGGCGGTTACTTCCTCGTGGTCGGCGTGAAGGACCGCCAGACCGTGGCGATAGCCGACGGCCGGCTCCGCCGCATCTCAAGACCCAAACTCAAGAACGTCAAGCACCTTGAGGCGTTGCCCTGTCGAGTACCCCAGGCCGAAGTCTGGTTCGCCCCCGATAGGTTGGTGACGGACCGGGCGGTGGCCGATATGATACGAGAGCTCCTGGACCATCTGGCTCGCGAGGAGCGACCCGCCGGCAGGTCCACCGGGCCGGGCCCGGGAGACCTTGCGGATGGGAAGGGGGAACCGGAGGAGGACGGCAGAGGGTATGGCCAAGAAGGACGCGATCGAGGTCGAGGGTAAGGTCGTCGAGCCGCTGCCCAACGCGATGTTCCGGGTCGAGCTCGACAACGGTCACCGGATTCTGGCCCATGTGTCCGGCAAGATCCGGATGAACTTCATCCGCATCCTGCCGGGCGACCGTGTGCTGGTGGAGCTGTCGCCCTACGACCTGACCCGCGGTCGTATCCTCTATCGTTTCAAGTAGCTTGCCGTCGGGCCCCGCAGCCTCTGCTACGCCCGTGGGTGGCTCGGAGCGGACGGGGGAGGTCGCCGGCTCGACGACGGGGAGGTTTTCCGGTGAAAGTCAGACCGTCGGTGAAACGCATCTGCGAGAAGTGTAAGGTGGTCCGGCGCAAGGGCCGGGTCCGTGTCATCTGCGAGAACCCGAAGCACAAGCAGAAGCAGGGCTAGACTTCCTCGGGGGAGGTGTGACCGGAAGTGGCGCGCATCGCCGGAGTAGACTTGCCCAGGGAGAAGAGGGTGGAAATCGCCCTCACCTACCTCTACGGGATCGGGCTCTCCACTTCTCGGAAGATCCTGGCCGAGACCGGGGTCAATCCCGACACCCGGGTCAGGAACCTCACCGAGGAAGAGGTCGCCCGGCTCAGGGATACGATCGAGCGCAACTACAAGGTCGAAGGGGACCTCCAGCGCGAGGTCCAGATGAACATCAAGCGCCTCATCGACATCGGGTCCTACCGTGGTCTCAGGCATCGTCGCGGCCTGCCTGTGAGGGGACAGAGGACCCGCACCAACGCACGGACCCGGAAGGGTCCGCGCAAGACCGTCGGCGTCAGGCGGAAGAAGTGAGGCGGCGGCGTGGTAAGAGGTCTAGCGCCCAGGTCCAACGTGAGAAGGACGGTGGAGAGCCTTGTCTCCTCGTAGAGGTAAGGGCCCCGCGGCCCGCAAGAAAGAGAAGAGACTCGTCGAGCACGGGGTGGCGCACATCCGCTCGACGTTCAACAACACGATAGTGACCATCACCGACCGCCAGGGGGCGACCATCGCCTGGGCTTCGGCCGGGACGCAGGGCTTCAAGGGCTCGAAGAAGGGCACCCCGTTCGCGGCCGGCCTCGCGGCCGAGTCGGCGGCCAAGGAGGCCATGACCTACGGGCTCCGCGAGGTCGAGGTCTGCGTCAAGGGACCCGGTTCGGGACGGGAGGCGGCCATCCGCTCTCTTCAGGCCGCCGGGCTCGAAGTCAACTCCATCCGGGACGTCACCCCCATCCCGCACAACGGTTGCCGCCCGCCCAAGCGGCGCCGGGTCTAGGAGGTGCTGGAGCGCATGGCGAGATACACTGGACCGGTCTGCCGACTGTGCCGTAGGGAAGGACTCAAGCTCTATCTGAAGGGTGAACGGTGCTACACGACCAAGTGCGCCTTCGAGCACCGGCCCCACGCTCCCGGCCCGCAGACGCGCCGCAGGAAGCCCACCGAGTACGGTCTCCAGCTCCGGGAGAAGCAGAAGACGCGGCGCATCTACGGCGTGCTCGAGCGTCAGTTCCGCAGGTACTACCGGAAGGCCGCCCGGGCGCGCGGCGTCACCGGCGAGAAGCTCCTGGAGTTGCTCGAGCGGCGGCTGGACAACGTCGTCTTCCGCATCGGCCTGGCCTCCTCCAGGGCGGAAGCCCGCCAGCTCGTCCGTCACGGGCACTTCACCGTCAACGGCCGGCGGGTGAACATACCGTCCTTCGAGGTCAGGGAGGGTGACGAGGTGGCCGTCCACCCGGCCAGCCGGAACCTGCCGCGGCTGAAGGAGCTTGCGAGTCTGGGTGGGCAACGTGGGGTCCCGGGCTGGCTCGACGTGAACCACGCCGAGATGAAGGCGCGGGTGCTCAGGCTTCCCCAACGGGCGGACATCGACGTGCCCGTCCAGGAGCACCTCATCGTCGAGCTCTACTCGCGGTAACCTTCTGCCGGTCCGCCCGGCGGGGTGAAGGCTTCTCCCGCCGGGCTTGTGTGTCGGCTCTTCGCTTCAAAGGAGGCGTAGCGATGCTGACTATCGAGAAGCCCAGGATACAGTGTGTCGAGCGCTCGCCGGACAGAACCTACGGGAGGTTCGAGGTCGAGCCCCTCGAGCGCGGCTACGGCACCACGCTGGGTAACTCGTTGCGCCGTGTCCTGCTCTCCTCTCTGCCGGGGTGCGCCGTCACCACGGTGAAGATCGACGGCGTCCTCCACGAGTTCTCCACCATCCCCGGCGTGCTCGAGGACGTGACGGACATCATCCTGGCCGTGAAGAAACTGTGCATCAAGATGCACGGCCCCGACGAGCTCCGCATCCTCCGGGTCGAGGCGGAAGGCGAGGGTGAAGTCAAGGCGCGCGACATCATCGCCGGCGCCGACATCGAGATCCTGAATCCCGACCTTCACCTGGCCACCCTTGACAGGGACGGCCGGCTGTACATGGAGATGACCGTGGAGCGCGGTCGCGGCTACGCCCCGGCCGAGCGGAACAAGTGGCCGGACCAGCCGATAGGGGTCATCCCCGTCGATTCCATCTTCAGCCCCGTCCGGCGGGTCAACTTCACCGTCGAGAACACCCGCGTGGCCCAGATAACGGACTACGACAAGCTCACTCTCGAGGTCTGGACCAACGGGACGATGACCCCGGACGAGGCGGTGAGCCTGGGGGCCCGCATCCTGACCGAGCACCTCATGCTCTTCGCCAGCCTCACCGAGGAAGGGCACGGGGTCGAGCTCGCGAGTGACACGCGCGAGGACGAGCCCGACCGCATCCTCAGCATGCCGGTCGAGGAGCTGGAACTCTCCGTACGGTCGTTCAACTGCCTGAAGCGGGCGGGCATCAACACCGTGGGCGAGCTCATCTCCAAGACCGAGGCCGAGATGATGAAAGTGCGCAACCTCGGCAAGAAGTCGCTCGAAGAGGTCAAGGCCAAGCTGGCCGAACTCAACCTTTCCCTGGCCGAGCCGGAGGAGTGACCGCCGCGCTCGGGCCTTCCTTGAACGGAGGATACGCCATGGTGGGACAGGCAAAGCTGGGACGCACGACGGGTCACCGTCGGGCCCTCTTCCGCAACATGGTCACGTCCCTCTTCGCCCGCGAGCGGATCGAGACCACGGAGGCCAAGGCCAAGGAAGTCCAGCCCATAGCCGAGAAACTCGTCACGCTGGCCAAGCGGGGTGACCTGCACGCTCGGCGGCAGGCGGCGCGGTACCTCACGGACGAAGACGTCCTGAAGAAGCTGTTCGACGTCATCGGCCCCCGGTACGCCGACCGGGCCGGCGGGTACACCCGCATCGTCCGGACCGGCAACCGCAAAGGCGACGCGGCCCCGATGGCCTTGCTGGAGCTGGTGCACTAGGCTGTAGGCTCGCGGGCCGCGCCGGCCTAGGCGGCCTGCACCCGAGCGGGCGGTGGACGGCAGACCCGTGGCCGCCTGCTTTCTGTTTAGGAGAGACGCGCCTCAGGGGAGACGCACCGCGGGAGGAGGCGACGCGACTGGACATGGGCGACCGCGACGTCCTCATCGTCGTCAAGGGCCTCGGGTACCGTTACGCCGCGGGCACGCCGGACGAAGTCGTCGCTCTCGAGGGTGTGGACCTCGTCATCCGTCGCGGGGAGTTCCTGGCCGTCATCGGGCCCAACGGGTCGGGCAAGTCCACGCTGGCCAGGCACCTAAACGGGCTTCTCCTCCCCACCGAGGGCTCGGTCACGGTGGAAGGGCTGGACACCCGCGACCCCGCCCACCTGTGGACCATCAGGCAGACGGTGGGGATGGTGTTCCAGAACCCGGACAACCAGATTGTGGCCACCGTCGTCGAGGAAGACGTGGCCTTTGGCCTGGAGAACCTGGCCGTCCCGACCGCCGAGATGCGCCGCCGGGTCGAGGAGGCCCTCGCCCTGGTGGGCATGACCGGCTGGAGGAGACACGCCCCCCACCTGCTGTCCGGAGGCCAGAAGCAGAGGGTCGCCATAGCCGGCGCCCTGGCCCTCCGCCCGCGCTGCCTTGTCCTTGACGAAGCCACGGCCATGCTCGACCCCCGTGGCCGGGCCGAGGTGCTGGCCACGGTGAGGCGTCTCAACCGCGCCGAGGGCCTCACCGTCGTCCTGATAACCCACTTCATGGAGGAGGCCGTCGAGGCCGACCGGGTCCTGGTCATGGACAAGGGGCGGGTCGTCCTGGACGGTCGGCCGGCCGAGGTCTTCAGGCACGCGGGCCTCCTCCGGGACATCGGTCTCGACGTCCCCCCTGCCGTGGAGGTCGCCCGCCTCCTCGAGGTCCGCGGTCACCCCGTCCCCCCGGAGGTCCTCACCGTCCAGGAGCTGGTCGAGCACCTATGCCCATCGAGACCGTAGAGCTCACCCACGTCTACATGACCGGGACCCCCCGGGCCGTCACCGCGCTCGACCGCGTGACCCTCGCCATCGGCGACGGCGAGGCGGTGGGCATCGTCGGGCCGACCGGTTCGGGGAAATCCACCTTGGTCCAGCATTTCAACGGACTGCTCCGGCCCACGCAGGGCCGGGTCCTGGTGGACGGTGTCGACCTCTGGGCCCGGGACGCCAAAGAGCGCCGCGCGCACCAGGCCTTCCTGCGTGAGGTCAGGCGCAAGGTGGGCCTCATCTTCCAGTTCCCCGAACAACAGCTCTTCGAGGAGACCGTCTTCGACGACGTGGCCTTCGGGCCCCGGAACCTGGGTCTCGGGGAGGCCGAGGTGGCCCAGCGGGTGAGGGAGGCCCTCCGGGCCGTCGGGCTCGAGGAAGCGGACGGTCCGGGCCTCGAGAGACGGTCCCCGTTCAGCCTCTCCGGGGGCCAGATGCGGCGCGTGGCCATCGCCGGCGTCCTGGCCATGCGTCCCCAGACACTCATCCTCGACGAGCCCACGGCGGGCCTCGACCCCCGTGGCCGCCTGGGACTCATCGAGGCGCTCGTGCGCCTGCGCCGGGAGCGCGGCCTCACTCTGGTCGTGGTCTCACACAACATGGAGGACCTCGTCCGCCTGGTGGACAGAGTGGTGGTCCTCGAGCGGGGCCGCGTCGTCCTGGATGGCCCGACCCGGGAGGTCTTCGCCCAGGGACGTGTCCTCCGCTCCCTGGGTCTCGACGTCCCCCCCGTGGTCGCCCTCCTGGAAGGGTTGGCCGCCCGGGGTGCCGACGTGCGGACCGACCTCCTCCGGCCGGAGGAGGCCGCCGACGAGATCGCCTCCTGGCTCCGGCGGCGGGAGGAGGGGATAGCCGGTGTTCGCTGACATCACCATCGGGCAGTACCTTTCCGGGAACTCGGTCGTGCACCGGCTGGACCCCCGGACCAAGATAACCATCGTCGGCATCTACATGGTCGTGCTGTTCACGGCGGTCAGCGCCCCGGCCTACGGGGTGCTGGTGGCCTTCGCCCTGCTGGCGGTGGCCCTGGCGCAGGTGCCGGTCAGGATGCTGGCGCGGGGCCTCAGGCCGGTGCTCTTCCTGCTGCTGCTCACGTTCTTCCTGCAGCTCTTCCTGACGAAGGGCCGCGTGCTGTTCGCCCTGGGCCCGCTGGTGGCCACCTGGGAGGGCCTCCGCCTGGGCGTCTTCATGATCCTCCGGCTACTCCTCCTACTGGTCATGGCCTCGCTCCTGACCCTGACCACCTCGCCGGTGGCCCTGACCGACGGCCTGGAAGCCATCCTGAAGCCTTTCCGCGTCGTGGGCCTGCCGGCCCACGAGCTGGCGATGATGATGACCATCGCCCTGCGGTTCATCCCGACCCTGATGGAAGAGGCGGACAAGGTGATGAAGGCCCAGATGGCGCGCGGGGCGGACTTCCAGTCCGGCGGCCTTCTGCGTCGGGCCAGGAGCCTCATCCCTCTCCTGGTGCCCCTCTTCGTCTCCGCCTTCCGCCGGGCCGACGAGCTCGCCACGGCCATGGAGGCGCGGTGCTACCGGGGAGGCTACCAGAGGACGCGCTACAGCCCGCTCCGGGCCGGTCCGCTCGACTGGGCGGCGGCCGCCCTGACCGTCGTCACGGCCCTGAGCGTGTTGGCGCTCCGGTGGTGGCCGCGTTGACGGGTGGGCGCCCCCCGGAGGGCGAGGACGGCGGAGACCTGCCCCGCTACAGGCTCGTCGTGGCCTACGACGGCACGGCCTACCACGGCTTCCAGCTCCAGGACCCGCGGCTGGACACCGTGGCGAGCCGCCTGGAGAGAGCCCTCGGGCGGGTGTGCCCCGAAGGGGAGGTTGTCGGCGGCAGGGTCCGGGTCGAGGGCGCCTCGCGGACCGACGCCGGCGTCCACGCGGTGGGTCAGGTCTGCGCCTTCTCCAGCTGCACCACCGTCCCGGTGGACCGGCTCCCGCTCGCCCTCAACAGCCTCCTTCCCCCGGACATCGTCGTTCTCCGGGCCGACCGCGTCCGTCCGGACTTCGACCCGCGCCGGGAGGCGGTCGCCAAGACTTATGTCTACCGCATCTGGCGGTCCCGGCTGCCCTCCCCCTTCTGGCGGCGCTACGCCCTCCACGTGCCACACGGCCTGGACCTGGACGCTTGCCGCGAGGCCCTGGCGCACCTTGTCGGGAGGCACGACTTCGCCGCCTTCCGCGACACGGGCAGCTCGGCCCGCACGACGGTGAGGACCATCCTGTCGGCCGAGCTCGACACCGAGCCCTTCCCGGCGACATGGCCCGTGCCCGGCGAGATGTGGTCGGTCAGGCTCACCGGCAACGGCTTCCTCTACCACATGGTCCGCATCATCGTCGGGACTCTCCTGGAGGTTGGTCTGGGCAAGCTGCCCCCGTCGGTGACGCGGTCGGCTCTCGAGACGCGGCGCCGCACCGACCTCGGCCCCACGGCGCCGGCCCACGGACTGTGGCTCGAGAGGGTCGTCTACCGGGAGGAGAGGGCGGGGGAGGGCGCCAACCACGAGGGGACGGCGCGAGAATTCGTCTACCACCAGGGGACGGTGCGAGTACCGTCAGGGGAGAACGGGGGAAGGGGGGACCGGTGAGGGGGGAGGAGTGATGAACGACGATCAAGGGTAAGTGCGCGGTCCGCCTACTGCCGCTCGTGCTATCCGTCCTGGCGTTGGCGGTGGGGTGTACGCCTATGGGGGGAGAGGTAGGCAGCGGGCTGCTTGACCGGCCCGCCATGCCGCCCAGGGGCTTCTACATGGGCGTCCTACCGACCCCGGCGGAGGGTCAATCATTCGACAGCGTCTATGCGCAGGCAGCCCAATACGCGGAGCTCGTCCCTGTCTGGGGCAGGCCGACCCCCTTCTACGAGACGGCGGAAGACCTGGCGGGGGCTTGGGGAAAGGTCTTCGTCCGGGGATACATCCGCGGTAACGGCATGCACCCGCTCGTCCATCTGTCCTTCATCGGGCCGGGGTTGACGCTAATCACACCTCCCGGGATGGAGAGCGCGACCCTCAGCGACGCGGCGTGGCGAGAAGCCTACAAGAAGGCGGCTCTGGACGTGGTCAGAGCGGTCCGGCCAAGCTATCTGTCCCTGGGCAACGAGGTCAACCGGTGGTACGAGGCGCACGGCGCGAGCGAGTCAGACCCGAACGGTTTCCAGCATTATGTCAGCCTCTATGAGGAAATCTACGACGCCGTCAAGGCCGTGTCGCCGGAGACGACGGTCTTCTGCGTGTTCGCCCGAGAGATCGTCGCAGAGCACCGTGAAGCCGACCTGAGTGTGCTCGGGATGTTCGACTCAGAGAAGGTCGACCTCCTGGTGTGGACCAGCTATCCCTATTCGGTGCGCAACATCAAGCGTCCGTCCGACATCCCCGACGACTACTACACCCGAGGATTGGCCCATATGCCCGGCAAGCCCCTGGGCTTCAGCGAACTAGGCTGGTCGTCCCTGGAGGCCTTCGGGGGTGAGCAAGGACAGGCAGACTTCCTCGCCCAAGTCGCAAGACGCCTCACCCGCGGTCGTGGAGCACAGCTCCACCTACTGATGTGGGCCTGGTTACACGACATAGCTGACGACGACACCATCGGCCTCATCCGGTGGGACGGGAGGGAGAAGCTAGCCTATCAAGTCTGGAAGGAGCTCTCGACATCGGGCGAGTAGAAACGGTCCCAGAGAGGAGAGCAACGAGCTAGAGTCGTTCCAGGAGGTCGTGAGAGGTTCCGCGAGGCGGGTGCCATCGAGGGCGAGCGGTCTACCTTGCCGTGAGCCTGGCCCGCGCGAACGCCTCGCTTGACTCGCCCGTCACCCGACCCGCTCCATCGGCAACTGGTCAATGCCGCAAAACCTCTGGCCTTCGTCTGCATAGGGGAACAATGGGTCACGTAGCCTGCTGCCGTGCATGGGCCCGAGGTGCAGGAAGAGGATGGCAAGGCTTTGGAGGCGAAGAAGGTGCAGCGGCTCCTGGCGCGACTGTGCGTGCAGTAGGCAGAAGCGCGGCAGACGGGCGAACTGGCGCAACCTGGAGGCGTTGCGACATGAGTACTAACGACCTGCTCCGGCAGAAGCGCGAAGACATCATGCGGCTCGGGGCAAAGTATGGCGTCCGTAGCATCCGCGTCTTCGGTTCCGCCGCCCGCGGGGAGGCCGACGAGCAGAGTGATATCGATTTTCTCGTGGAGTTGGAGCCGGGACGGTCGCTCCTGGACCTTGGCGGGTTGCAGTACGAACTCGAGAACCTTCTCGGTCGCCGGGTGGATGTGGTGACCGAGCGGGGGCTGAAGGCCCGCATCCGGGAACGGGTCCTTCGGGAGGCCGTGGCGTTATGAGAGACCCTAAGGAGCGACTCCGGGATATTCTCGAGGCCATCGCCGCCATCGAGCGCTACGCCATGTGCGAGCGAGAAGACTTTGAACGAGACGAGTTGGTCCAAGTGTGGTTCCTGCGGCACCTGCAGATTATCGGGGAGGCGGCCAGAGCTTTGCCCGAAGAGGTCCGAGGGCTGGCGCCCGACATCCCGTGGGCCCGCATCATCGGCATGCGTAACGTTCTCGTCCACGGCTATTTCCAGATTGACACCGACATCGTGTGGCACGCGGTGCAGCGGGACGTGCTCCTGCTAAAGCCGGGGATTGAAGGGCTGCTCGACCGGTTAGAGAAGGGCGGATATGCATAATTGCGCGTGTCAACCGAAAAGGGAGCCGGCGTGCTCATCGAGAAGGGGGCCAGGGCACGCCTGGAGGGAGTGTCCTGACCTTGGTGGCGTAGGGGTTAGTCCGGGGGGCCCCGCCCGGAGAGCTTGGGAGCTGTCATGGAAGCTTCTCCTCTCCTTGGGGAACCTGCTGGGTGGGGCAGGTCGAGGATACCCTTCTCCGGCTCTCCCGCAGGTGGTAGCTCTCCCCGTTGAGTAGGAGGACGTGGCTGCGGTGGGTGAGGCGGTCAAGGAGAGCCACGGTCATCGTCTCGTCCCCGAAGACCTGGGTCCACTGGGCGAAGGGGAGGTTCGTGGTCAGGGCGGTGGCCCGGGTCTCGTAGCGGT
>Ga0308419_1000754_pt1 | contig 22649 bp, 21 predicted proteins | sample HotsprSampleMS50_FD_203674 | JGI IMG/M metagenome (GOLD analysis project Ga0308419, IMG submission 203674) | Hot spring phototrophic mat microbial communities from Mushroom Spring, Yellowstone National Park, Wyoming, United States - 20090730_MS50 ... | reverse complement strand
ACACGCAAAAAAAGCAAACCACAGCGCGGCAGAGCCGCAACCAAACAGGTGTGGCGGCATAAAAAATCCTCGCGCGCGGAAAAGAATCTACGGGCTAGTAGTACAGAGAACACGGAGATGGGAAGAGAGGGGGCGGGTTGAGGTGGAGCGAGCGGTCGTGCGGGCCGGATGGCGTTGGAACTCCCGTACAGGTCGGGATTGTGTTGCTCTGCCGGCGTGACCGCCGGCATGGCAAGCCTGGCGGCTTGCTCCACAAGAAGTGCCGGCATGGCAAGCCTGGCGGCTTGCTCCACCTCGCAGCGGCGGCTTGAGGTGGAGCGCGCAGGCGTGCGGGCTGGATGGCGTTTGGAGCTCCCGCACAGGTCGGGATTGTGTGGCTCTGCCGACGTGACCGCCGGCATGGCAAGCCTGGCGGCTTGCTCCACTTGGCGGCGGGTGCGATTGGGCGCAGGAGTGGCAGTCAGTAAGGGGCACCCAGGCCGGCTGGGAAGCCGGCCGCAGGCTAGAAAGCCTGCCCCACAAGAGCGGCCTGCCCCACGACGGGCGGTGGCTTGAGGTGGAGCGCGCAGTCGTGCGGGCCGGATGGCGTTGAAACTCCCGTAGCGTTCGGGATTGGGTCGCTCTGCCGGCGTGACCGCCGGCATGGCAAGCCTGGCGGCTGGCTCCACGGGGAGGGCCGAGGTGGCAAGCTTCACTGGGTCGGACACGAGGCGCCGCACACACTCGCATTGGCCCGCCCCGGCGTTGTGAAAATGTAGTACCTCTGAGAGCAGGCCGCTGGTTTGCAATCATCGCCTATGCCGCCGCTGCGTGCGCTGTTCCTTCTGATCGGATTTGCTGCGATCGTGGCGCAGGTGGTTCTTGTGCGCGAGCTGCTGGTTCTGTTCAGCGGGGCGGAAAATACGCTCGGGCTGATGCTCGCCGTCTGGCTGATAGCCACGGCGTTGGGCAGCGGCGTGCTCGGACAACTTTCCACCCGCCGCCCCCGCGCGCAAGCGGCGCTGCTCAACTTGGGGCTGGCGTTTTTGTTTCCCGGTTCCATCCTGGCGGCGCGAGTGTTGCGGCCGGGCCTGCCCTCCCTGCCGGGCGAGCTCGTTGGTCCCGGGGCCGTGCTGGCAGCCTGCCTGGCCGTGCTGGCAGGATTCTGCGCCGTGTCGGGATGGCTGTTCAGCGCCGCCAGCCGGCTCTACGCCGCCGAGGGAGGACACGAAACCGCCGCCGCCTCGGCCACGGTGTACCTCTGGGAGGCGGCGGGCTCGGCGCTCGGGGGGATCTTAGCCAGCCTCGTCCTGATCCGGGTGTTGCCACCGCTTGGGGTCGCTCTTTCGGTAGCGCTGCTGAATCTAACCGCCGCGGCCTGGCTGGCGTGGGGCCGGCGCATGGCAGCCGTGGCCGCCCTGATAGCCGGACTCCTGTTCTTCTGGGCCGCGCCGCGTCTGGAGACGCTATCCCTGATGGCTCTGTGGCGCCCGTTTCATCCGGTAAAGGTTCGCAACTCGGTCTATGGCAACCTGGCGTTGATCGAGCGGGAAGGGACTTACACGCTTTACGAAAATGGCGTACCGCTGTTCACGGCGCCCGATCCGCGCGCCGCCGAAGAGTCGGTCCATTACGCCTTACTCCAGCACCCGGCTCCGCGGACTCTGCTGATGATCGGCGGGGCCGGCAGCGGGCTCGAGGAAGCCTTCCGGCATCCTTCGCTCGAACGGGCCGACTATGTCGAGCTGGATCCGGCCATTTTGGACCTGCTCCAAACGCGCCTGCGCCTTCCGCTCCCCTCCGGCGCGCGCGTGCACCATCAGGACGGCCGCCGGTTCCTGAAAAGCACAACGGAGCGCTACGACGTGATCGCCGTCCGCCTGCCCGAGCCGCAAACGGCTCAGTTGAACCGCTTCTACACGCGTGAATTCTTCCAGGAGGTTTCGGCGCATCTGAACCCGGGCGGTGTTTTCTCCTTCGGCGTGGCCTCTTCAGAGAACTTCATCAGCCCCGAGCGCGCCGTCTTCCTGCGCTGCATTTATGACACGCTGGGAAGCGTCTTTCCGGAGGTTTCCTTCCTGCCCGGGGCTACGCTGCGCCTGTTTGCCTCAAACCGCGCCGGTGTGCTGGCCCGCGGTCCCGAGCCCCTGCTGGAGCGCCTGGGAGCCCGGCAGATCCAAACCGTCTACGTGAGTCCCGCCTATCTGCCTTTCGATTACACGCCGGAGCGCGTGGCGGCGGTGCTGGAGGCGTTGAGGCAAGCGCCGTCCGTCGGCCTCAACCGCGATCTCGCCCCGGTGGCCTACTACTTCGACGCCGTGCTGTGGAGCGCGCGGGTGGCGCCTCGCGCCGCCGCCTGGTTGCAACGGGCGGCTTCCTTCGGCTACGCCGGGTTCTTCTTCGCGTTGACGTTTCCCGCCTGGCTGGCCGCGCTCTATCTAGGCGCGAAGAGACGCAGCTCTGGGGTGGCGGCCTACTCGACGCTGGCCATGGGCGCCGCGGTGATGGCGTTCCAGATCCTTGTCCTGCTCGGCTTTCAGGCGGTGTACGGCTACGTCTATTCGCAGATCGCGATCTTGCTGGGAATGTTCATGGCGGGCATGTCGCTGGGAGCGTGGCTGGGCCTGCGCCCGGCGCTAGGTCTGCCGCGGCTGGCCGCGGTTCAGGCGCTGGGATCTGCGCTCCCGTTGGGATTGTGTGCGTTTCTGCAATGGCAAGGCGCGGGAGTTCACGCGCCCTCGCTGTTTACGGCGCTGGCTGCGTTGGGAGGTTTCATCGGCGGGTTTCAATTTGCCTACGCCACGCGGATCTACTTCGCAGATTCCGAGCGCGCCGCACGGAGCGGGCCGGGTGTGCTCTATGCGCTCGATCTGGCCGGGGCCTGCGCGGCCTCGATCCTTTCGAGCGCCATCCTGATTCCGCTGTTCGGCTTCTGGCGCACCGCGTGGCTTATTGGCGCGGCGTGCCTTGCGCCTGCGCTCGGGGCTTTGATGCCCGCTCGTCGAGCACCAGCGCCGTGAAGCGGAACAGGTCCGTGCGGCTGTCCTTGTAGCAATCCTCCAGCAAGCCCGCCTTGCGGCAAGTCTGCTCCAGGAACGTGGTGCGGTCCCAGCCCTGCTCGACGGGGACTTGCGGCAGCAGCAACCCTTCGTAGCGGCCTTGTTTGACCAGCAGGCCGTCGCGGCCCACCTGGATTTCCTTTAGATCGAGGACCCGGCGCATCGGCGACAGCACCGAGATCTCATACTCCAGAGACGGCAACTCTTGAGGCGTGACCGGCGGGAAGCGGTTGTCTTCCACCGCCGCCGAGGCCGCGACGTCGCGCACCGTCAAGGCCAGCGGCTTGATGGGGGAGACGTAGCCGATGCAGCCGCGGAGCTCGCCGTTGCGCTTGAGGGTCACAAACGCCCCCCGCTCCTGGGCCAAGGACTCCATTTTGGGTTCCGGCTCTTCAGCGATCTTGTGTTCCCGCACGGCGGTTTCCACGGACCGGTGTGCGATTCGGAACAGCTCGGAGATCTCGGCGCTGCTCAGCGTCAGGCCTTGCTGTTGCGCGGCCGCCTTGCCGCCCGCCTTGTAGATGGCCACCGCGCCATAGCCCACGACCTGCGATTTATCGCCGGTGACGTCGCCCGAGTTGGCATACTTGAGGACCTTGGCCTGCCTGGCGCCGAGTTTCTCGGAGGCGATCATCGCGGCGACGATCGGGCCGCCTCCGCACGCCTCCCAAACCTGCTGCTGCAAATTGCGCCAGAGGCTGAGGTAGTCGAACTCCTCAATGGCCCGCAGAGTCTTGCGGTCCAGGCTGACCGCCTGGTCGTACTTGTGATAATGAGACAAGTCCGAGCTGGCCACGATCACGGTTTCCGGACCGCGGATATTCGCGGCCAGCGCCAGGCCCAGCGCCCGGCACGCCTCGTAGCTCTGATCGCCCATGACGATGGGAACCAGCCGGAACTCGACCAGCGCCCTTTGCAGGAACGGAAGTTGAACCTCCAGGGCGTGCTCGGCCCGTCCGGAGGCCGCTCTGTGCCCCCGGTCTGAAAGTTGGATTAGCTTGCTGGACTTCGCCAGCGCCGCTCCGAAGGCGCGGTCTACCGGGATCCGTCCCAGAGGCGTCGCATACGCCTGACCGTCATAGACCGCCGAGTAAGGGAACGCGTCGATGTGCGAAGGCGAAATCACCACCACCCGCTCGATCTTGCGCCCCTTGAGCGCCGCATAAGCGTAGGCGGCGACCTCGGCCGAGTACATATAGCCGGCGTGCGGGGCGACCAGCGCCACGACATCGGGGAGCTGCGGCGAGGGCGCCTTGGCGAGCAAGCCGTCCACCAGTTTCGTCAGTTCGGCGGGATCCGCCGGATAGAACGCGCCGGCTACAGCGGGCTCCCGCACTTGAGCCGGGGCCTGCGCGCGGCAGGCGCCCTGCGAGCACAATCCAAGCAACAGCAAGGCCGCGACATTCCGCTTCATCGTTCAGCTCCAAACTCCGGCGACCGGCTGCTGGCAGTAGCGGCACCGGCCGCGGTTCAGATTCACCGCCTTGACCCAGTAGCCTTCGCGATCCACCACCACCTTGCGGCACTTGGGGCAAAGGGTCTTTTCCGCCGGATGGCCGGGCACATTGCCCACGTAGACATAGCGCAAGCCTTCGGCGTCGCACGCCGCCTTGGCGCGCTCCAGCGTGGCGACCGGGGTGACCGGCAGGTTCTTCAACAGATACTCCGGATGGAACCGCGAGAAATGCACGGGGACGTCCACGCCCAGATTGCCGCGGACCCATTTGGCCAGCCCGCGGAACTCGGCGTCGCTGTCGTTGAGGGTGGGAATCACCAGGTAGACGATCTCGAACCAAACCCCGAGCTTGCGGATCGTCACCAGCGCGTCGAGCACCGGCTTGATCTCCCCGTTGACTACCTCTTTGTAGAACTTCTCCGAGAAGGCTTTGAGGTCGACCTTGATGGCATCCACCTTTTGGCAGAGTTCCTTGAGCGGCTCCGGTTGGATGTAGCCGCCGGTCACCACGACGTTCTTGACTCCGGCGGCGCGGGCCGCCACGGCCGCGTCCACCATGAACTCGAAGAAGACCACCGGCTCGCTGTAGGTATAGGCGACCGAGGCGCACTGGTTGCGCTGCGCCAGCGCCGCCACCTGAGCCGGCGGCATGTACACGCCGGGGACCTGCTCGGGACGCACCTGAGAGATCTCCCAGTTCTGGCACATCTTGCAGTTGACGTTGCAGCCGGCGGTGGCCAGCGAGAAGGCCCTCGTTCCGGGCAGGAAATGGAAGAAGGGTTTCTTTTCGATGGGGTCGACATTGGCCGTGCAGACCCGGGAGTGCACCAGCGTGTAGTACTTGCCGCCGCGGTTTTCGCGGACGCCGCAATAGCCCCTTTCGCGGTCGTCGATGACGCACTCGCGCGGGCACAGCACGCACTTGATCTTGCGGTTGGGCAGCTTCTGGTAGTACCGCGCTTCGGCGGTGAACTGTGCATCGCTCGAGGCCACGGCTACACCTCCACCCGCTCAATCCGCTTCGGGTCGTTCACGCCCAGCCTGTGGTTTGGGTCGGCGGCCGTGGCGATATACTTGGGCTCCCGGCCTACTTCCCGCAGCGGTTTCAAGCCCATTTCGGCGCGCTTGCGCTCGAGGATCTGCCAGCCGACGGCATCCAGCGCCACCGGGTCCTGTGAAACCAGCAGCCCGTTGAAGGGCCAGGTCCACTGGGGCATATAGGTGGGGCCGCCTTCGTACTGGGCGCGGAGAGCATCGCAAATCGTGAGCCGCACCTTGCCGCGGATCTCCGGCAGCATGTTGACGTCGGCGACGTAAGGGTTTCCGGCATTGGGGTGATACTTGTTGGGGTTGTGGATGGCGCCGAACATATTCTTGAGCGCCATCGTGACTCCGACGATGCCGTGATCCTTGAGCACGGGCAGGTTGATCACCGCGTCGCAGAGTTGGGTCAGAGTCTTGGCCAGGCGGCTGCCGGCGGAGCCGTACACCGAAAGCTCGTTCTCATAGCCCAGCACGTCGTTGCCGAGGAACTGGATTCTTCCACTGCTCTTCGTAGGCCGGAAGCCGGCGCTTTCCAAATCTTCGCTGAGCCGGTCCCAGATGATGATCTTCTCCTGGCGGATGCCCGCCTGCTGGAGCCGTTCGCAGATCAGCTCCACCAGCGGGACGCTGGTCGAGCCGCCCTTGCCCGACAGGCAGTTCACCTTCAAGCCCACGGTCTCGCCCGGCTTGACCACTCTGCGCCAGGCTTCGATGGGATTGTCCGTTCCGAAATAGGCCTGCATCGCCCGGTCGAGCAAGCCGGCCAGATTCACGGTTTTGGGATCGCGCGCGATCACCACCCTTCCCCGCTGGACCGGCGCCGCGCCGGCCCACGCCGGCCAGAGCCCGGCGGCAGCGGTCTTGGCGAAACTGCGCCGTGTGACCCTCATCTACCTATATTTTGCTCCGAATCTCCGGAACCGGAGATGTAAAAAGTGCCGCACCGGTGTTTCAGGGCGCCGCGGGCGCAGGTGCTATGATAAGGGCTGGATTTGGAGGCCCTGCCTCATCCGGCCTCCTCTTTTACAGGTGTCCCATGAAATGGTTTGGACGCGCGCTGGCAGTCCTCTGTGCAGGCGGTATCATGCTCGCAGCTACCGATTTCCAGATTCCCTTCAAGAAATACACCCTGAAGAACGGCATGCGGGTGATTCTGGCCCGGGATAACTCCGTCCCGGTGGTCACGGTCTACGTCATTTATGGCGTCGGGGCGCGCTCCGAAGAAAAGGGCCGGACCGGTTTCGCCCACTTGTTCGAGCACATGATGTTCCAAGGCTCGGCCAACGCGCCCAAGGGCCAGCATTTCAAGCTAGTCGAATCCAACGGCGGGAATCTGAACGGCTCCACCCATCCGGACTTCACGGACTATTTCAACATCCTGCCGTCGAACAAGCTGGCCTTGGGCCTATGGCTGGAGTCCGACCGGATGCGGGCGCTGAACATCACCCCGGAGAACCTGCAAAATCAGAAGGAGGCGGTCAAGCAAGAGCGGCGCCTGTCGTTCGACAATCAGCCTTACGCCACGGCGGTGGTGGACGTCTGGCCTCAGATCGCCTTCCGGAACTGGCAGAACTCCCACTCGCTGATCGGCTCGTTCGAAGATTTGGAAGCGGCCACCGTGGACGACGTGGCGCGGTTCTTCAAGACCTACTACGCGCCGAACAACGCCGTGCTGGTCATCTCGGGCGACTTCCAGGAACGGGAAGCGCGCCGCCTGATCGACGCCTACTTCGGCGACATTCCCTCCCAGCCTCAGCCGCAGCACCCCGACCTGTCCGAACCCGCCGAGGTGAAGCCTCGCACGGAAGTGTACAAAGACCCGCTGGCCCAGGTGCCCGCCGTGATCATCGGCTTTCCGGGGCCGCCCCGCCGCTCGCCGGATTACTACGCCCTGGCCATGCTGGACGTGCTGCTCACGGGCGGCGACAGCTCCCGTTTCCAGCAGAATCTGGTGAAGGGCAAGCAGTCCGTGATCCAGTACGAGGCGAACTTGGGCTGGCCCTTTGCGGCTTTCCCCGACTACAAAGACCCCGGCCACTACGCCATGTTCCTTCTTTACAACCCTGCCTTCAAAGGCCCGCAGGTGGTTCAGCACGCCCAGGAGGAGTTGGAGAAGATCCAGAAGGAAGGCGTGGACGCCAAGGAGCTTAACCGCGTCAAGACCTACTTCCGCGCCTCCATGATCGCTCAGCTTCAGAGCTCGCTGGCCCGCGCCCGCCGCCTGGGCCAGTACGAGCTGTTGGACGGGGATCCCGGCTATATCAACCGGGAGATGGAGTCCTTCCTGGCGGTGACGGCGGAGCAGATTCAGGCTGTCGCCCGCAAGTACCTCACCCCCGAGCGGCGGTTCATTCTCGACATTGTTCCTGCCCCCAAGACGGAGAAACCGAAGAAATGAACAAGGCCAACCTCTCGCTGATTCTTGTGGTGTTTGCCATGACCGTCTCCTGTCAAAGAATCGACCGCACCAAGCCTCCGAAGACCAAAGACCTGCCGGCGTTCAAGCTGCCCTCCACTTTCGAGACCACGCTGCCCAACGGCCTGCGCGTGGTCCTCGTCGAAGACCGGCGCTTCCCGCTGGTGACCTTGCGGCTGGCTTTCGAAGGCGGCTCCAAGTTCGACCCCAAGGATCTGCCCGGACTGGCTCAGGCGACGGCATCCTTGCTCACCGAGGGAACCGCCAACCGGCCCTCCAAGCAGATCGCCGAGGAGCTGGCCGAGATCGGCGGAGCGCTCCAGGCCGCGGCCGGACCCGACGGATTCACTCTGCAAGGCAATGTGCTTGCGGAGAACCTCCCGCGGTTGCTGGACCTGCTGGCCGACGTCACGCTGAACGCCTCTTTCCCGCAAGACGAAGTGCAGCTCTACAAGAAGCGGCGCACGCAAGAGCTGATCGCCGAGCGTTCCGAGGCCGCCTTTTGGGCGGATGAAAAGATCAACGCCATCGTTTTCGGTGCGCATCCTTACGGGCGTCTGAATCCGACCCCGGAGTCCATCGCGCGGCTGGACCGCGACCGTCTGATCCAATTCCGCGACAGCCGCCTGGTCCCCAACAACGCGGTTCTGATTCTGCTGGGAGCGCTGCCTCCGCGGGAAGAAACGCTGAAGCTGATCCGTGCGCGGTTCGAGGCGTGGACCAAGAAGGATCTGGCCCAGCCCCCCGCGCCCGAGTTCCCCGCGCCCGCGCGCCAGATCCTGCTCATTGACCGGCCCGGCTCCGTGCAAGCCGACGTCCGCATCGGGCATCTCGCCGTGGACCGCGCCCATCCGGACTACTTTCCGCTGCTGGTGGCCAACACCATTCTGGGCGGGGGCGCCAGCTCGCGCATGTTCATGAACATCCGCGAAAAGCAGGGCTTCGCCTACGATGCCCACAGTAGCCTCCAGCCGCGCAAGACGGCGGGCCTGTTTACCGCCGTGACTCAAGTCCGCAACGAGGTCCTCGAGCCGGCCGTCAAGGCGGTGGAAGAAGAACTCCAGCGCCTGATCCGCGAGCCCGTGCCCGCCGAGGAGCTCAATGACACCAAGAATTATCTGAGCGGCAACTTCGTGATGGGGCTGGAGACCCAGAACGGACTGGCCAACCAGCTTGCCACGGTCAAGCTGATGGGGCTCCCCGATAGCTACCTGGAGACCTTTACCGCCCGGGTGCGCGCCGTGACGCCGGCCGAGATTCAGGCCGTGGCCGCCAAGTATTTTTCGCCGGAGTCCGCCAGCCTGGTGGTGGTTGGGGATGCTTCCAAGATCCGGGCTACGCTTGAGAAGTTCGGCAAGGTCACCGTGGAGAAGGCGCAATAATGCGGCTGGTTCAATCGCTTGAGCGCTACCGTTGCGCGCTGTTCCGGGTGACGGAAGATATCGCCATCGATCCCAGCGGATTTCAGATCCACCGCGCCGTGGTCGTGCACGGCGGCTCAGCGGTGATGATGCCGGTGGACGGCCGGGGCCGCATTTTGCTCGTCCGGCAGTACCGCCTCCCCGCCCGCGCCAGCCTGTGGGAGCTGCCCGCGGGGCGGCTCGACCCGGGCGAAAAGCCCCTTCAGGCTGCGCGCCGCGAACTGGAGGAAGAGACCGGCTACCGCGCCCGCCGCTGGCGCAAACTGGCCTCGTTTTACGTCAGCCCCGGGTACGTCTCCGAGCGGATGACCATCTACCTGGCCACGGAGCTGATCGCCGGACAGCCCAATCCCATGCCCGACGAGCGCATTCAAGTCCGGTGGTTCACCCCCGCCGAGATCGAACGCATGATCGACACGGGTCGGCTTATCGACGCCAAGACGATCACGGGCTATTTGCTCTACCGGCGATCGCTTAAGAAAGCCGGGGCGCGGAGGCGGTAAGAAACCTCGCCAGTTGCTCCAGAGCGCGGCCGCGGTGGCTGACTTCCAGCTTTTTTTCGGAGCTGACTTCGCCGAAGGTGCAGCCGAACGGCTCATAGAAGAAGAGCGGGTCGTAGCCGAATCCGTTGTTCCCCTTCGGCGCTTCCGCGATCCGGCCCTCCACCACGCCGCGAAAGGTTCGGATGAGCTCTCCGGCTTGAGCCAGGGCGATGACGCAGACGAACTGGGCCGCGCGGTTCTCCACCCCGTGGAGCTTCGCCAGCAGGAGGCGGTTGTTGTCTTCGTCGCTGGCGCCTTCCCCGGCGAACCGCGCCGAACGCACGCCGGGCTCGCCGTGCAGGGCCTTGACCTCCAGCCCGGAGTCGTCCGCAAACAGCAGCCCCGGCGCCCAGCGGCTGTAGTAGACGGCCTTTTGGATGGCGTTCTCCTCGAAGGAGGCGCCAGTCTCTTCGCACGGGGGAATCTGCTCGAGGCCGGGCAGGCTGTCCAGTTCGATCCGCCCTTCCCCGAAGCGGTCCAGCGCCAGGCGAAACTCCCGCAGCTTACCGGCATTGGTGGTGGCGCAGTACAGCTTCACGGCAGCGGCAAGATCTCCTTCTGGATCTCGATCAGCCGCCGGATGCCCGCGCGCGCCAGCTCCAACAGTTGGTCAAGCCGGCTGTCGTCGAACGGGGTCTTCTCCGCCGTGGCCTGCACCTCCACGAAGCGGCCGGAGCCGGTCATGACGACGTTCATGTCGACCTCGGCCTGCGAGTCCTCCTCGTAGCACAGATCGAGCCGCGCTTCGCCCGCCACCATCCCGGCGCTCACCGCGGCCACGTAGTCCTTCACCGGGAGCTTCTTCAGCGCGCCGCAGTCGGCCATGCGCTTCAGGGCGAGCCCCATGGCCACAAACGCGCCGGTGATGGAGGCCGTGCGCGTGCCTCCATCGGCCTGCAATACGTCGCAGTCCAGAATCACGGTCATCTCGCCCAGCGCCGCCAGGTCCACCACCGCCCGGAGCGAGCGGCCGATCAGGCGCTGAATCTCCTGCGTGCGGCCCGAAAGCTGGCCGCGGGTCACCTCCCGGGGCGTCCGGGTCACGGTCGCCCGGGGCAGCATCGCGTATTCCGCGGTCACCCAACCCTGGCCCGTGCCGCGCAGGAAGGGCGGAGTGCTCTGATCGATTGTGGCGGCGCAGAGCACGCGAGTGTTGCCGATCTCGATCAGCGCCGAGCCGTCGGCGGTCTTCTGATAGTCCGTGATGAGGCGCACCGGGCGCAGCTCATCGTTCTTTCTTTGGTCTGGCCTCATGAGTTCCGCCGCCGCTCAGGACGGCGCCCCCGTTTTCACCACCGCGTAGAACAGCAGGGCCAGCAGCAGGAAGCCCATCACGAGCAGAATCAGGCACGGAATGGTTCCCGGCGGACGGCTGGCGGTCTTTTTCTTTTTTCCGGCGGGCCGGATCTTTGCCATGCTCTGAAAACCTCTCCCCTGGTGGGCCGCCACGGACCGTCGCCGGCTGCCGCTGGACGCCCATGTCGTTTATCTTGAACTAGCCCGGCTGGCCCGCCTCCGAAGCCTCCTGCGTGAACGACTGCAAGGCCAGGTAGCTGGGGCCAAAGCGGCGGATATTCTCCCGTTGCTTGTCGAACTGATCGTAGTGGCCTTCCTCGTCCACCACCAGCGCCTCGAAAATGGCCTTCGATGCGGAGTCGGCGTTTTCCGAGCAAGCCAGCGCCGCCTGGTTGTATTCGCGGGCGCTCATGTCTTCCATTTGCATCGCCTTCTCCAGCATCTTCTCCGGGTCAGTGATCCGCTCCACCGGCCCGGCGGCGGCCATTTCGACGTCGCCCCTTAAAAACAAGACCCGCTCGGCCAGTCTCTCGACGTGGCCCATCTCCTGAATCGCGATCCGCTTGAACAGCGAGGCCAGCGGCCCGAAGCCCTGGTCGCTCAGGTGGAAGTGAAAGTACATATACTGGTGCACCGCTTGCAGCTCATCCGCAACAGCCCGGTTCAACAGATCAATGCTCTTCTGGTTGTCCATAATTCCCTCGAAAACAGCCGCAACTGAAGCCAGCTCCGGCTGGTCTTTTCCATCTTGACACAAACGGCCCCGCGGGCGTTCTCATGCGCGCCGACCTCATTCCGCCCTGGTTTTCCCGCCGCCCTGTTTCCTGCGGCCCGCCTGTTGCATCTATTGATGTAAACCTCCAAGGAACTGGGATCCATGAACCGCAAGACTATCGCGTTGGTGTTCACAGCTGCTGCTTGTCTATTGATTTGGCGCGCCCACCAGGGGCCGGCGCCGGCTCTGGCTGCCTCCAAGGTACTGAAGGGCAAAGAAGCATTCACCGACTACACGGGAGAGAAGCCCGGCGTAGTGCGGCACATCACGGTCGCGGATCTTCCCCAGCCTTTTCACACCCCATCGGCCACGGCGGGCCCCCGGCTGGTTCCGCGGCCGGAAGGCGCCTGGCCCGAGACGTTGCCGGGCTTCAAGGTCAGCCTGTACTACGCGGAGGGCCTTCAGAATCCGCGCATGATTCGTACCGCCCCCAACGGCGATCTGTTCCTGGCCGAAAGCGCACCAGGCCGCATCCGTGTCTTTCGCGGTTTCACTGCCGAGGGAAAGCCTCAGGCGGTCGAGGTCTTCGCCGCGGGCCTCAATCGGCCTTTCGGCATCGCCTTCTATCCGCTGGGCCCCAATCCCCAGTGGGTTTACGTAGCGAACACCAACTCCGTCGTGCGCTTCCCGTATCGCAACGGCGACCTCAAGGCGCGCGGACCGGCCGAGACGGTCGTGTCCTCCATCCCTGGCGGCGGCGGCCACTGGACTCGCGACATCGCCTTTTCGCTCGACGGCAAGACGATGTTCGTCTCGGTCGGATCCCGCTCCAACGTCGATGACCCGGATACCACGCCGGCCGAAACCGACCGGGCTGTCGTGCTGGCCTTCGCTCCGGACGGCAGCGGTAAGCGGACCTATGCTTACGGGATCCGCAACGCCGTGGGCATCGCCGTGCACCCGCAGAGCGGCGAGCTTTGGGTCTCCGTCAACGAGCGCGACGGGCTGGGCGACGATCTGGTGCCCGATTACATTACCCACGTCCGCGAGGGCGGCTTCTACGGGTGGCCTTGGTTCTACCTCGGCCCGAACCAGGATCCGCGCCATCCGGGCAAGCGCCCCGACCTGCGCGACAAGGTGATTGTCCCCGACATTCTCCTGCAAGCCCACCTCGCCTCGCTCGGCATGGTTTTTTACGATGGCCGCATGTTCCCCGCGCAGTACCGCGGAGGCATCTTCGCGGCCCAGCACGGCTCCTGGAACCGCACCCGGCGCGTCGGCTACAAGATCATCTTCGCCCCCATGAAGGGCCCGCGCGCGACCGGAGAGTACATGGACTTCGTCACCGGCTTCGTCGCCTCCGACGCCAACGTGTGGGGCCGCCCGGTCGCCGTGGCCGTCGCCCGCGACGGCTCGCTCGTCTTCAGCGACGACGGATCCAACTCGCTCTGGCGCGTGACGTACGGGAAGTAACGCCCCGCGATGGGAAGGGGCGGGCCGTTTCGCCAGATCGGTAAGGCTCGCCCCGGCATGGCTCTGGCGCTACTGGCGGGGCGTGGACCGCTCGTGTTGGCGGGGGCCGGCTTTTGATTTACTAGAAAGCGATGCCGGAATACCTCGCCGCCCTGGATCAGGGCACCACCAGCACCCGCTGCATCGTGTTCGATCTCGACGGCAACGTCGCCGCCAGTTCCCAGCGCGAGCACCGCCAAATCTATCCCAAACCGGGCTGGGTGGAGCACGACCCCGGCGAGATCTGGCAGCGCACCCAGGAGGTGATCGCGGAAGCCGTCGAGCGGCTCGGACCCGCCTCGCGCGGCATCGCCGCCCTAGGCATCGCCAATCAGCGCGAAACCACCGTGGTGTGGCGGCGGAGCACGGGCGAGCCGCTCGCGCCCGCCGTCGTCTGGCAGGACACGCGGGTTTCGGGCGACGTCGCGGAATTCTCCCGCCTCCACGGACAGGACCTCTTCCGCGACAAGACCGGCCTGCCGTTGTCGACCTATTTCAGCGCTCTCAAACTCCGCTGGCTTCTGAATCATGTGCCGCAGGCCCGCGAGCTGGCGCGGCGCGGAGAGCTTCTGTTCGGCACCATAGACACCTTCCTGCTCTGGAACCTCACCGGCGGCCCCGACGGCGGCGTGCACGCCACCGATGTCACCAACGCCAGCCGCACTCAGCTCATGAACATCGAATCTTTGAGCTGGGACCAGGACCTCCTCGACCTCTTCGAGATCCCCGCTTCGGTCCTCCCTCAAATCCGCTCCAGCAGCGAGGTCTACGGCGCCGCGCGGCAGACCGCCTTGGCCGGTGTGCCCGTGGCGGCCCTTCTTGGGGATCAGCAAGCCGCTCTGGTGGGCCAGTGCTGTTTTGAGCCGGGCCAGGCCAAGAATACGTATGGAACCGGCTGCTTTCTGCTGATGAACACCGGCGCGCGCCCGGTGGGATCGCGCCACGGCCTGCTGACCACCGTGGCGTACCGGTTCGGCAGCGATCCCGCCTGCTACGCGCTGGAAGGAAGCATCGCGGTCACGGGAGCTTTGGTCCAGTGGCTGCGGGACAATCTTGGCCTGATCGCCAGCAGCGCGGAGATTGAGACCCTGGCGCGCACGGTGGAGGACAACGGCGGAGTCTATTTCGTCCCGGCTTTCTCCGGCCTGTTCGCGCCTTACTGGCGTCAGGACGCGCGCGGGCTTATCGCGGGGCTCACCCGTTACGCCAACCGCGGGCACTTGGCGCGCGCCGTGCTGGAAGCCACCGCCTACCAGACCCGCGATGTGCTCGACGCCATGGAGCAGGACTCGGGCGTCCGGCTGGAGCTGCTGCGCGCCGATGGCGGCATGGTCGCCAACGGTCTGCTCATGCAGTTTCAGGCGGACATCCTCGGGCGGCCCGTGGTTTGCCCGGCGGTTCACGAAACCACCGCGCTCGGCGCAGCCTTCGCCGCGGGCTTGGCCGTGGGGCTCTACCGGAATCCGGCCGAACTCCAGGCGCACTGGCGCCCGGGCCGCCAGTGGACGCCCGAAATGCCGGACTCCCGGAGAGAAAGCCTCTACGCGGGGTGGCGCAAGGCGGTCCAACATTCGTTCGGCTGGGCCGAAACGGAGCCGCCTTCCCTTTGACGCGGACTTCCCTGCCTCGCAGCCGCCACCGGCCGCTGCATGGAAACCATTTGTATTGCCGGGGTTCCCTGCCAGCCCGCTTTTGGATTACTATTCAGACTGACCTTTCTCAGGAGGCAACCATGGCCGAAACCAAACTCCCCAGACGCCGTTTCTTTGGCGCCGCCGCCGGCGCCGGCATCTTCACCACCGCGGGAAGGGCACAAACCGTGGCCGCCGCCGCCGGCATCAAGCCCGGCGATCTTCCAGACCTGACCATCAAGGAAGTGAAGGCCTACATTACGCCGCGGGGCCGCATCGCATCGGTGGTCACCAACAGCGGCATCGAGGGCAACTACACCCTCGGCACGCGCTACTGGCACCCGGATTGGAACAACGAAGGCTGGGTCCAGTTCGCCCGCCGGGTTCTGGTCGGACGCAACGCCCTGGACCGCCCGCAGTTCACCACCCAGTGGGTCGAACCGCGCCGCCGCCGCGGCCAGAGCTCGTACGCCTCCGCCATCGACAACTGCCTGTGGGACATCGCCGGCAAGGCCGTCGGCCTGCCCGTCTACAAGATCCTCGGCGCTTACCGCCACAAGGTCTTGGCCTACGCCAGCAGCCAGCACCTGAAGACCGTCGACGACTTCGTCCAGGACGTCCTCAAGGCCAAGGCCGAGGGGTTCAAGGCTTACAAGATCCATCCGCCGGAAGTCCCGCCCCACGGCGGCAGCGACTATAAGCTCGACATCGAAGTCTGCAAGGCCGTGCGCAAGGCCGCCGGCGACGATTTCATCCTCTTGCACGACCCCGTGGGCGTCTACACCCGCCATGAAGCGATCCTGGTAGGCCGCGTCATCCAGGACCTGGGCTATGTCGCTTACGAAGATCCGATCCCCACTTCGGATATCGACGGGCTGGCCGAGCTCTGCCGCTCCTTGGACATCCCCATCCACGCCGGCGAGTTCATCTTCTCGATCTACGACTACGGCGAGTACATCCGCCGCGGCGCAGTCGACGTGCTGCGCTTCATCGTGGACAACATCGGCGGCATCACCGGCGGCATGAAGGCGGCGGCGCTGGCCGAGTGCTTTGGCATGGAGTGCGCCCCGCACAATTGGGGCGACGCCCTGGACCACGCGGTGCACTTCCACTGCGAGCTGGCCATGCCCAACAACGTCTGGTTCGAGATGACTCTGCCGCAGGGCTCCTCGGACCGTCCCTACATCAAGGACAAAATTCGCATCGACAAGGACGGCTACGTCCCGGCCCCCACCAAGCCGGGGCTCGGCTATGAGATCGACTACGGCGAGTTGGAGAAGATGACCACGCGGGTGGAGCGCTGACTCGTTCGAGAGCTGCCCAGCCCCACTCGCCTCCCGCCGCGACGCGGGCGGACCAACGGCCCGCTAATGGATCTCCGGGCTGTTGGCCGTGGCCGGCTCCTGGGTCCAGCTCTGCCGCAGGACCATGGTTTGGTCCGAGTAGAAACTCCGCCGTCCGGTGTTGTTATAGGCTACCGGCACCGCCAGCACCCGGTAGCCGCCCGGCGTTTCCTCCACCGTAAAGCGGTAGCCTCCCTTCACCCCGGAGGCCAGATCCGCCTGGATGAGGTCGGCGCTGGAGGGCCCCACCTGCCCCCCTGCGGGCGGCGGCCCCAGCTCCGCCAGGGACTTGGCGTAGCGCCCATACTGCGAGGAATACTGGGTTTGCGCCGTATGAATCGTCCGGATGGCCCCCAGGGCTGCCGTCTCCCGGGCGTTCATCAGATACTGACTGAACTTGGGCGCGGCGGCGCTGATCAACACCACGATGATCGCGATCACGATCAGAAGCTCGATCAGCGTGAAGCCTCTCCGGTTGCTCCGGGCCTTCCTGTTCATAGACTGCACCTTCCCAATAAGATTATGACGCTTGCCCGGTCTCAGCCGTGGAGGAACTCTTCGCTCTTCACCAGGCGGTCGATGCTCCGCACCCGCCGCCACAGCGGCTCCAACCCCTCCAGGCGCAAGGCGTTCGCCCCATCCGAGAGCGCCCGCTCCGGCGCTTCGTGCACCTCCACGAACAAGGCGTCGATTCCCACCGCCGCCGCCGCGCGCGCCAGCACCTCGATGAACTGCGGCTGCCCGCCCGAGGCTTGCCCGGCTGCCCCGGGAAGCTGCACGCTGTGGGTGGCGTCGAAGACCACCGGGCAGCCCGTCTCTTTGAGAATCGCCAGACCCCGCATGTCGACCACCAGGTTGTTGTAGCCGAAGCTGGTCCCCCGCTCCGTGAGCAAAATCCGATGGTTGCCCACCGACGCGGCCTTCTCCACCGCCAGCCGCATATCCTGCGGGGCGACGAACTGCCCCTTCTTGATGTTGACGATGCGGCCGGTCCGCGCCGCCTCCACGATGAGGTCGGTTTGCCGGCACAGAAACGCCGGGATTTGGAGAATGTCCGCCGCCTCGGAGGCCGGACCCGCCTGAGAAGGCTCGTGAATGTCGGTCAGCACCGCGTAGCCTTCCCGCCGCAAGCCGGCCAGCATCCGCAGGCCTTCTTTCAGCCCGGGGCCGCGGTAGGACTTCACGCTGCTGCGGTTGGCCTTGTCAAAGGATGCCTTGAACACGAACGGGCCCACGCGGCGCTGGATCTCCGCGGCCAAGAAGTGCAAGTGCTCTTCGCTTTCGATCACGCACGGCCCGGCGATCAAAGCCAGCGGCGCCCCGCCCCCGAACTGGATCCGCTCTCCCCGCGGGGTGATCAACTCAACCGGCATGGGTCACCTGCCTTGCCTCCGCCTCCTTGGCGGCGAGCCTCCTTTTGCGGTGCTCCGCCGCCGCGCCGATGAAGGCTTTGAACAGCGGATGCGGCTCGAGCGGCCGGCTCTTGAACTCCGGATGAAACTGGCAGCCCAGATACCACGGATGATCCGGCAGCTCGCAGATCTCGACATACACGCCATCCGGCGTCCGCCCTGTCAGCCGCAGCCCGTGGCGGGTGAGCACCGGCTCATAGTCGCGGTTGAACTCGTAGCGGTGGCGGTGCCGCTCGCTGATCTTCGTGGTCCCGTACGCTTCGTGCGCCCGGCTTCCCGGTTCCAAGAGGCAATCGTACGCCCCCAGGCGCATCGTCCCGCCCATCTCGTCCACGCCCGTGAGCTCCCGCAGCTTGTAGATGACGCGGTGCGGCGTGCCCGGATCGAACTCGGTCGAGTGCGCCCGCTCCAGCCCGCACACGTTCCGGGCGTACTCGATGACCATAGTCTGCATGCCGAGGCAAATGCCGAAGTATGGAGTCCGGCTCTCGCGCGCGAAGCGGATCGCCTCGATCATGCCCTCCACGCCCCGCTGGCCGAAGCCGCCCGGCACCAGCACGCCGTCGTAGTCCGCCAGAACCGCCGCCGCGCCCGGCGCCGCCAGCCCGTCCGATTCGATCCAGTGGATGTTCACCTTCAGATCATGCGCCAGTCCCCCGTGCAGCAGCGCCTCCTTCAGGCTCTTGTAGGAGTCTTCATACCGCACGTACTTGCCCACCAGCGCGATGTCCACCTCCCCGTGCGGGTTCTTCATCCGCCGCACCATCTCCGCCCAGCGCTCCAGATCCCTTGGCCCCGCCTCCATCCCCAGCAGCCGCAAGACGATCTCATCGACGCCCTGCTCGGCGAAAACCAGCGGCACTTCGTATACCGAGGCCACGTCCCGCGCCGTGATCACCGCCTCCGCCGAGACGTCGCAGAACAGCGCGATCTTCTCCCGCACCTCTTCCGGCAAGTCCTGTTCGGAGCGGCACAGCAGCATGTCCGGCTGGATGCCGATCTCCCGCAGCTCCTTGACGCTGTGCTGGGTGGGCTTGGTCTTCAGCTCGTGCGCCGCGGCGATGAACGGCACCAGGGTCACATGCACAAAAAGAGTGTCCTCCCGCCCGTGCTCGTGCCGCATCTGGCGGATCGCCTCCAGGAACGGCAGCGACTCGATGTCCCCCACCGTGCCGCCGATCTCCACGATCACCACGTCCACCTCCGGAGACACTTTCCGGATCGCCGCCTTGATCTCGTTGGTCACGTGCGGAATCACCTGCACCGTCTTGCCCAGGTAATCCCCGCGCCGCTCCTTGGTGATGATGCGCTCGTAGATGCGGCCGCTGGTCACATTGTTGCTCTGCGTCAGCCGCGCATGCGTGAAACGCTCGTAGTGTCCCAGGTCCAGATCCGTCTCCGCGCCGTCGTCGGTCACGAACACTTCGCCGTGCTGGAACGGGCTCATCGTCCCGGGGTCGACGTTCAAATACGGGTCGAACTTTTGCAGCGTCACCCGCAGCCCCCGGCTCTCCAGCAGGCAGCCGATCGAGGCCGCCGCGATGCCCTTCCCCAACGAGCTCACCACCCCGCCGGTTACGAATATGTACTTCGCCATTTCGGTCCTACGTTCATCTCAGAGATCGCGCAGCCGCTCCTCCAGCATGGCCGCCACCCTGGCCAAATCTTCCGGAGTGTCCACTCCGCACGATTCGTATTCCGTCTCCACCACGCGGATCTGGAAGCCGTTCTCCAGCGCCCGCAATTGCTCCAGCTTCTCCGCCTCCTCGAGCGGCCCCCGCCTCAGCCCGGGGTAGGCCAACAGAAAATCCCGCCGATACACATACAGTCCGATATGTTTGTAGCGCTCCGCCCGGCCCTCGCGCGCATAGGGAACCGGCCAGCGGGAGAAATACAGCGCATGCCCGCTAAGATCCAGCACCACCTTCACGACATTCGGATTGTCCAGCTCCCCAGGGTCGGTGATCCTTTTGGCCAGCGTCCCCATCGGCGCAGCGCTGCCCGCCAGCAAGCCCTCCACCGCCGCGTCGATCGCCGCCGGGTCGATCAGCGGCTCATCGCCCTGGATGTTGACCACCAGATCCGCGCGGACCGCCCCGGCCACCTCCGCGACGCGGTCGGTGCCCGAGGGATGATCCCGGCGGGTCATCCGGACCTCGGCCCCGAACCGCCGGGCTTCGGCCGCAATCCGCTCGTCGTCGGTGGCGATCAACAGCCGCGTCAGCCGCCGGGCTTTCCGGCTGCGCTCCCAGACGTGCTGAAGCATGGTCTTGCCGCCGAGGGGGGCGAGGGGTTTTCCTGGAAAACGGGAGGATTCGTAGCGAGCTGGGATGACTCCCAGGATCTCCTGCTGCACGCTCGATCATACCATAGCTGGCGCGGCCCGGGTGCTATAATTCAGGTAGTGGTTGCACTCGCAGGAGGGCGGCATGCTTAGCAAACCGCGAGCCTGGCCTCACTTGCCGCTTCTGGGCGTCCTGGGGGCAATGATTTGGGCGGCCGATGCCCCGGTCTCAACGCCTCAAGGTCCGCCTCCCAGGGTGGAGATCGTTCCGCGCCCCAAGCCTCCCACCGGAGAGGAAACCGTCACGCCTCGCGCCAACCTGCGCGTGGACGCCAACCTGGTCCTGATCCCGGTGACCGTCACCGACCCCATGAACCGTTTTGTCACCGGCCTGGACAAGAGCCACTTCAAGCTGCTCGAAGATAACGTCGAGCAGACCATTACCCACTTCGCCAGCGAGGACGCTCCGCTTTCGATCGGCATCGTTTTCGACACCAGCGGCAGCATGGGCGTCAAGCTCCAGAAGTCGCGCCAGGCCGTCGCCCAATTCTGCAAAACCGCCAACCCCACCGACGAGTTCTTCCTCATTCAGTTCAACGACCGCCCCGTGCTGGCCCAGACCTTCACCACCCGCGTCGAGGACATCCAGAGCCGCCTGGCCTTTGCGCAGTCCAAGGGGCGCACCGCGCTGCTGGACGCGGTTTATTTGGCCCTGCATGAGATGAAGAAGGCCAGCAACCCGCGCAAGGCCATCCTCATCATCTCCGACGGAGGCGACAACAACAGCCGCTATACGGAAAGCGAAATCCGCAACCTGGTGCGGGAAGCCGACGTGCAGATTTACGGCATCGGCATCTACGAGCCCTACGGCTCCCGCGGCCGCACCGCCGAGGAGCTGGCCGGACCCGGCCTCCTCCAAAACCTGGCCGAGCAGACCGGCGGCCGCGCTTACCCGGTCGGCAACCTGAACGACCTGCCGGACATCGCCGCCAAAATCGGCATTGAACTTCGCAACCAGTACCTGCTCGGCTATTCGCCCACGAATCAGCAGCGAGACGGAAAGTACCGCCGCGTGAAAGTGACGCTGGTTCAACCGCGCGGGCTCCCGCCTCTGCGCGCGTTCTGGCGTCTCGGCTACTATGCTCCGTCTCAATAGTCCGCTTAGCCCTGCATTTTCGGACCGCCCGGCGCGGCTCGCTCCAGGGGGCCGGGGAAAAATCCTCCGGCCGGCAGACCGCCCGCAACGCCGGCGGGACTCGGTTTGGATTATGCCCTTCCTTCTCGTCCTTCTCTTTTTCGTCTTCTCCGTGAACGCGGGGCCTTTAGCCGCGCAGCAAGATCCGGTCTTCCGCGCCGACACCCGCCTGGTGGTCCTGCATGTCACCGTGATGGACCGCAACGGCCGCTTGATCACCGACCTTCCTCAAAAAGCCTTCAAGGTTTACGAGAACAACGTGGAACAACAGGTGAGGCTGTTCCGCCGCGAGGACATCCCGGTCTCGATGGGCCTCATCATCGACAACAGCGGCAGCATGCGCGACAAGCGCAAGCAGGTCGAAGTGGCCGCCATTCAGATGGTGAAGGCCTCCAACCCGCAGGACGAAGTTTTCGTGGTCAACTTCAACGATGAGGCTTATCTGGACTGCCCCTTCACCAACAGCATCCCCAAGCTGGAGGAGGCCCTCAGCCGCATCGATCAGCGCGGCGGCACCGCCATGCGCGACGCCATCAGCATGTCCATCGACTACATGCGCGAGAACGCCAAGCGCGACAAGAAAATCCTCATGGTGGTGACCGACGGCGATGACAACATGAGCTCCATCACCCTCGAACAGCTCGTGCAAAAAGCGCAGCAGGCCGAGGTGCTGATCTACTTCATTGCCATGCTCAACGACGAGGACCGCAGCGCCGCCCGCCGCGCCCGCCGCGCCATCGACGCCATCGCCACCGCCAGCGGCGGCGCCGCCTACTACGCTAAGGAGGTCGCCGAAGTCGACGAGCTGGCCGCGCGCGTGGCCCACGAGCTCCGCAACCAGTTCACCATCGCCTACACCCCCTCCAACCAGGCTTTGGACGGCAGCTACCGCCAGATCCGCGTCACCGTCGAAGGTCCCAACCGCCCCGTGGCCCGCACACGCACCGGATACTACGCCACCGCCGAGCCGCGCTCAAAGCCCGCCGCACCTCAGTCAGCCGGCCTCCCCTGATGCGCCGCTCATCGCTCTGACCTGGATCCCTGGTGGTGGAGCACGCTCTTCTCGCCGCACGGGCTCTCGTTGTGGAGCAGGCCCTTGATGTGGGGCAGACTCTCAATACGGGGCAAGCCGTCTTTGTGGGGCAGACTCTCTTTGTGGCGCAGGCCGTCTTGTGGGGCAGGCTTTGTAGCCTGCGGCCGGCTTTCCAGCCGGCCTGGGCCCCCTTTACCCACCGCCCTCTGCGTCACCCAATGCCGAGCCGTGTAGGGGCGGACCAGCGTCTCCGCCCCCTCCGTGGAGCACGCCGCCGGGCTTGCCACATCGGATGTCTGCGTGGAGCATGC
>Ga0308419_1000752_pt1 | contig 22720 bp, 25 predicted proteins | sample HotsprSampleMS50_FD_203674 | JGI IMG/M metagenome (GOLD analysis project Ga0308419, IMG submission 203674) | Hot spring phototrophic mat microbial communities from Mushroom Spring, Yellowstone National Park, Wyoming, United States - 20090730_MS50 ... | reverse complement strand
CCATTGACCGTCTTGATGAGCCTTTTTACGAGTAGCAATTCTAACTTTATTCAAAGGTCCATTACCATTAATTACATTAAAAAACTCATCCCAATTAATTTTTCCATAAGTATAAGTTTTGGTTTCAAGATTATATTTCAAATCAGGATCGGGTATTTTTAGTCCCCTTGCTTCAGCCTGTGGAACAGTCATATTTATAAATTTTTGACGCAATGCTTCGTTGCGTTCTGCTTTTATTTTCCATTTAAGTGATTGTTCGCTATGAACAGAATGAGTATCATCGGGACCAAACATCATTAAAGCAGGCCACCACCATCGGTTAAGAGCATCTTGAGCCATTTGTTTTTGTTCTTCAGTACCATTGCATAGTTCTGCTATTAATTCATATCCCTGTCTATTATGGAAAGCTTCTTCTTTGCATATTCTAATCATTGCACGCGAATATGGTCCATAGGATGTTCTCATTAAACTAACTTGATTCACCATAGCAGCACCATCTACTAACCATCCAATAGCACCTATATCAGCCCAAGTAAGAGTAGGATAATTAAATATAGATGAATATTTTGCTTTACCTTCTAATAAGTTATCTATCATTTCTTCGCGAGATATTCCTAAAGTTTCCGCAGCATTATATAGATATAGTCCGTGCCCCGCTTCGTCTTGAATTTTTGCAAGCAAGATTAATTTTCTGCGTAAAGATGGAGCACGTGTTACCCAATTACCTTCGGGCAACATTCCGACTACTTCGGAGTGAGCGTGCTGAGATATCATCCTAATTAAATTTTTACGATAATCTTCGGGCATCCAATCTTTTGGTTCGATTTTTTCGCCTGCATCTATTTTTTTTTGAAATTCTTCTAATTTATAATTTAAATTTTCCATATTAATACCAAAATTTGTATATATAAATTGAATATACGATAATTAATATGTGTTAGTGTTAATTATTTAAGAATACTACGAGCAATTACAAGACGCTGAATTTCGCTTGTGCCTTCGTAAATTTCGCAGATTTTAGCATCTCTGTAATATCTTTCCACGTTAAAATCTTCAGTATATCCGTATCCGCCGTGAATTTGGATACCCTTATTAGCACAAAACATTGCTGTCTCCGAAGCATCAAGTTTTGCCATTGCTGCTTCTTTAGAATAATTAAGCTTTAAATCTTTCATACGGCTTGCTCTCCAAGTAAGTAGCCAAGATGCTTCGTATCTAACGGTCATATCGGTAAGCATCCATTGAATAGCTTGGAAATTAGCAATGGGTTGGTCGAATTGGTGCCTTTCTTTAGCATATTTTATAGAATCTTCGATTGCTGCTCTTGCAATTCCAAGTGCTTGAGAAGCTATACCTAAACGACCACCATCTAGAGTAATCATAGCAATTTTAAATCCACCATTTACTTCGCCTAATCTATTTTCGTCAGGAATTTCTACATTTTCTAAAATAATTTCGGCAGTAGACGAAGAACGAATTCCTAATTTTCTTTCGATTTTTCCAATTCTATATCCAGGAGTATCTCTATCTACAATAAAAGCAGTTACGCCTTTAGTTTTCAACGATGGCTCGGTAGATGCAATCAATACAAACACATCTGCTTCTTTACCATTTGTAGCGAATAATTTAGATCCATTTAAAATCCATTTGCCATTTTCGTATTTTGCTGTTGTTTTAGTTGCTCCCGAGTCAGAACCTGCTCCAGATTCTGTTAGAGAGAAACTTCCAATTTTTTTACCTGATAGTAAATCGGGCAAGTATCTTTGTTTTTGCTCTTCGGTACCAAATCTAAAGATAGGGTCGCAAACCAAAGATGAATGAGCCGAAATTATAACGCCCGTAGAAGCACACCATCTAGAAATTTCTTCTATAGCTAAAAAATACGATACAAAATCCATCCCGGCACCACCATATTCTGTAGGATAGGCTATTCCCATTAGTCCTAATTCGCCGGCTTCTCTTATAATATCAGCTGGAAATATATGGTTTCTTTCATTTTCGGCTGCAACGGGAGCTATTTTTTCTTTAGCAAATTTAGAAACCATTTCTTTTAGCATTAATTGTTCTTCTGTTAATAAAAATTCCATTTTTATCCTTTATTAAAAATTTTTTATGCTTTCCATAATTCCTTATTTATAAATATAACAGTAAATGTTAAAATTATAAACATAAAAATTAAAACGAATATATATTTATATCTTGTAAACAGTTCAAAATGAAAAGTATTGTTATATAATGCCAAAAGTAAAATACTGATAAATGGGATGAAATAGCGTCCCTGTATGCCAAAAACTAAATTTGCTCCTATAGGAGTGCTTGTAACAAAAAATCCAACTACTATAGATAATATTCCAAGAATAGCCACAGCCAATATTTTAATCTTTGTTTTTAAATCAAATTCTTTATAATTGCCTTTATCTAAGAATGCAACCGAGATAAGAACAAATCCGTAAATAAACAATATTAATTTATTCATTATAGTATAAGAATAACCAAATCTTCCAAAAGCACCCCATAGCCATTCTTTACCTTGTGTAATAAAATTCATTAAAATTTTATATATAAATTCTAATGGATTCGATAGAATTATGTTTATACTTTCGTCACCTCCATATTTAAAATCGGATAAGAATTTTGGGAATGGAGGTAAATTAAGTGAACTAACATATATATTCCATATTTGAGTAGCTAAAAAATATATAACAACAAGCAATATTATTATTCCCCAATAATAATTTTTTTTGACAAATTTTTCTTGTGGTAGAATGATTGCTAATAATGGTATAAATAAATAGCCTTGTTTAATAATATGTATTATAAAAGTAATTAATAATAAATAAATTAATTGTTTATCATTAATTTGTTCAACTTGATAATATAATTTGATAATATATGCTACTATGAATAAAGATAATGCTAAAATAGGAGTATCATAAGTAACAGATGAAGCCTGGTAAATTACCATCGGAGATAAAGCAATCATAGTAAATGTAGTTTTAAAAATTGGGACTAGTTTAATTGCAAAAAAAACAACTATTAAAAAAAATATTAAATTAGCAATTCTACCTGCATATAATAAACTTATAGGATTGTCATTAATAAAATTACCAATAAAAATACCAATGGTAGCAGGGATATAGGCTATAGGATTGATATAAGTAACTAAAGACATAAATATTTTTTTATCTTTTTCTAATTTTATTTTTTTATCCTCTTCTATTTTTGCACGTGAAATTTTATCACCTGCAAAATAATTTATGCCTTGAGTAGAAGACACAATATTATATAAATTTTGCGGTATTAATAACCCCGGCAATTTATTTAAAGTATCTGGCGATACTCTACCTGTAGAATAATAATAAGCCAAATAATAGTGTCTATCTTCATCGTTAGAATGAAAAGGTGGATTAGAAAAGGCTATCATTATTCCAAAAATAGCCCCAAGTACTAAGAATATATATTCAGCTTTTAAATTATTTATTAAATCTATAAAATTATTGTTTTTCATTTTTTTTACTATTTATTTGTTCAAGAAGCTTAAGGAATTGTTCGTGTTTTGGATTTGCATTAAGAGCTGTATTGATTATTATAAGGGCTGTGTCTAATTTACCTTGTCTTTTGTAAATTAAAGCATAGTTATAGAGTGTTTCTATATCTTTAGAGTTATGTATATATGATAGATCAGTATATTTCTTGGCTGAATCTAAGTTACCATACATAGCATAATAATTTCCTATTATTCTGGATATTATAGGATTATTAGGTAATAAATTGTGCGAAAATTTGAAAGTATTTAAAGCAGAAATAGTATCGCCTCTCTGAAAAAAGTAAGTTGCTTTATTCAAGGTTGACCTAAGAAAAATATCTATTGCCTGAGAGTCGTAACTATTGACTAATCCACCACCACCAATTCTCAAAGCAAGATAAGAATTGACAATAGCAGAATCTAATTGACCTAATGTAAAATAAAAATACGCAGAATTTAGATATAATTTACCGTGATAAGGATATTTATTCTTTAGGTCATTTAATTCTTTTAGAGCGATAAAGAATTCTTGTTGCCGAAGATTAGGATCAGTGATAGTCTTAGCTCTTTCGAATTTTGTTAGGGCTTTGTTCCAATCGTTATCGAAATCTGTTTTGGGAGCAATAATTAATCCTACATAAATTAGAATAAATGCAACATAAATAATTAGAGCAGGATGTTTCCTTTTATTTTCTACATTATCAAGGGCTGTTTGATTTTGACTATCGGAATTAAATTCTTCTAAATTGTTAACGTTGGCTATTTCTTGATTCATATTTAAAATCTAATATTATAAGAATAGCAAATTTAAAGAAAAATTATTAATATTACATTAATTAATTGGCTCTATACCATCTTCGGTTAATTTACCGATTATGTATCGCTCTCCGCTTTCGAAACCACAGCCTACCTGCAAACTTTTCTGATAAATTAAAAACTCGTGTTTTATTATATCAAATCCATTTTGGGCTAAAATTACTGTCAAGGTCATCATTAAATAATTTAAAATTAGTGGCTGAAGGTCTAAATAATTTTTTATAGTATTAGAAATTGTTTTGTAGGCTTTAATCTCAGAATTTTTACCTGTTGCATCCCACAAGTCGTTCTTAAACCAATCATCGGGTTTATTATCAGGTAAAAATTTAGAACCTACTATTTGTAATTGTATTTCGGGTAAAGATACAGTTTCATCTTTAGAATTATCATTTAGACCTATCCAGATTGATTTTACAGAGCTTGGGATAGGGTCGTTTGTTATAGTTTGGACTAACCAATTTTCGAATTCAATTAGAGTTCTATCGAAATCAATAGATTTTAATGAAGTTGGGTTGTATTCAGGCATAAATTTTTTTATACCATCGATTAGGAGCTTTTTACTTACATCAAAATCGGGCTTTGTTTTAATAATATTTAAAATATAATCTTGATAACCAGATTTTTGCTCTGATGATTGCTTCTTTGCCATCTATTTACTCTCTTTATTATTAACACTATCTTTAGCAAAAGTTATTGCTATAGAATTAATACAATATCGTAGTCCAGTTGGTTCGGGACCATCTTCGAAAACGTGCCCTAAATGACTGCCGCATTTTGCACAGATAACTTCTGTTCTAATCATATTATGCGATGTATCCAATACTTCTATGATAGCATCACTTTTTGCTACATCATAAAAACTTGGCCATCCACAATGAGACTTAAATTTAGTATCAGAATTAAATAGATGATTCCCGCAAGCTCTACATTTATACACACCATCTTCGAAGAATAAATTATATTCGCCTGTAAATGGATATTCTGTTCCTTTCATCCTTAACACACGATATTCATCGGGTGAAAGGATTTTTTTCCATTCTTCTTCGCTACGTTCTAATTCAAATTTTTTATTTTCAGACTTCATTTTATTTACCTATTCTTGAGTATTGCAGCTATAATTAATCAGCAATACAAATAACAAAAATACAAAAAGATTGCTTCGATTTATCATTTTAATATAAATATTTTGAAAATTTACGAATTGCATTAATAAATATTTGTAATATATTATAAATTACAATTTCTTACGTTAAATATTATTATTGATAATCATAAAAGGATAAAAATGAAAAAAAATCCACATATTATTACAATAATTAATGGTATAATTCTGATTGCTGCAGGGCTATTTTCCTATTTCTCTAATCCCGAGCGTCCATTTACTGCTTTAATAGGTCCTATAATTGGTATCATTTTAGTAGGATTATCTCCATTTATTAAAAAGGGGAATAGAACTATTGCACATTTTGTTGCTTTAATTACTTTACTTTTTGCAATTCAAACAGGTATAATGGCTTTTAATTCTAAGAATGTAGAAGATATAGAGAAAAGAAATAGGCGAATTGCAGTTTTTTCAATAATGTCATTATCGTGCTTTGCTGCAACAGGACTTTATACTTATCGCTTTATTGCTTTAAAGAAAGAAAAAGAAGCTAATAATAATCAATAATTTACTTGTATTTTATTTTATAAGATAATATTATAATTGCAAAAGTAAGAGTAAGAGAATTAGCTAAAATTATTGGTAATGAATTAATTAATATACCATAAATTAGCCAAAAGGTAATTCCTAAAGAGAAAATCAAATACATTTGAAGCGATATATTACGCGTTTGTTTTTCTTTTACAACTTTTATTACTTGTGGTATAAAAGAAATTGTAGTAAAAAATGCAGCTAAATAACCAATAATCTCAATCAAGTTCATTATTACTCTCTAATACTATAAATGCTACAGAATTATGCGATGTATGTGATAGAGATATATGGATATTTAGATGAGCATATTTATCTTTTAAATTGCCTGATAATACCACATATGGCTTACCATTAGGCTCGTTTAATACTGATACTTCTAAAAATTTAAATTCATTTGTTATTCCTGTTCCTATAGCTTTGCTAAATGATTCTTTTGCAGCAAATCTAGCAGCGTAATGCACATATTTAGTATCGTTGAAAGATTCGCAATATTCTTGCTCGTCTTTGGTATATATTCTATTAAGGAAACGAGTTCCATAATTTTCGATAGCGTTTTTTATTCTTTCTGTTTCTATTATATCGGTTCCAATGCCGTAAATCATTTTAATTTTTCTTTTAATAGTTCTACAATTTTTGGTAATACAATTCCCGATGGATATTGCAATATAAAATCCATATAGTAACTTAATGCTGATTTATTTGGATTGATATCTACAGTTACAGCACCATAATTTTTTGCAATTAATGGTAAATTTGCTGCAGGATATACTTCTAAAGATGAACCTACCGATATAAATATATCGCTTTTCATAGCAAGTATTTCTGCTTGCTTTAATGCTTCTTTAGGCAGCATCTCCCCAAACCACACTACTGCAGGTCTTATCAATCCACCACAAACATCACATTTAGGAATATTTTCTATTATTTCATCGAAATGAAATTCTTTTGTACAATCTTTGCAATAATTATCAATAATATTTCCGTGCAATTCAATTACTCGACTGGAGCCTGCTCTTTGGTGAAGTCTATCTACATTTTGAGTAATTAAATAAAAGTTTGGATAAATATTTTCTAATTCTGCTAATGCGTAATGTCCTGGATTAGGATTTACTTGATATATAATTTTTCTTCTATAATTATACCAATCCCATACCAGCTGTGGATTAGAAAGAAAACCATCCATAGAAGCCAATTCCTGAGGGTTAAACTTGCTCCATAGCCCGTCGGGATCTCTAAATGTAGAAACACCACTCTCTTGGGATACTCCTGCACCTGTTAGAACTGTAACGTTCTTACTTTTTAGCAAAATTTCAATTAATTTATCATCTATCATATATTATAAATCAATTAATTCGGGACTATCTACATCAAATCCTAAGAATGATCGTGCTTGAATATGAAAATTTTGAGGTAAATCTGTTACAAAAAATTTGATGTCGGGTCTTTCGATAAATATGTTTTTTTCTTCTTTTAGTAATTTTCTTTCTGCAAGTAACCTAAGAGCAGAGACAGATGAATGCTCACCGCTATCAATAAGATTTACATATGGTAATATTTCTTTAATAACATTAGCAAGTAATGGATAATGTGTGCAAGCAAGTATAAGCGTATCTATATTCTTAGATTTAAATTCATCTAAGTAAAAATGTGCAATTTGTTTAGTAGCGTCGTTGTTTAGCATACCTTCTTCTACTAAAGGAACAAATAGTGGGCAGGCTTTAGAATAAATATTTATATCTTGATTATCAGCTAAATTCTTTAGTTCAATCTCGTAAGATTTGCTATTGATGGTGGCACGAGTGCCTATTATACCTATCCTTTTGCTTTGAGATGTTCGATATGCTGCTAAAGAGCCGGGTCTAATCATACCTATTACTGGAATATCTTTTGCTACTCTTGTAACATTATCTAAAGCATTAGAAGAAACAGTATTACAGGCTACTACAATTAATTTTACATCTTTCTTTATTAAAAATTCTGTGCACTCTTCGGCATAACGTCCTACTATTTCTACTGATTTATTACCGTAAGGAACTCTTGCTGTATCGCCTAAATAGACATAGCTTTCATAAGGTAAAAATCTTATAAATTGCTTTAATACGCTTAGTCCACCTAATCCCGAATCAAAAATTCCTATCGAAGAATTAATATTCATAATTTAGAAATATTATCAATTTTGCAAAAATAATTAAATTATAATACAAAACTTAAAATTATGCTAATTGCTGCTAAAGATATGGATGTAATTGCAATAGTTAGAAGAATTTTATTCTTGTTTTCGGAATTGATTAATTCGTTTTCTATTTTTTTTACTTGGGATATTAATCTATTAAATTCATCTTCGTAATCACGACCGAAATACGCTGTAATCATTTTGGTATCATCTGGTAGTCCTTTATCTAATAAATTTTTCGAACTATTAGTTTTATTTTCTAAAGAATATAATTGAGAATTTAGATTGGCAATTTCCAATTCTAATTTGGAAATATCTTCTTTAATTTTATCAAATTGTTGATTTTGTAATTTATCTAATTTAATATGAAGTTTATTAGAGATATCTCTTAAAATGCTAAATTCTTTGTTTATTGTCTCTATTTCGTAATTTATTTTATCGTTGATAGACCACATACTATTTTCTAATTTAATCAATCTTAGGTCGAATGCTCTTTGGATATTTTTTATTTCAATTTCTTTTTTTTCGTAGACTTTGTTAGAGATATCTTGAATTTTTTTTGTAGCATCATCTATAAATTTCTGGACTTCTTCATTAGTTTTATTTTTAAAAATTGTAATTTCCCGCTCGAAGTTTTCTTCGTTTTTTTCAAGATTCTTTATAGAAGTATCTATTTTAGAAATCATTAAATTAATACTATTTAGAGCTGCTTGATAGGAATCTTGGAGAGTTTTTAGGTCTTGGAGCTCGGAGTATTTCTCGATTGTTTTGTTTGTTTCGATGGTAAGAATTTTAGTTATGTTATCGTATTTTTGTTTTAGATTAAAAATTTCGTTATTTATTCTTGTTTGAAATTTTTCTGATAAATTTTCTAAATCACTAACTAATTCCTTATAGTGGCTATATACGTGTTCTAACCTATCAAAAGCTTCCTGATACTGATGGGCTTGCTGCTTTACAGTTTCGAATAATCCTTTTATTTCAGGTCTTATGGCATTTGTTTCTGGCATTCTTTAGTATATTCCAAAAAGTAAGCTAAAGATTCGCATAATTTATCTAAGAAAAAAAATTCAACATCATTATTTATAGTTTGGGAATAATTATATAGACTATCGTAAACTTTTTCTTTAAATTCTATATCTTCTTCTAATTTTTTTTTGCTATAATTATTTAAATAAATATCCATCCATCCCGATTCTGCTAAGTCATCAAGAAAAGTCTTAGGCTTAATTTCTTCTTTTATTTTTAGTAGTCTATTAAGTTTTTTTCTTTCAATATTATCCATAAAATTTTATAATTTTATTATTTTTATATCGGTATTTTTACTTAGAAACTTAATATAATGAAAAATTTAAACATTGGCATATTATTATTAACGTTTAATTCAGAAAAATATATTTTAAATTGTCTTAATTCTATCAAAAATATTGCATCACAAATAGTAATAGTTGATACTGGATCAGTAGATAACACAATAAATATATGCAAAAAATTTCCTGTAGAAATATATTTTAAAAAATTTAACAATGATTTTTCAGAGCAGCGAAATTTTGCTTTATCACATCTCAGAACCGATTGGATATTGATGATAGATTCTGACGAAGAGCTTACTTATTTTGATTGTGATGAATTTATAAGGATAGCTAAAAATCCAATAGTAGGCGGTATCAATTTCATAATCAAAAATTTGCTAAATAATGGTAGCGAACAAACTAAACATAGATATACTCGATTATTTAGAAATAATAAACTATTTAAATTTAGATTTAAAATTCACGAGCAAATTAGAGAATCAATAGAAGAGAATGGATACCAAATAATTAATACAAATTTCGAAATTACTCATTATGGTTATAATACTATAGATGAAAATAAACTTAAGCGTAATATCGAGCTTTTAGAAAGCGAAATAAATGAAAATGATGACGACTTTATGAAATATCATTTAGCAAATACGCTCTTTGCTAAAAAAGAATATAATATAGCTGAAAAAATCTATCGCGAAATTATTCAAAAAGAACATTTAGATATTTCTCAGCTTGAAAATGCTAAGATTAGAATAGCACAAATATTGTTTTCTGATAGTAAATACGACGAAGCATATAATTTCCTTAATTTTCATTCAGACGATGAAAATATAGAAGGCTTTAGATTATTTATGCTAGGTTCTATATTTATTTATAGAAAAGAATATCAAAAAGCTAATGAAATACTAAAAAATGATATTATTAAGTCATCAAATATGGTGAATAAAGAATTATTAAAAAATGCAATTGATTTGTTAAACAAATTATTAAGTAGTAAATTATGAAACATTATCGAAAAGAATTATGGTTTAATACTCCTACCAGAAGAGCTTTTATTAATATTACAGGCGAAGTAGAAAAATGTGTAACCGAAAGCGGTATAAAAGAAGGCTTCGTATTAGTAAATGCTATGCATATTACAGCAAGTGTATTTATAAACGATGATGAATCGGGGCTACATAGCGATTTCGAAGTTTGGTTGGAAAAATTAGCTCCCGAGAAGCCCCATAGCCAATATCGTCATAATGGCTTCGAAGATAATGCAGATGCACACCTAAAAAGGCAAATTATGGGGCGAGAAGTAGTGGTAGCTATTACAAATGGAAAACTTGACTTCGGTCCGTGGGAACAAATCTTCTATGGAGAGTTTGATGGCAAGCGTAAAAAGAGAGTTTTAGTAAAAATAATTGGAGAATAATTTAATTCCTTTATTTTACGTATTTTTGTATTTTAAAATTTAAATAAAATGAATATTTCAGCTATACAATTCGAACCAATTTTTGGAGATATTTCTTACAACGAAAACAAAATAATTAATTTTATTGAAAATAGTAAAAGTGATATCCTTGTTTTTCCAGAATTAGCATTATCGGGATATGATTTTATAGATAGAGCAGAAGCAACTAAATATGCTTTAGAGTTCGATTCAGATTTTTTTAATAAATTTAAAGAATTATCAAAAAATCTAAATAAAATTATAGTTTTAGGTTTTGCCGAAAAATATGAAGATAAGATTTATAATTCAGCAGGTATTTTTTTCCCTGATAGTAAATATAATAGAGTTTATCGAAAAGTTCATTTATTCTATAAAGAGATTTTCATTTTTGACGAAAGTGATATAGGCTTTTTTAATATATATTACAAAGATTGGGATGTAAATATTGGTACAATGATTTGTTATGATTGGCGATTTCCTGAAGCAGCTCGTACTCTTGCGTTAATGGGGGCAGATATAATTGTATGCCCATCTAATTTAGTTACTACGGTTTGGGATATTTCTATGCCATCGCGTGCGTTAGAAAACAAAGTCTATTTAGTAGTTGCTAATAGAATTGGTATAGAAAACAGAAAAGGAGAAGAGCTAGTTTTTAACGGTGCATCAAAAATTTATTCCTATAATGGTAGTGTAATGGCAGAAGCATCAAAAACAGAAGAAATGGTAATTTCTGCAAAAATAGAGCCGTCGAATACCAGAAATAAGTCTTTTAATAATATTAATAATATTTTCTCTGATAGAAGAACTAAATTTTATAAATTATGATAGAAATAAAAAATATATCTAAAACTTTTGCTAAAAAGTCTAAATATCCTGTAAAAGCACTAAGTGATATTAATCTAAATATTAATGATAACGAAATAACAGGACTAATTGGTGCTAATGGTGCAGGCAAAACTACTCTAATTAGAATTATTCTTGGATTCGAAACGCCTGACAGCGGGTATGTAAAAATTAATAATCTAAGCAATAATGATATAGAGATAAAAAAAATTGTTGGCTATCAGTCAGATCTACCTTATGTTTCTAAATATGTAAGTATCCGTGACTACTTAAATTTAAATGCCGAATTATTAGGTTTGTCTAATTACAACAATCAAATTGATGAAATGCTTGATTATTTCGATATTTTAACTGCTTCTAACAAAAAATTATCCGAACTATCTAAAGGTATGCGGCAAAAAGTAGAAATAATCAATGCTTTCCTTGGTAATCCTAAAATTGTAATTTTAGACGAACCTACTGCTGCTTTAGATCCTATTGTAGTAATTAATTTGAGAAATTTTATTCTTACAAAAAAGCAAAGCGGTATTTCTGTTTTATTCTCTTCTCATCATTTATCCGAAGTCGAAAATATATGTGATAGAGTAATATTCATTGATAGGGGAGTTATAGTAAAAGATTTATCTCGTAAAGATTTTGAAAATACTTCGTTAGAAGATGAATTTACTAAAATTATTGGAGATGGAAAGAAGTGAAAAACATAATTACATTGGTTAAATTCGACTTAAAAAAATATTGGAGCATATCTAGAATTATTACTTTTATGATATTTGCTATAATTATTAATTTTTTTGTTTTAGTTCCTAATTATTTTAACTTTCCTGTAACAGAAATCAAAATAAATATGCTTACAATAATGCAAGGGCTTTTATCTTTTTTTGTTCCTGTATCGGTATTATTCTTTACAGGTGCTATTATATTTTCTGATAAAAGAAGTTTTTATTTACGCACTATTCTTACCAGACCAATATCGCGTGATGAATACTTGTTTTCTAAATATTTATTTTCTTTAATTAATCTACTTATTGCTACATTATTTTTTGCAATATTTCCTACAATTTTGAGCTTTATAATTTATAATGATAATGGAGAATCGGGCTTTTTTCAATACTTTTTTACTTATTTATTTTATATTATCGAAGGTTTGTTGTTTATTTCTATCTCTATTACATTATCATTTGTTGTAAATTCTTATTTAAATATCTTTATGCTTGCAATATGGATATTTTTAGAAAATACACTGATTAATGGTGTTTTGGCAAATTTTGTAAGTTATAGCAAAAGTCTGGCTATTATCACAGATTTCTTTTTTCCTTCAGGATTTAGCGATGCAGCTAAATTAATTGGGAACGTTGGCGTTTTGTTTTGGGAAAGTTTATTATGGGGGCTTACGGCACTAGCATTTTTCTTTACATTAAGTATATACTTAAATTTAAAAACAAAAATAGATACAATATCGGAGTAAGATTTTGGAGCAGAACTCAACTAAAATATTAAAATTTTCAGGAATTGTGTTTATAGGTTTATTAGTTGTTTCTTTAATTTTCTTTTTTATCCCAAAAGCAGGTAAATTAAAAGGTTTAGAATATAATGATGCAGTAATCAAAGGGAAAGAAACAGGCAAAGGTCTTTTTATTACTCCTTTTAGTCGCTGGGATAAAAAAATGAAACTAAGCAGTGATATTCTTTTTACAAATAAAAATATTAAGCAACTTTTAGACAGTAATTTTATTACAGTTATTTTAGATTTAGATAATAATAAAAATGATAAAATTATCAAAGATTACCAAATAATGGGCAATTTCTCTATTCTAACAGATAAATACGGTAGCCCAATAACATACTTATTCAACACTAATACAGCAATGGAATTCGAAATATTACTAAAAGAAGCATTAAAATTACCATTCTTCGAATGGAACAATTTCAAGGAAGCACAATCCAAATCAAGCGAAAATAATAAACCTATTATTTGCTTTTTTACAAGTTACATTAATGATAATCTTCGATTAGCAGAATATTTAAAAATTAATAATAATTTAGATTATCTAAATATGAATTTTAATCCTGTTTTGGTATATACTAAATTCCCACCAAATTACGAACTTGCAAAACAAATCTTAGGTTTCGATGACGAATTAATAAAAAGTGTTGAATTAAGTATGCAATCAGAAAAATCCAATAATAAAATGAATTTTTCTAATTATAGCAACATTAAAGTAACTATATTAGATAAAGATGCAATAAAAATAGCTCAAACACAAATTGATAGCGATGTAATGAATAATGGCAATTTTCAAGAATTTATCGAGAACACAATGAAAGGTGAAAGGAAGTAATGTTTAAAAGTGTAAAAAAAATACATTTCGTTGGAATTGGTGGAATTGGTATGAGCGGAATTGCCGAAATACTACTTCGCGAAGGTTTCTTAGTTACAGGCTCTGACCTATCCTATTCTCAGAATACAGAAGCAGTAGAAAAAGCCGGTGCCAAAATTTTTATTGGTCATAATGCAGATAATGTAAAGGATGCCGAAGTAGTTGTATATTCGAGTGCTGTAGATATAAATACTAATCCAGAGACATTATATGCAAGGGAAAAAGGTATTCCTTTAATACGACGTGCCGAAATGCTTGCAGAAGTCTCTCGTTTAAAATATTGCCTTGCTGTATCGGGTACTCACGGCAAAACAACTACAACATCTATGATAGGATTAATTACAATAAATGCTAATTTAGATCCTACAGTAATTGTAGGCGGGCGATTAAGAGATTTCGGCGGTACAAATGCTCGATTAGGTGGCGGGGATTGGACAATAGTAGAAGCAGACGAATATGATAGAAGTTTTTTACAGTTGCTTCCCACAATTTCTATAATAAACAACATAGAGCCTGAGCATTTTGATATTTACAGAAATTTCGATGATATATTAGATACTTTTACCGAATTTGCAAATAAAGTACCATTTTATGGGTTTGTTTCATTAGGATTAGATGATTACGGTGCAAAGAAAATACTAAGAAAAATAAACAAAAAAATTGTAACTTTTGGTTTAAATAAAAACGCTGATTACCGGGCAGATAATATTATACAAACTGCTCAGAATCTATCGGCTGATATTTATGAATATGGCAATTTCTTAGGCACATTAAAAATTAATGTACCTGGTATTCATAATTTAAGAAATTCGCTTGCTGCTATATCTGTAGCACGAAAAATGGGAATAGAAAAAGATATAATTTTCAAATCTTTAGAAGATTTCAAAGGAGTATATAGGCGATTTGATATAAAAGGCGAATACAATAATGTTCTGGTAATTGATGACTATGCTCATCATCCAACAGAAATAAAAGCAACATTAGCAGCTGCTACTAATTACAAACGAAGAATAGTTGCAGCTTTTCAGCCACATACATTTACTCGTACTAAAGCCCTATACCAAGAATTTGCTAAATCGTTCGATGAAGCCGATGTAGTAATTATTACAGATATTTATCCAGCAAGAGAAAAACCAATCGAAGGCGTTACAGGAAGGTTAATTGTTGATGAACTAATAGCTTTAGGTCATAAAAATGTATTGTATATTCCTAAAATTGATGATTTAAAACAAGAAATAAAAAATATTCTAAAAGATGGAGATATATTCATAACTATTGGTGCAGGAAATATTTGCGATGTAGCAGAATTATTAATAATGTAACATATAATTAAACTTATTCGTTTTTATTCTAATTGTAATGTGTAATTTTAAATTAATGGTAAATATGATGTCTGTTAAGTTCAAAATAATTGCTTTGTTGTTGTTTTCTTTTATTTCAATTACATATGCACAAAAAAAGACTAAATCTAATGATGATTTGGTAATCATAGAAGTTGGTAATGAAAAAATCACTGCTAAAGAACTTCAAAAAGCATATAGGAAAAATCTATCTAGAAAAAGCGATAATTTATTTTCGTTACCAAAAGATAGTATAATGGATTTTATTAATCTTTATACAAATTTTCGATTGAAGGTGAACGATGCTATATCGCGTGGATTCGAAAAAGATAGTATAGTATTAGCAGACCTAAAAAATAATAGAAAAATTTTATCCGAAAGTTTTTTCTATGATAAAAAATTAACAGATCCTAACGTAGATTATCTCTTAGGAATAAGAAAGAAAGAATATCAGGTAGGTATTATTCTTGTAACTATCAAATATAATCCACAACCTGATACTTTAACGGCTTATAATAAAATTATGGATGCCCTAAATGCCCTAAAATCAGGTCGCTCTTTCGAAGACGTAGCATCACAGTTTTCTGAAGATATAGAAACTGCAAAAAGGGGCGGAAAAATACCAACATATATTACAAGTGGAAAAGTACAAAGACCAATAGAAAAAGCAATCTTTAACACTCCAAAAGGAAGTTATTATCCTGAAATAGTTAAAACTAATTTTGGTTATTTTATTATCAAAGTATATGATATTGCTGATAGAATTTTAGTAAAAGGCGAACAAATCTTAATAGCCCCTAATGAAAATCGTGATAGCACTCAAGCAAAAAAATTGGCTGATAGCTTATACAATTTGATAAAAAAAGGAGCAAAATTCGATGAATTAGCTTCTAAGTTCTCTGATGATGCTATGACAGCAAGAAACGGCGGTAAATTAGGAGAATTTTATTCACGCTCTACAGGATTCGAAGATAATGGCAATCAGTTAATTCCTGCTTTTGAAAGTAGACTTTTTGAGTTAAAAGATGGAGAAGTTTCAGAACCTGTATTATCTGAGTATGGATATCATATTATTAAAAGAACTGCTTCTAAACAACCCGATTTCGAAAAAGAAAGATCAGAACTACGAAAAATTTATAAAAGGCTATATTTCGAAGACGACAAAACAAAATTAATGGATTCTTTAAAACAGATTTATAATTTTAAAATTTACGAAGATGTATTCGAAAAGTTAATATCAGAAGTAGATACTAATTATACTACTTTGAAAGATAATTGGGACGCTAATATATCTCAATCTACTCTTGCAAGCGATTTATATAGAATTTTTGATATAAAATATAACACTGAATATTTTATAGATAGGCTAAAAAATCAACCAGATTTACGAGGGAATTCTTTAAGCCCTATCGCTCTAAAAAAAGCAATTAATCATTTGGTAGAGCCTTTAGTGTTCGAACGTGCAACACAAAATTTAGAGAACGAATATCCCGAATTTGCTGAATTAATGAAAGAATTTAGGGATGGTATCTTGCTTTTTAGAGTAGAAGCATTAGAAGTATGGGATAATTTAAAGTTTGATTCCACTAAAGCGAAAATGTTTTTTGATACTCTCTCACGTAAATTTTATACTGAGGAAATGTATGATATTACCGAAGTTTTTGTATTAAGCGATTCTAATGCCCAAAATATTTACCAAAGAATTAAAAATGGCGAAGACATCAAATCCATTGCACAAAAAGAAACAATGCGTGATGGTTATCGCGAAAAATTAGGTCATTGGGGATTGGTTTTGCCTACAAAAAATGAATTAGCTCAACACGCACAATTAAAGAAAGCTAAAGTAGGAGACGTTTTAGAGCCATTTAGCAATGGAAATGGTTTCTCTATTATCAAAATTAATGATTACCAAGCTCCAAGAGAAAAAAGATTCGAAGAAGCTATTCCCGATATAGCTCCATTGTATCAGGAAATGCTCCAAAAAGAACTTACTAATAATTGGCTAAGTAAAGCAAGAAAAAAATTTCCAGTAAAAATTAATGAAAAAAATATTAATGAATTAATTAATAAATCTAAATAAATGAAACAAATTGCTTTTATAATTATATTTTTATTTTGTTTGTCTTTAAATGCACAAATAACTCCTAAGAGTGGAGAAACTGCTGATAAAGTAATTGCAGTAGTAGGCGACGAAGCTATTCTAAAGTCTGATATCGAAGGACAATTATTCTATTTAGCACAAATGGATAAAAATATAAATCCTAATGATAATAATCTAAAACGAACAGTTTTAAATGGATTAATAGACCAGCTAATTTTAGTGCAAAAAGCAATCAAAGATTCCGTTAATGTAAGCGATGAAGAAGTAAATCAAAGACTCGAAATTTATATACAGAACGAAATCCGCAGGTTTGGTTCCGAGAAAAGAATGGAACAAATCTATAATATGTCTTTACCAAGAATTAGAAACGAAGCAAGAGAAAAAATCCGTCAAAACATATTAGTCCAAACTTTAGTTGCCCAAAAATTAGCCGATGTAAAAGTAACTCAACGCGAGATAGAAGAGTTTTATAATTTATATAAAGATAGTTTGCCTGTAATACCCAAATCTATAGAATTATATCATATTGTTAAAAAGGTTACTACAGAATTAGCAACTAAGAAGGACATTTATAATTTTGCTCTGAAGATACGCGATTCTATTATTGCAGGTGGCGATTTTGCAGATTTTGCAAAGAGATATAGTCAGGACCAAGCAACAGCAAAAGATGGCGGCGATTTAGGATGGTTCCAGCGTGGGAAATTAATACCCGAATACGAGCAAGCAGCTTTAAAACTTACAGCAGGAGAAATTTCTCAACCGATTGAAACTCCTTTTGGTTTTCATTTGATACAAACTTTAGAAAAAAAGAGTGATGGAGTACGCACCCGACATATTTTATTCAAATTCGAAAAAACGGGTAACGAAGAAAAGCAAACTATAGAATTTTTAGAAGAATTACGCAGAAAAGTAAAAAATGGAGAAAGTTTTGATTCTCTTGCAATTATTTATAGTGATGATAAAGAAACAAGAAATTTCGGTGGATATTTAGGAAAAATTCCAGTAAGCGAATTACCACAAAACATTGCAAGTGCCATATTAAATCTAAATGATGGCGAAACAACCGAACCTATGATATACAAAAGCGAAGGAAATAATAAAACATATAATATAATTTACAAAAAACGCACTATTCCCGAACACGTTCCTAAATTGCCCGATGATATAAAAGAAATTGAAAATTTTGCAACAGAATATAAAAAGAAAAAAATATACGAAACCTGGCTTAAAGAATTAAGAAAAGAAATTTATTGGGAAATATTAGATAAATCATTTAATTGATTATCTAACCATTCTTGATATAAGGTAATTAATTCGCTCAATATCATCGAAGTAGCTCCCCATAGAGGTACTTTAGGATGGACGTCCCAATATGGAGTTTCTACGTCATAACCATCAATTTTCATAATTTTAATTTTTTTAATGTTATCATCTACAAATTTATGTAGATCTATAAAAAAAACTTCTTCTACTTCGTTTGGATTAGTTTTAAACGAATGTATTTTTTCTTTGTACGCTACAAATGGTACGATAAAACTATCCGAAGGTGGCACATATATCTCGCTTAATTTACCTAAGATATCTTTTTCTTCGATAATAATACCAGTTTCTTCGTATGTTTCCCTAATAGCAGCATTTACTGGAGCTTCGTTTAAATCACATCGTCCACCAGGAAAACTAATCTGATTACTATGTTTTTTAAGATTACTACTACGCAGAGTAAAAAGTAAGTTTAAAGAATTAATTCCATTTAATAAAATTAATACAGCACTTGTTCGGGCTGTTGGGCTTACAGTTAATTTCCTAAATATAGAGTTGCCTATTCTCATAGCCATTTTAATCTGAGCGTTAATCCCTGGTAGATTCTGCGTTAAACGACTTTTTAAATATTCTACGAATTCTACATTATTGAAATTATACATTTAAAAAATTTTGCAAATAATTGTTAAAATTTTGTTTATTTGTATGCTTTTAAATAAACGAAAATAAATTGTAATTTGTTTAGTTTATAACTTTTTATAAATGGGAAAAGAGCATATATATACTACAATTTATGATATAGTAAAAAACATTCCTTATGGAATGGTAACTACTTATGGTGCTATAGCCGAAAAAATAGGAATTAGAAGTTCGGCAAGATTTGTAGGATATGTGCTAAACCAAGACAAAGGAAATTCCAGTATGCCATATCATAGAGTAGTAAACAGAAACGGAGAGTTAACGGGCAAAAATCATTTTCCCGGCAAGAATACTATGAGAAAATTATTAGAAAGCGAAGGCATTACTTTCATTAATGATGCTGTGGATATGAAACGCCATTTCTGGAAACCTTGAATTTTTTATTAATTTAATATTTTGGAGTTATTAAGTGGATTTATTTGAAAAATGTTACTCCTTTACAAGAGCAGATGAAGTAAAAGAAGCAGGGTTATACCCCTATTTTCATCCGATAGAAGAAAACGAAGGACCTGTAGTTACCGTAGAAGGAAAGAAAATGATAATGGCTGGATCTAATAATTATTTAGGTCTAACAGCCAACGAAAAAGTAAAAGAAGCAGCCATAAAAGCAATAGAAAAATACGGGACGGGTTGCTCAGGTTCTCGTTATTTAACGGGTACACTAGATTTGCATATAGAATTAGAAAAACGTCTGGCTAAATTTTTAAATTTTGAATCAGTTCTACTCTTTAGTACGGGCTATCAGACATCTTTAGGAGTAATATCTACATTAGTCCAAAAGGGCGATTATATAATTTCAGACAAAGAAAACCACGCCTGTATTGTAAATGGAGCCTTGATGGCAAAAGGTGCTTTTGCCGAATTCAAGCGCTATAAACACAACGATATGGAAGACTTAGAAAGTGTATTAAAAAATATTCCCGAAAAAGCTGGCAAATTAGTTGTTTCTGATGGTGTATTTTCTGTTACAGGCGAAATTGTAAATTTACCCGATATGATAAAAGTTGCTCATAAATATGGTGCAAGAGTATTAGTAGACGATGCACACGCTGTAGGAGTAATCGGAGAAGGAGGACGTGGTACCGCATCTTATTATAATTTAGAAGAAGAAACCGACTTAGTAATGGGAACATTTTCTAAGACATTTGCTTCTCTTGGTGGATTTGTAGCAGGACCAGAAAGAGTGATTAATTATCTCAAACATATGTCGCCAGCAATAATTTTTAGTGCAAGTCCTACACCAGCATCCTGTGCAGCAGCCCTTGCAGCATTAGATATATTAGAGCAGCATCCCGAATTAGTAGATAAATTAAGAGCAAATGCAAAATATGCCAGCGATGGATTCGAGCAAGCAGGCTTTACAGTAATACCAAGCAAAACCGCAATAGTTCCTGTAATAGTAGGCGAAGTAGAGCGTGCTTTCATTACCTGGAGAAAGTTATTCGACAAGGGAATATTTGTAAATGCTTTCATTCCGCCAGGCGTACCCCCAAATATGAGTATGATGAGAACAAGCTATATGGCATCACACGAAAAAGAGCATCTAGATACAATAATCGAAAAATTTATCGAAGTAGGCAAAGAAATTGGGTTGATATAAAATTTATAAACTCGATAAAATTATATTAAGAAAGGTAAATAATAATATAATTTGAAATTATAGAGTTAATTAACGAAATTTTTTATGACAATAATTATAGTTATATTTTGTTCTTAATATATGACATTATTCTTATAATTTTTATCAGATAAAATAATCAATGTTAAGTTATTCATTATTTGATTTTAATAACAGCTCTGACGAAAAAATAGATTGGAAAAAAGAATCTATAATAAATCAAAACATGTTTTTAGAGGTTTTATCTAAAATTGAAGAGTTACAAGAAAATAAGAAAATAAAATTTGAAATACATAAAATTATTGAGATTATTAAAAATCCAAGAAAAGATAATTTTGGGTTGTTAAATATTTCTCATAATGGTGACACTGCTAAAGTTAAAAAAGTGATACTTTTGGAAGATTTACACCAAATAGTAGAAGCACAAACAATTGAAAGAGCAAAATATTATATTAATCGTTTAAAGAAAAGTTTAACAGAAATTAAAACAAGTAAAATAAACGATTTAAATCTCAATCGTTGGAAAGAATATAATGACATACTGACAGAAAGCTTATGGATTTTAGATAAACGAGACAAATCAGGAGCCCACAATGCAGGTTATTGGGGTAATTTTATACCGCAAATTCCAAACCAATTTTTACGAAGATACACCAAACAAGGTGAATGTGTTTTAGATCCTTTTCTTGGAAGTGGAACAACTTTAATTGAATGCAAAAGATTAGGCAGAAATGGAGTTGGTGTAGAGTTATTACCAGAAGTTGTAGACATAGCAAATAAAAACATATCTAATGAAGAAAATAAATTTAGTGTTAGCATTGAAGTTATCAATGCTGATAGTACAGAATTGAATTTTAAGCAGGAATTAGAAAAAAGAAATATTAAATCTGTGCAATTTTTGATAATGCACCCTCCATATTGGGATATTATAAAATTTAGTAAGAATAATAAAGATTTATCAAACGCTAAAAGTGTTGATGAATTTTTACGTTTATTTGGTAAAGTTGTAGATAACACTTATGATATTTTGGATAAAAACAGATACTTTGCTTTAGTAATAGGGGACAAATATTCGCAAGGCGAATGGATTCCATTAGGATTTTATGTTATGAATGAAGTTTTAAAAAGAGGATATATATTAAAATCAATAATAATTAAAAATTTTGAAGAAACTAAAGGGAAAATGAATCAAAAAGAATTATGGAGATATAGGGCTTTGGTTGGTGGATTTTATATTTTCAAACACGAATATATATTTTTATTTAAAAAGATGAAAAAATGACTACAACACATGTTTTTGTTGTAGATACAACCACATTCAAGTATCATTTGGAATATCTTTTTGCAGGGACAGGTGCAAAAGATAACATTATTGATTTTAATAACAGCCCCGATACATCCTTAAATCATACAACCGAGAATAATCTGGTTGGGATGATAGCTGATTCCCAAAGAGTCAGAAAGGGAGATTTTGTTATTTTTTACCTGCAACAAAATTACTCCGTAAAAGTTTGGGAGGGTAAATTCT
>Ga0308419_1000751_pt1 | contig 22732 bp, 21 predicted proteins | sample HotsprSampleMS50_FD_203674 | JGI IMG/M metagenome (GOLD analysis project Ga0308419, IMG submission 203674) | Hot spring phototrophic mat microbial communities from Mushroom Spring, Yellowstone National Park, Wyoming, United States - 20090730_MS50 ... | reverse complement strand
AAATTTTTTTAAAGCAGAAAAATTACAAGAATTTTATTTTAACAGAATTTTTATTAAAAGTAATAAAAAAATCGCCGTATCAATGATAGTAAAGGATGAAGAAGATATCTTAGAGGCAACATTGCAAAATGTGTCTATATTTGCTGATGAAATTGTAATTGTAGATACAGGATCGAAAGATAATACTATTTCTATTGCTAAAAAATATACTGATAAAATTTTTACTTTAGAATGGAATAATGATTTCTCTTACGCACGTAATTATTCATTAGATAAATGCGATTCTGATTGGATTTTATATCTAGATGCAGATGAAACTCTCGATGAAAAATCAATTCCAATAATTAAGGATCAGATTGGAAAAACTAAAAATAACGAGGGATTATTAATTACAAAAATTATTAATATTAAAGAAAATAATAAGGAGAATTATATAGGCTATTATCCAAGGTTGTTTTTAAATATTGGATTTCCTTTGCTTCATTTTTTTGGTAAAATTCACGAACAAATAGCACCTTCATTAATAAATTTTGGTTTTGAAATGGTAAAATCTGACATTGAAATTATTCATCAAGGTTATAATATTTCAAATGAAGATTTAGCAAAAAAAGTTAAAAGAAATTTAGAAATATTAGCATCTCATATACAGGAAGAGCCTACAAATGGTTATACCTGGTACCAACTCGGCAATACATTATTTCAAATGAATGAATATTCGCAATGTATAGAAATATTAGATAATGCTCTAAAATGTAATAATCTAACACCATTTTTATCATCTAATACCGCTCTGGCAATAGCAAATTCTTATTATAAGTTAAACGAAATAGATAATGCAATAAAATACTGTAAACAATCTATTAAATATAATCCGAAAAATCAAGTCTCTAATATTTTATTAACAAAGTTATTGAATTTAGAATAAATTATCTGATAAATTTATATATCTCTGTTTTATTTTTGGAAGTAATTACCAAAAAATAAATACCACTTGCTAAATCTAATCTATTTAAATCAATATTGCTAATAACATACTCTTGATTATTGAAATGATATCTTAAATTTCCTAAATAATCATAAATTTTTAAATTTGTAAAGGGTTCTAAATCATTTATATTTATGTAGTTTATATCGTTATTACTATAATAATTAAACTGCTTGATATTTTTATCGTTTACAGAAACTATATTAGACCAAGAATTACATAGTAAAAAACTTCTATCTACATCTAAAGAATCGACTAAGTTATTTAATAATACTTCGTAATCTTGCTTTACAAAATCATTAAATACTATAATTGATGTATCAATAGAACCATTTCTATAAAAATTAATTTTTACATCAGTTTGGAAGTGCTCTTTTAGTCCAATCATTTTTTGAACTTGTTCTAAAGTTAATCTATAAGAATATTTGCCGTTATTATCATTATTAAATTTCAAAAATGTATAATAAATTGGATGACCTGAATCATAAACCCATTGATACATAAATTTATCAGAATCGAAATTAATATTTCTATTTTTTAAAAATTCTTTTAGTTCTAATCTGAAATTATCTGATGAAATATCTCTAAATTCATATTTATGAAATAGTAAATTTATAAAATCTATGAAATTATCTTCTAATCTTCTATAAAGCATATGATAAACCCAAGAAGCTTTAGTATAAATAATATCTATGTTACTAAATAATTGGTCTGTTGGAATTTGATTCATTATTTTTTTGTGTAAGTTATCTTTACTTAAATATCTCCAAGCTCTATCAGTGAAATATTTATTATATTCTTTAAAGGCATTTTCTTTATTATTAGTTTCTTTTAAAGTTTTATAGTAAATCCATAATGCTTCAAACCATGTAGCTCCACCTTCGTTAATCCATATATCTTGCCAAGTTTGGCAGGTAATTAAATTGCCTATCCAATGATGTGCAACTTCGTGTGCTACACCTAATTCAGAATTATATGTTAACCATATTCTATTAATAAATGTTATTGTTTGATGTTCCATACCTCCAAAATAAAACGGCTGAATTACTGCGTGTCCATATTTTTCGTATACATATTCTCTAAATAAATTAGAATATGCTTCTAATATTTCTGGAGTTCTTTTGAAGGTCTTTTCTGCATTAAACTCAAATCCATCTTCATCTTTATATATTTCTTTATCTTCTTTCCATACATAATTATAAATTTTTACTGTATCATTTGGATTATTTTTACGAATATAATAATCAAAATATAATTCGTATTTCGAACAAGCAACTGCCATTAAATAAGTAGAGATTGGTAAAGAATTTCTCCAATAGAATACATTATATTCTTTACTATTTTCTACTAAAGTTACAATTGAATCTATAAGACCATTGCTCGCTACAATAAATCCACTTGGAACTTTGACACTTATTTTAGTAAATGCTTTATCATATGGCTCATCTTTGCAGGGCATCCAATATCTAGCATCATCAGGTTGAGAAAATGTATAAGCTAATTTCTCTAAGTTATTAACACTATCATCGTTCCAAGGTATTTTTCCTTTTGGATACAAATAAAAGCCTCTATTGACATTTTTTTGGTAAGTATAATATATAATTATTTCAATACTATCTTGAATATTTAAAGCTTTATCTAACTTAATTTCAAGTATTTTTTTTTCAAAATGATTAAAAGCAAATGTCTTTGTATTCTCAACTAAAATACTATCTATCTTAAGCTCTACAGCATCTAAAAAAATTTTATCTAAATTATTGACTAAACTTGTTAATTTAATCTTTTGTATTGCTTTAAATTCTCTAGTTTGTATAATATTCGATTCGCCTTCTAAAATTTTGCTCCAATCTAAGTACAAATCGTATTCTAACACATCAAAATTCGAAAAGTCATCTCTTTTGAGAAACTTATCTTTATTTTTAAAATCGTGATTAAATACATTAGAACATAAATATTCTTTATCGTACTGAAAATTTTTGTTCAATAAATAGTAAGGTATATTCGAATGCAAATTAGAAAAAAAAATAAAAAGTAAGAAAATGTATTTCATAAAGAACCTATTACTTTATAAATAATAATGACACTCCAAAAACTGCAATTATTGTTCCTATAATAGAAATAAAATGAATTTGTTCTTTGTAAAAGTATTTTGATAAGGGAATTAACATAATAGGTGTAGTAGACATCAAAGTAGCAGCAATTCCTACAGAAGTATTTTCAATTGCTATAAAGCTTAATGAAATCCCTAAATAAGGACCAATAATAGAACCAATCAGCACAAATTTAAATGATTTTCTATCTTTTAAATATAATTGAAATGGATTTTTATATCTATTTAATAATATTGAAAATATTAATAAAATTAAAACAGATATAAAAATTCTTACAAAAGTTGCTGTAAAACTATGTAAATTCCCATAGGAATATGATAATTTTGCAAAAATTAATCCTACTCCTTGCCCAATAGCAGATAATAATCCATAAAAAATTCCTTTAATGTTAAGTTTAAACTGCTTTGTAATAGTTTTTTTATCATATGCAACAATCAAGATACCAATAATAGTAATAACTATACCTAAAATATTGTAAAAATTTAATTTCTCATTTAATATAAACCAACTTAAAAAGGTTGCTATAATTGGATTGGTTGAATAAAACAACATAGTATATCGAGGTCCAATTTCAGTAAAAGCCCTAAAAATAGCCGTATCACCAATAATTAGACCAATAATTCCACTAATTGATAAGAAAAAAAATTGGTAGAAATTTATACTATAATCAATTTGAAAAAATAAAATTGTAAAAATTAAAAAAATAGATGAAAAAATTAATCTATCTATATTCAATTGTATGGCTCCGATTCTTAAAGAAGCAGATGTAAAAATTATTGACGATTTTGACCACAAAAAAGCAGCTGTCAGTGCAGAGATTTCGCCTAAAAAAATCATAAATTATCTACCCACCCTCCCTAACCTTTTTTCAGAATTTCTTGTGGGGTATATTTTTTTTCAGTCCCCAAAATAACCACCTCCTAAATACGATTTATAAATTTTTAAAATAATTTTATAAAAATTATAAATTTCTAATAGAATTTTGGTAAAAATAAAAAAAAGTTGTATTTTTGCAAACTGTATTAAATATAAAGTATAAAATCGGAGAAAAAATTGGAACCATCAGCAAAATTTACAAAATCTTTTAGAAAAGAAGATGTGGTAAGAGATTGGTGGGTAGTTGACGCTACTGATATGACAGTAGGTAGACTATCTACTCAGGTTGCAAGATTATTACGCGGCAAACATAAAGCTATATTTACTCCACACGTAGATACAGGCGATTTTGTTATTGTAATTAATGTGGATAAAGTAAAATTAGAAGGAAAAAGATTAGAAAAGAAAGAGTATTTTAGTCATTCAGGTTATCCAGGTGGTGTAAAAATAGAAAAATTTAGAGACTTAATCAAAACAAATCCCGAAAAAATAATCGAAAATTCTGTGAGCGGGATGTTACCAAAAAATAGATTAGGAAGACAAATTATAAAAAAATTAAAAGTCTATGCAGGTAATGAGCATCCTCATATTGCTCAACAGCCGAAAAATTACGAATTAATTTATAAATAAAAAATTGAGGAATTGAATGAAGTCATATAATGCAACTGGAAGAAGAAAAACATCAATAGCTCAAGTTAGATTATTAACACCAGGGACAGGAAAAATTTTAATAAATGATAGAGAATTAAATAATTATTTCCCTGTAGAATTAAATAGAAACGAAGCAATAAAGCCTCTTACAAATCTCAATTTATTAGGTAAATTTGATGTATTAGTTAGAGTAAAAGGCGGTGGTTATACTGGTCAGACTGGTGCCATTCAATTAGGTATTTCTAGAGCATTAGTAGAATATGATGAAGAATTGAAGCCTAAATTACGTTCTTTTGGATTTCTTACTAGAGATCCAAGAATGGTAGAGCGTAAAAAATACGGGCAAAAGAAAGCACGTAAACGCTTCCAATTCTCAAAACGTTAGAAAATTTAAACACCCTCTTTTCAAAGAGGGAATTTTTTTAATTAAGCATGCAGATGGACTATTTATGTGTGGCTATTGCTGAATAAATAGGATGATATCTGCAGATGTATAACACAAAAATTTAAGGAGATTTTATGGAACATTTAGTTTCAATAGAGGCACTTTTAGAATCTGGTGCTCATTTCGGTCATCTAACACGAAGATGGAATCCCAAAATGGCTCAATATATATTTATGGAGCGTAATGGGATACATATTATAGACTTAAGAAAAACTCAAGTACTATTGGAAATAGCTCGACAAGCAGCATTAGAAATTACTGCATCAGGAAGGAGTATTCTATTAGTCGGTACCAAGCCCCAAGCAAAAGAAGTAATAGAAAAAGAAGCAAAAAGAGCGGGCATTAATTATGTCAGTGAACGTTGGCTCGGCGGTATGCTTACTAATTTTACTACTATTCGAAAAAGTATTAAAAGATTAGCGACAATAGATAAAATGGAAACCGATGGAACATTCGATAAAATTACAAAAAAAGAAAGATTATTAATTAATAGAGAAAGAGAAAGATTAAGAAAAGTTTTCGGTGGTATTGAAACTATGACAAGATTACCTGGGGCAATTTATGTTGTTGATATTAAAAAGGAACATTTAGCAATCAAAGAAGCAAAAATTCTTGGTATTCCTGTAATTGCTATTGTAGATACTAATACAGATCCTGATTTAATAGATTTTCCAATTCCAGCTAACGATGATTCGCTTAAAACTATTGAATTAATTACAAAAGTTATAACTGATGCTATAATAGAAGGTAATCAAGCATCAAAAATTAGACTTGCCGAAGAATTATCAGAACACGAAAGGTCAAGAAAAGAAGGTGAATTAGATTTCGATGATACACAAAATAAAAGAAGAATTAGAAGGACTAGAAGAAATGATAGAAAAACTGAAGAATTAACAGGCGAAACAGAAAATTTAACTGAAAATACTCAAAATACAGAAACTGAAATTATTAATAACTAATATAGAGAATTAATATGTCTGAAATAAGTGCATCATTAGTAAAAGAATTAAGAGACAAAACAGGCGCGGGAATGGCCGATTGTAAAAAAGCATTAGTAGAAGCAAATGGAGATATGAATTCTGCCATCGAAATTTTACGTAAAAAAGGTGCTGCTTCTGCTGCAAAAAGAGCTGATAAAACTGCAAACGAAGGCATTGTAGCTGCAAGATTGAGTGATGATAAAAAAGTGGCTGCAATAGTAGAAGTAAATTGCGAAACAGATTTTGTAGCTAGAAATGCTGAATTTGAAAGTTTTGTCAATAAAGTTGCTGATGCATTATTAATAAGTAATGTAAGCAGTTTAGAAAAATTAATGAAAATATCTATCGGAAACGATACTATCGAAGGACTATACAACGAAATATTAGCAAAATTTTCAGAAAAAATCGAAATTAGAAGATTTGAAAAATGGGAAAGTAATGGAACTTTAGCTTCTTATATTCACGCAGGAAGCAAATTAGGAGTTTTATTGGAGGTAGATGCTGCTAATATGAATAATGAAGCATATTCATTATTAAGAGATATTACAATGCAAATTGCAGCTATGAATCCACAGTTTGTTACAAGAAATGACGTAGATAATACTACTTTAGAAAAAGAAATTGAAATTTACAAACAACAAGCATTAGAATCGGGTAAAAAGCCTGATATAGCTGAAAAAATTGCTCAAGGTAGATTAGAAAAATTTTATGCAGAAAATTGCCTTGTAGAGCAAGCATTTGTTAAGGATCCTAATATGACCGTTACTGATGTTTTAAAGAAGATATCTGAATTATCAGGAAGAGAAGTTTCAATTAAAAGATTTTTAAGATTTGCTTTAGGAGAATTACAATCTTAAAATGATATTATATAAAAGAATATTATTAAAACTTAGCGGCGAAGCTTTGATGGGCAATCGCCAATTTGGTATAGATCCCGATGTTCTAAGAATGTTTGCTATGGAAGTAGCTGATGTATATAATTTAGGTGTTCAAATTGGAATTGTAATCGGTGGTGGAAATATTTTTAGAGGTGTCCAAGCTGCAGCCCATGGTATTCATAAAGTTTCAGGCGACCAGATGGGGATGCTTGCAACTGTAATAAATAGTATAGCTTTTCAAAATGCTTTAGAAGAATTAGGCGTTCAAACAAGGCTACAAACAGCAATTAAAATGGAACAAATAGCTGAACCATTAATTAGAAGAAGAGCCATAAGACATTTAGAAAAAAATAGAGTAGTGCTTTTCGGTGCTGGTACAGGTAATCCATACTTTACTACTGATACAGCTGCAGTATTACGAGCTATAGAAATAGAAGCACAAGTAATAATTAAAGCAACAAGAGTAGATGGAGTATATGATAGTGACCCCGAAAAGAATTCTAATGCAATAAAATTTGATGAAATAAGCTATCGTGAAGTAATAGAAAAAGATCTTAGAATAATGGACCATACCGCGATTACTTTGTGTGCAGAAAATAAACTACCCATTTCAGTAATTAATATTAACGAAAAAGGAAATTTAAAACGTCTTATAAATGGTGAAAATATTGGTACAATTGTAAGATAATTATAAAGGTTAATAATGACTTTACAAGATTTATATAAAGATACAAAAGACCAAATGAATAAAACTATTGAAGTTTTTAAATCTCAATTATCTAAAATTAGAACAGGAAGGGCATCAGCAGGTCTAATTGATAATGTTTATGTAGATTATTATGGAGCTCCAACTCCAATTAATCAAGTTGGTTCGGTATCAGTACCCGATGCACGTACTATTTTAATACAACCATATGATAGATCTATTATTAATGATATAGAAAAAGCAATTCGAGTAGCAGATTTAGGATTTAATCCACAAAATGATGGTACTGTAATTAGAATACCTGTACCACCATTGACCGAAGAAAGAAGAAAAGAATTTGTTAAAATGTGTAAAAAAACTGCTGAAGATTTTAAAATTGCTGTTAGAAATATAAGAAGAGAAAGCATAGACCAAATTAAAAAAATGGAAAAAAATAAAACCATTAACGAAGACGACCGAAAAAAAGGTGAAGAAGAAATCCAAAAAATTACTGATGATTTCATTAAAAAAATAGATGTTATATTCGAAACTAAAGAAAAAGAATTAATGGAAGATTAATTCCATTAATTCTTTAATCTATATAATTTTTGTTAATAACAATTCTCTTTTTATTTTTTTAAAAGTTTTTTAATTTTGAGTTCTATTATATAATATTTTTTATGCTTTCTCTTAATCAGATTAATTATTGTAGAATTTCATTAGTTTCGCCCGAAATTAGGATAGCAAACCCTGTTTTTAATACTAATCAAATTATAAAATATACAAAAGAAGCTATTTATCAAAATTCACATATAGTTCTTTTTTCAGAGCTTTCAATTACAGGATATAGCTGTGGTGATTTGTTTTTTAATAAAACTTTATTAGATGAAAGTTTAAATTCATTGATAAAGTTGGTTGAATTTTCTAAAGATAATGATATTATTATAATTGTAGGATTGCCTTTAGTTTATAATGATAAATTGTATAATTGTGCTGCTGTAATACAAAATAATAAAATTTTAGGAATTGTTCCAAAAACTTATTTGTGTAATTATAACGAATACTACGAAAAAAGATGGTTTAATTCTTCAATAGATAATTATGACAATAATATTAAGATTAATAATGAATTAATTCCTTTTGGTGCAAATAAAATTTTTAATGAAAAAGATAATAGATTTAGTTTTGCAGTAGAAATTTGCGAAGATTTATGGGCTGTAAAACCACCAAGTTTGGATTATGCATTAGAAGGAGCACAAATAATACTTAATTTATCTTCGAGCAACGATTATCTAAGTAAGTATGAATACAGAAAAGAACTTATTAAAATTCACTCAACAAAAATAATTGGGGCATATCTATATGCTTCGAGTTCTTTATATGAATCTGTATCTGATACTATTTTTTCTGGTCATTGTATTGCGTATGAAAATGGAAAATTAATTGATGAATCTTCGAGATTTAATCTTAATACTAATATTTTAACTGTTGATATTGATTATGAATATCTAAAAAATGAAAGAATAAAAAATAAAACATTTAGCACCCTAAATAGCGAGAAAAATCTGCAAAAAGTTATATTTTGTTTATCTGATAAGAAAGTAAATAATTATTTTAGAAATTTTAGTAAACTACCTTTTGTTCCTACAAATCCCGAACAAAAATCAAAAGTATGCGAAGAGATAATTAATTTACAGTCTTATTCTTTAATTAGAAGAATTTTACATACCAAATCTGATAGTTTAGTTATTGGAATTTCTGGTGGTCTTGATTCAACTTTAGCTTTGTTAGTTAGTATTAATGTTTTTAATATCTTAGAAAAAAATTTAAAAAATATTTACGCTTTAAGTATGCCGGGATTTGGAACATCTACTGAAACAGAAAATTATTCGGAAGAGTTAGCAAAATTATTAAAAATAAATTTTAAAAAAATAGATATTACAACTGCTTGTAATACTATTTTTAAAGATATAGAACAAAAAAATAACCAATTCGATGTAGTATTTGAAAATACTCAAGCACGTTATAGAACTTTACTTTTAATGAATTTAGCAAATAAGTATAATGGATTAGTTGTTGGGACAGGTGATTTATCAGAAATTGCTCTTGGATGGAATACTTATAATGGCGATCATATGTCTATGTATGGTGTAAATGCTGGTATCCCTAAGACTTTAGTTAAATATTTAATAGAATGGTTTGCTGAGAAAAAATATAGTGGCGAAATTTCATCTATTTTAAAGAAAATTTTAGAATTACCTATTACACCCGAATTACTACCTAAAAATAAAGATGGAAAAATTATTCAAAAAACTGAAGAAATTATAGGACCTTATGTTTTACATGATTTCTTTTTATATTACTTTTTTAGAATGTCATTTAATTCAAAAAAAATATTACATTTAGCATATTATATTTTTAAAGATGATTTTAGTAAAAAAGAAATAAAAAAATGGTTTGGTGTGTTTATGAAAAGATTTTTTACAAATCAATTTAAAAGAAATGCAATGCCCGATGGAATAAAGATTGGTACAGTTTCATTATCACCAAGAACTGATTGGAGAATGCCATCAGAGGCAGATTATGAAATATGGATTAATAATATTTAGGTAATAAATATGTTATTTAATGAAGATAATCCATTAAAATTAATATTAGCTGACGACCACGAAATTGTAAGAACTGGTATTAAAAGGCTACTCTCAATTGATAAGACAATTAAAATTGTTGGGGAAGCGACAAATGGAGCAGAAGCAGTAAAACTAATAGAAGAATTAAAGCCAGAAGTAGCTTTGCTTGATATTTTAATGCCACAAATGACAGGAATAGAAGCTGTAGAAAAAGTTAAAAACGAATCTCCTAATACATTTGTAGTTATTTTGACTGCTTTTGAAGATTCTAAACATTTAGAATTAGCTTTGAAAGCAGGAGCTGATGGCTATCTAACTAAAGATATTTCATCAAAAGATTTAACTAATTCTATACATAAAGTAATAGAAGGAGAAAGAGTATTTAGTAAATCAATACTTTTATTACTTCAAAATAGTTATGTAACAAAAACCAGTCTAGATGAGCCTCCAGTTACTATTACTAAACGTGAACAAGATGTGCTAAATTTAATTGCAGAGGGTAAAACAAGCCACGAAATAGCCGATATTCTTAATCTTTCTATTAGAACTGTAGAATCGCACCGCTACAACTTAATGCAAAAGTTAAATTTAAAAAGTGCTGCTCAATTAATTAAATATGCTATTGTTAATAAAAAATAATTTAACTAAAAATTAATTTTCATTAAATTTTTCTTGTTATATTAATTCTTATTATTTATTTTTCATATTATTTTTTGATAAAATCAAAGATTATATGAAAATTTATTAAGGAAATTTTTAATGAGCTTAAGTTTAATAGGAAAATCTATAAGCGAATCTGCCACTTTAAAATTAAATGAAATAGCTGCTATCTTAAGGTCGAAAGGCGAGCCATTAATCCACTTAGGTGGAGGAGAACCAAAAAGCAAAGCACCTTTGGATGCTATAATTGCAGCAACTAACATATTAAATTCGGCAGAAATTCGATATACTCCAGCTGATGGAATTCCTGCACTAAAACAAGCTATTATAAGATATACCGAGGAATTTTATGGGAGAAAAGTAGAACCTGAAAATGTTATAGCTTCTTCGGGTGCAAAACAAGCAATAATGGTTGCTCTTCAAACTATTTTAAATCCACAAGAAGAAGTAATATTTCCCGCACCATATTGGGTTAGTTATCCCGAAATGGTAAAACTTTGCGGTGGAATTCCTGTACCTGTATATCCCGAGGATGGTTCATTTTATCCTCGTTTACAAGATATAGAACAGCGAGTAACATCATATACAAAAGCAATAATTATAAACTCTCCTAATAACCCTACTGGAGCAATGTATTCTGAAGAATTTATTGCTGATATTGTATCATTTTGCGAAAGAAAAAATATTTATTTAATTATGGATGATATTTATCATAGATTAATTTTTGATGGTAGAAAGCCTATTAATTGCTATAAATATGCTACAATATTAGATGAAAATTCTAAAATTATTTTAATTAATGGTGTTTCCAAGCAATATTCTATGACTGGTTTTAGAATTGGCTGGGCTATTGCAAGTAAAAAAATTATATCAGTGATGACTAATATCCAAGGTCATCAAACTTCAGGTCCGTCTGTAATTGTTCAAAAAGCAGCAATAGGGGCTTTAAATGGTGTTCAGTCTTTTGTTGAAAATCTAAGATTAACTTTAGAAAATAATCGAAATGTAATGATGGACAGATTAAATTCTTTCGAAGGTGTAAGAGCAGTAAAACCTGATGGTACATTTTATTGTTTTGTTGATTTTTCTCATTATATGAAAGATTCTAAAAAATTAGCATATTTCTTATTAGACAAAGTAAGAGTAATTACAGTTCCAGGAGTTGAATTTGGTTTAGATGGATGGCTTAGACTTTCGACTTGTGGTAGTATTAAAGAAATTACCGAAGGAATAGAAAGAATTAAATGGGCTTTAGACCCTAATTCTCCTAACGAGCTATATATTGGTGAGAGAAAATTAGTGAGGGATTGGTTATGAAATATTTAGAATTCGAAACACCTGCTTCAAAGCATTCAAATGAATTTGCAAGCGAATTTAAATTAGATAATCACGGTTTAATATTTTTAGACAAAGTATTTTGGAACTTACCTGTTCCAGCTCTTATAGAAGAAGCAATTTTTAGAGGTGAAGGTCATTTAGTTAATGGTGGTCCATTAGTTGTAAATACGGGAAAATGGACAGCAAGAGCAGCAAATGATAAGTTTATAGTTTATACTGATGATGTAAAAGACAAAATATGGTGGGGCGTTTATAATAGACCAATTGAGCAATACCGGTTTAATAATTTATTAAGTAGATTGCAAGCTTATCTACAAGGAGAAGAATTGTTTGTTCAGGATTGTTATGTAGGTGCTGATCCTAATTATTCCTTGCCTATTAGAATTATTACTGATACAGCTTGGCAATCTCATTTTGCTAGAAATATGTTTATTCCAATTAATAATAGAGATAAATTAAAATCTCACGTTCCCGAATTTACTTTAATTGCTTCACCATCTTTTAAATGCGATCCTAGAATTGATGGTACGAGAACAGAAACTGCACTTATTATTAATTTTGAACAAAGAATTGCATTAGTATTAGGTACTTATTATGGTGGCGAAATAAAGAAAACTATTTTTACTATAATGAATTTCCTAAAACCACTCGAAGGTATTATGTCTATGCATTGTTCAGCAAATGTTGGAGAAAAAGGAGATGTTGCATTATTCTTTGGATTATCAGGAACAGGCAAGACTACTCTGTCAGCCGATCCTAAAAGGAAATTAATTGGCGATGACGAACACGGTTGGAGCGACGATGGAGTATTTAATTTCGAAGGTGGCTGTTATGCTAAAGTAATTAGATTATCCGAAGAAAATGAGCCTGAAATTTTCGCTTGTACAAAAAGATTTGGAACAATACTTGAAAATGTAGTATATGATCCTGCTTCAAGATATATAGATTTAGATGATGATAAATTTACAGAAAATACAAGGGCATCGTATCCATTGGAATTTATACCAAATGCTATGGAAGATAAACTATCTAGAACTCACCCAAAAAATATAATTTTTCTTACTTGTGATGCTACAGGTGTATTACCGCCTATAGCTAAATTAGACTTAAATCAAGCAATGTATCACTTTATTAGTGGCTACACTTCTAAGATTGCTGGTACTGAGATAGGTCTTGGTATCGAGCCCGAAATAACCTTTAGTGCTTGTTTTGGAGCACCATTTATGGTTCATCATCCATTTTTTTACGCAAATTTATTAAGACATAAAATGGAAAAATATGGAGCAAATTGTTGGTTAGTAAATACTGGATGGGTAGGTGGAAAATTTGGTGTAGGTAAAAGAATTTCAATTAGGCATACAAGAAATTTATTAAATGCTGTATTAGATGGATTATTAGACAATGTAGAATATAGAATTGATAAAATTTTTGGTTTTAGAGTACCATTATATTGTCCTAGTGTTCCCGATGATGTTTTAATTCCTGAAAATTCTTGGGGAAATAAGGATGATTATTGGCAAAAATACGATAGTCTTGCCGCCCGATATATTGAAAACTTTAAATTATATCAAGACGGCGTATCTGAAGAAGTAATAAAAGCTGGACCAAAAAGAATATAAAATAATTTTTTAATTTAATTATATAAATGGGGCTGTCTATAAGGCATCTTTTTTTTTAAAATTTGATATTGAATTATAAATATCTATATTGTTTTGACAAGCATTTTAAACTATTTATAAAATCTGGAAAATTTGTGGAAAACTTTTTTTTTGCCTTGTATTAACTTTGCAGAAATTAAACATCGTTCTTTGACATTAATTAAAAAAATAAAAAAATTACTCCCTTTGTAATTTTGTTTTCAGAGACTACAAAGGGAGTAAAACTTCTAAAATTTTTTATTTTTTACAATATTTATCTAAAAATTTGAAAAATTCGCTTGCCCATATTAAAAATTCTTGTGGTTTAGCAATAAAATGTGTTTCTTCGGGGAATACTATTAATTCGGCAGGAATTCCTTGCACTCGGGCTGCTGTAAATGCTTCTAATCCTTGTGTATAAGGAACTCTAAAATCATTCATACCTACTGAAATTAATATAGGTGTATCCCAATTTTTTACGTAATTATGTGGTGAAAACTTATCGAAATATTTCTTGTTTGCTTCTTCCCAATATGGACCACCAAATTCCCAATTGGGGAAAAACAATTCTTCAGTTGAGCCATATTTACTTACAACGTTGAATACACCATTATGAGCTATAAAGGCTTTAAATCTTTTGTTGTGATGCCCTGCTAACCAATACGCAGCATACCCACCTGCACTTGCTCCTAAAGCTGCTCTACCATCTTTATCAACAAATGATTCTTTAGAAAATTCATCGGTTACAGCAAGATAATCACTCATTGCTTGACCGCCCCAATCTTTGCTTATAGCATCGTTCCAAGCCTGACCGAATCCTGGTACACCTCTTCTATTGGCTGCTATTACAATATAACCTTTTGATGCCATCCAATATAAATTCCATCTATAATGAAAATTTGGATTTAATTGACTTTGTGGACCACCTTGCAAATAGGTAATTAATGGATATTTCTTGTTTTTATCAAAATCTGGTGGGTATAATATCCAAGAATGAACCATCTTACCATCTGTACTCTTAAACCAGCGCTCTTCTACCTGGATTTTCTTAATATTTTTATATAATTCATCATTTAATTTGGTAAGTTTTGTATAACTTTTATCTTTTAGATTGAAATTATAAATGTCTAAAGGTTCAGTATAAGTTTGTTTTCCTAAAATTATAAAATTCTGTTCCTTATCAATACTTAATGGTCCAGTAATTTTGTGTGCACCTTCTGTTACAATAGTCCAATTACCATTTAAATCTATTGAATATAATTGGACTGTGCCACTATCATTTGCAATAAAATATATATTTTTAGAGTCAGGAGTCCATATGAATTCTTCTACCCATTGATCTAAAGTTTTGCTTAATTCTGTTATGTCTTTGGTTTGTCTATTATAAAGCATTAATCTAATTCTATCGGATTCGAAGCCTGCTCTTTCTTGGCTTAGATAGGCAATCCATTGACCATCGGGTGAATATTGTGGATTTTTATCATAGCCAAAATTATTCGAAGTTATATTTGAAGTAACTCCTGTTTCAATGTTGTATAAATAAACGTCAGAATTGGTACTAGTAGCATAATCATCAACTTTTTTACAGGTATATGCTATTTCTTTACCATCGGGAGAAACTGAGAATTCTTCAGAGCCACCAAAAGGTTTCATAGGGGCTTCATATTTCTCTCCTTCTAAAATATCTTTTGCTTTTAAGTTTGAATTATTAATAGGGATAATGAATAAATGATTTACTTTTTCATCTGTCCATTCATCCCAATGTCTTATAGGTAATTCGGTATAAATTTTTACATTTGCTTTCTTGTAATTTGGATATAAATCTTCAATAGATTTATCAATTTTTACTTCCGTACTTACTACTAAAAATTTGCCATCGGGCGACCAATTAAAAGAACCAACACCATTTTCTAAACTTGTTAACTTCTCAGGTTTCCCATTTGGAAATTCCATTACATAAATTTGAGGATTTCCATCTTTAGTTGATATAAAAGCTAATTGTTTACCATCGTATGAAAATTTTGGACTATAATCAGATGCTAAATCTTTAGTAATTTGAAATTGCTCATTACCATTAGACTTTATTGCGTATAAATCACTATAAATTTTGTTATTTGCTATACTTGGAGTTGATACTCTAAATACAATCCAATCAGAATTTGGAGACATTGTATATTCAGAAATTCTTTTAGTCGAATATAAATCAATTTCTGAAAAATATCTTGATGAAAAATTGCTTTGATTTAGGCTTAAATCAATTGTTTCTTCTTTTTTAATTTCTTCTTGTTCTTTGTCTATTCCACAAGAAACTAAAAAAAATAATATAAGCAAAGAAATTGAAATTAATTTAATGAAGTTGTTCATTTTTTTTATATATTAATTAAACATATAACAAAAATAATAATTCTTTTGTTTTTATTTAAAAAACAGATTAAATGTTAGAGATAAAAAAAATAACTAATTCGAAAATTCCAAATTATTTAAATTTATTTTTTGATAATGATATTTTTCATAGAATTCATATTGACATAGTTAATAAGTATAATTTGAGAATAGGTACGAAATTAGACGATGAAAAATTAAAATCTATAATATCAGATAATTCTAAAATTGAATGTTATAAATATGCTATTAATTTAATTTCTAAAAAATTAAGAACGGAAAAAGAATTAATTGCGAAGTTAAAACTAAAACAATACGATGATAATGTTATTAATGAAATAATTTCTAGACTTAAGGAGCTAAATTACATAAACGATAATATTTATTCTAAAAAATATATAGAAATACTTTCAAAGAAAAAAGGATTTGGATTAACTAGGATAAAAAAAGAATTATTAAAAAAAGGTATCAAAAAGGAAATAATAAATGAAGTATTAAATAATGAAATAAAATTAGAAATGAATTATGAATTAATCAAAAACCAATTGAAAAAAAAATTAAAATTATTAGAAAAAAAAGATATTAACAAGAAAAAAAACTCTTTGCTTCTATTCCTAAAAAGTAAAGGAATTCCATCAAATAAAGCATTTGAACTAATTAACGAATTACTTAGTTAAATCAGTACTTTCAAAAATTTTATCAGCAGACTTTGCTATAAATCCTGTATAAAGTTTTCCGTTATTATCGGGATATCTTTTAGCAAATTCATAATAGCATCCAGTAATTTTGAATATACCTTCCAAAAACTCGCCATCAATGATATCGGCTTTTATACTTGATTGTTCTAATAATTCTTCTTTAGAGCCCTTTATTTCTCCACCTGAATCATTTAATTGAAAATCATTTTCTTTTAAAAAATCATTAACTTTTTCTAATGAATCATAAATTTTTAATTCATTTACATTGATTGTAAAATGATTTGCAACAAATCCATTGTAATAAAGCCAAGCAGCATATTCAGATTCTTGTCTTAATCTTTCATAAATTTTATAACTTGGTTTTCCCCAGAGTCTACCAGCATAAATAATTTCATCTTTATCTAATTTTTCAAAATTAATTTGAAAATATATATCTTTAATAATTTGCTGAAATTCATCAGAAAATTCTTCAATAATTAATTCACTAATAAAAATTTTAGGCATTAAACTATTCACCGAATGCTCATAATGTTTAGCATTCAATTTTTTATCTTTAAAATGATAATCTTGTTTATATTCATAACCATTTTTGATAAAAACATTAGCTATGCTATCAATATTAATTTTGGGCAAATTAAAAGTTCTAAAAGCGATATGATCATTTAAAACTTTTTCACCAGCATTAGTAAATAAGTCATAAACTTTTTTGGATGTTGGATTATTTTGGGTGTATATTTCCCATAATTTATTAAAAATTTCATCTATATTCATAAATACCTATTTTAAAATTCTAATGACGTATATTTGTATTTTTTTTGAATAGATATGGATAATTTTTTTTATTTAGAAAAAACTTCAAAAAATAGTAAAGCAAGAGTTGGAAAAATTTTTACTTCTCGAGGAGTAATAGAAACACCTGTATTTATGCCTGTAGGAACTAACGGAACAGTAAAAGCAATCGAGCAAAGAGAATTATTAGAAATCGGAGCTCAAATAATTTTAGGAAATACTTACCATTTATATTTAAGACCAGGAACTGATGTATTAAATCATTTCGGTGGATTACATAAATTTATAAATTGGAATAGACCTATACTTACTGATAGTGGTGGCTATCAGGTATTCTCGCTAAATGACATTAGAAAAATTGAAAAAGATGGTGTTATTTTTAGATCGCATATTGATGGTTCCAGACATAAATTTACTCCTGAATCCGTTGTAAATATCCAAAGAATAATTGGTTCTGATATAATGATGGTATTAGATGAATGTGCACCATATCCCGCAGATTATTCTTATACAAAGAATTCGAGCGATTTATCGTACTATTGGGCTGAATTATCTAGAAGAGAATTTTTACAAACTAAAGAAATTTATGAATATAAACAATTTCAGTTTGGTATTGCCCAAGGTGGAATGTTTAAAGATTTAAGAATAGATTATCTAAATAAAATGATTGATCTTGATTTTGAGGGAAATGCTATAGGCGGATTATCTGTAGGAGAACCAAACGAATTAATGTACAAAATTGTAAATTATTCTACAGATATTCTACCTAACAATAAACCAAGATATTTAATGGGAGTTGGTACTCCCGAAAATATTTTAGAATGTATAGAATTAGGTATTGATATGTTTGATTGTGTAATGCCTACTAGAAATGCTAGAAATGGTCAATTATTTACTACCTATGGCAAAATAAATATTAGAAATAAGCAATATAAATTTTCTAATGAACTTATAGATGAAAATATTAATTCCTATGCAAGCCGAAATTTTACTTTAGGATATTTAAGACATTTATTTATATCAGAAGAAATTTTAGGACTTCAATTAGCTACTATTCATAATTTAGCATTTTATTTATGGTTGGTAAACGAAGCTAGAAATCAAATAATAAATGATAATTTCGAAAATTGGAAAAAAAATTTTTTAAACAATTATAAAAAAAGTAATTAAAGGATAATTAAGTTTTTTTTAATATTTTTGTAAGCTATTTTAGTTTATTTGGATAAAAAATGAATTTATTTTCTAATATTTTATTAATGGCTCCTCCACCTGGAGATGGTGGTTCAGCTGGTGGTGGTATGCTTTCGATGTTACTAATGTTTGGAATGGTGATTTTAGTAATGTATTTCTTTATGATTAGACCACAACAAAAGCGTCAAAAGGAACACCAACAAATGTTAGCCAATTTAAAGAAAGGAGATAAAGTAGTTACTACTGCAGGTATTCACGGTTCTATAGCAGAAATTGATGATAAAACAGTAACATTGCAAATTTCTGATAATGTAAAAATAAAATTTGAAAAAGCTGCAATAACAACAAAACTATAATGAACAAAATCGAAGATGCTTTATCTGATTTGGCATCAGGAAAGATAATTATAGTTCTTGATGATGAAGACAGAGAAAACGAAGGAGATTTGATTTGCTCGGCAGAGCTTTGTACTTCTGATATTATTAATTTTATGGCAACAAATGCTAAAGGTCTAATTTGTGTAGCTATAACAGAAAAACGAGCTGAACAATTGAATTTAGAGCCAATGGTTAGAAACAATTCTGCTCTTCATAATACAAAATTTACTGTATCAGTAGATTATGCCCACGGAACTACTACAGGAATATCAGCATCTGATAGAGCAAAAACTGTAAGGGCTTTAGCAAAAGCAGATACTAAACCAAGCGATTTACTTAGACCAGGTCATATTTTCCCATTAGTTGCTCATAATGAAGGCGTACTAAGGCGGGCTGGTCATACAGAAGCATCCGTAGATTTAATGAAATTAGCGGGATTAGAGCCAGCTGCTGTTCTATGCGAAATAATTAATGAAGATGGTACAATGTCTCGTTATCCCGATCTTGTAAAATTTGCCGAAAAATTCAATCTTAAAATGATAACAATCAAAGATTTGATTGCTTATAAATTAAAAATAGATAATTTGGTAGAAAAAATTGCTGAAACAAAATTACCTACAGAATTCGGTGAATTTAGATTAGTAGCATTCGAAAATAAATATGATAGGAAAGAACACATTGCTTTAATTAAAGGAGATATAAATTCTGATGAGCCTATTTTAACAAGGGTGCATTCTGAATGTCTTACTGGTGATGTATTTCATTCATTAAGATGTGATTGTGGAGAACAATTGGAAGGTGCTTTAAAGTTAATTCAAAATGAAGGTAAGGGTGTTTTATTATATATGAGACAAGAAGGCAGGGGAATTGGGTTAATAAATAAAATTAAAGCTTACGAACTACAAGAAAAAGGACTCGATACAGTAGAAGCAAATATTCATTTAGGATTTGAGCCCGATCCACGAGATTATGGAATAGGTGCTCAAATACTTCGCACTTTAGGTATTAAAAAAATGAGACTTATTACTAATAATCCTCAAAAAAGAGTAGGTTTAGAAAGTTATGGCTTAGAAGTAGTAGAATTAGTACCAATAGAAGTTCAACCAAATGAAATTAATAAAAACTACTTAAAAACAAAAAAAAATAAAATGGGACATATTTTAAAAAAAATATAATTTTTTAATAGTCGTTAATTTGTTAGTTTAAAAACATAGCAAAGTCTTTTTGAAAAAAGACTTTGTTTTTTTTTAATTTTTATGTAATCATAATCGAGGTTAAAAATGAATAAAGTTGTTTATATGACTAAAGAAAGAATAAAAGAAATAGAAGAAGAATTACAAGTATTAAAAACAAAAGGACGTGCTGAAATGGCAAAAAAAATAGCCGAGGCTCGTTCGCACGGTGATTTATCCGAAAACGCTGATTATGATGCAGCAAAAGAAGAACAAGGATTATTAGAATTAAAAATAGCAAAACTAACAGAAATGCTTGCAAATAGTCAAGTTATTTCTGCCGATGAATTTCCTGATGATAAGGTTTATATCTTATCTAAAGTAAAATTAAAAAATCTAAAAACAGGTAAAATTTTTGAATATCAATTAGTAAGCCCCGAAGAAGCTGATTTCGAAAAAAATAAAATTGCAGTATCTTCACCAATTGGTAAAGCATTGATGGGAAAGAAAATAGGAGAGATTGCAGAAGTAAAGGTTCCAACAGGAGTAAATCAATTCGAAATTATAGAAATTTTTAAATAATATATTAAACTTTTCCATTTATCAATTGTCTAATAGATAAATGGAGTTTATATATGAGTTCTAATATCTTGGCAATAAACAACGAACTTACAAACATAGATGAACCTGCTACAATATTGGATAATAAAGAATTAAATAATTTTGTAAGAAATTATCAGAAATTTGTTTATCATACTGCTTTAAGATATACAAAAGACTATGATTTATCTGAAGATATTACACAAGAAGTCTTCCTTAAAGCATTAAAAAATATCAATAAATTTAAAAATAAGAGTAGTATTAAAACTTGGCTTTATAGAATAACTATTAATGAATGTAAAAATCAATTTCGTAGGAAAAAATTATTCAATTTTTTTAATTTTACCAGTAGAGAAGAAGAAGGTAATGAAATTGAAGATAGAGTATTTATATCAAATACAAATCCCGAAAACCAATATTTGATGAAGGAAACAGAATTATTATTTTTAAAAGCATATCAGGAATTACCCGAAAAACAACGCGAAACTTTTGCACTAAGATATTTTGATGAACTATCCTACGAAGAAATATCAGAAATATTAGGAACCAGTATCGGCGGCTTAAAAGCTAATTATTATCAGGCAGTTAGAAAAATAGCTAAAAAGTTGAATTACGAAATAGGAGCCCAAAATGGATAAAGACATATATAAAAAACTGCAAGAATTGCTTCCCGATTATGTTTTTGGAAGATTGCAAAATAGTGATAAAGAATTTTTTGAATTAAATTACATAAATTATCCTGATTTAGTAAAAGAAGTAGAAGAAATAAAAGCAGTCTTTAATCGCTTCGATAAAATGGATTTTGATAATTTATTAGCAAATAAAACACGAAATATTTCTGTAAAAATAATTGAAAAACGAGAAAAAAATAAAAAATATAATCAAATTGGCTCATTCTCTTATTTAATAAGATATGCTTTACCTGTTGCAATAATTATTACTTTCTTAATTTATTTAGTTGAAAAAAATAATAAACAAGATATTATTGGCTCTAACAATAATTTTAATGATAATTCAATTTCAAGTCAATTTGAAAATGATACATTAGATTTTGTATTACAAGGTGTAGAATATTTAGATTTAGATCAAGATAATCTAATTTTAACCGAAGAAAATTTATTATCTGAGTATATTGAAAATGAAATGATAGAGATTGAAAATATAAATTACGAAAATATGTTATTTTTAAGTGATATTAATAATTTAAGTGATGATGAAGTTATTTATTTAATCGAAAAGATGCAAAAATGAAAAAAGTAATTTTTAATTTTTTTATAACTCTGATAATTTTTTGTTTATGTTTTACTTATTTAACTGCTCAACCTTTTGAAAATGAAAGACCTTTAGAAAAATTTAGAACATTAAAAAAAGTTAAATTATTAGAAGAATTAAATCTAAATGAAAGTGAATCTGAAAAGTTCTTAATTAAATATAATTCAACCGAAAATTTAATAATTGAAAAGCAAGACAATTTTAAAAAAGCATTGGATGATTTAGAATCAGCAATGAAAAATAAGAAATCAGAAAAAGAAATTTTAGAATTAACAAATAAAGTAGTAGACGCTCATAATGAATTACTAAAAGCACGTGCTAAAAAATTTGAAGAAGTCAAAAAAGTTCTAAATAACGAGCAATTTGCAAAATTTT
>Ga0308419_1000750_pt1 | contig 22732 bp, 20 predicted proteins | sample HotsprSampleMS50_FD_203674 | JGI IMG/M metagenome (GOLD analysis project Ga0308419, IMG submission 203674) | Hot spring phototrophic mat microbial communities from Mushroom Spring, Yellowstone National Park, Wyoming, United States - 20090730_MS50 ... | reverse complement strand
TCGTTTATCTGAAGAGGTATCCCTCATATAGCCTTTGCGGCAACATTTGCAGAGGACCTGTTTAAAACAAGCATCGCTACCTCCACCTACGGATTTTCATAGTCAGCAAAATTCCACTATGCAGAATTGTAGCCCCTATTTTCCTTTTGTCTTAAGCCTTCAGCCTATGGATCGCCTCTCCATGCACATCCTCTGCGGCCTCCATTAGGGCCTCTGAGAGTGTGGGATGGGCGTGTATCATGTCGCCTAATTCTTTACTGGTTAGCCCTGCCTGTATGGCTAATGCCCCCTCATGGACAAGGTCTGAGGCATGGGGACCGATGATATGGACACCCAGCACCCTATCACTTGCAGCATCGGCAATGACCTTTACCATGCCCGCAATCTCACCCATAGCATGGGCCTTCCCAAGGGCCCTGAACTGAAAGCCCCCCGTCTTTACGGCAATCCCTTTTTCTCTGCACTGCTGTTCCCTTAATCCCACAGAGCCAATCTCTGGGGTGGTAAATATCGCCGATGGAACTACGGAATAGTCTATTTCTCTGTCAATACCACAGGCATTGTAGGCCGCTACAATGCCCTCTTTTGATGCTACATGGGCAAGCAACATACCACCTGTAACATCACCTATTGCATAGACACCCTCTACATTGGTCTGCATCCTCCTGTTTACCACTATCTCGCCCTTTGGGCCCGTGTTAATGCCAAGCTGCTCAAGCCCAAGCCCTTCGGTGTTAAAGGCCCTGCCTATGGATACGAGCAGCTTACAGGCCTTTAATTCTCTGCCATCCTCAAGGGTCACCTTGACGCCATCGTTTGTAACCTCTGCAGCCTTTGCCTTGACAGAGGTAAGGAGTCGTATCTTTCTCTTCTTTAATTCCCTTTCAAGGATACCTGATATCTCTTCGTCTTCAGTGAAGACTGGGCGGGGCAGGAGTTCAAGCATGGTCACCTCAGAGCCGAATTCACTAAATATGCAGGCAAACTCGCAGCCAATTACACCTGCACCAACAATAATCAGGCTCTTTGGGACCTCTTTTAGTGATAGGGCATCGCTGCTGGAGAGTATCTTTTGACCGTCAAGGGGAAAGAGGGGTAACTCTGCAGGTCTTGAACCTGTGGCAATTATGACGGTGTTGGCAGAGAGGGTCTCAGTGGTGCCGTCTCTTTTGTCTATGACCACCTCTCTGTTAGATCTGAGTCTACCCCTGCCATTGATGACATTGACTCCCCAGGCCTTAAAGAGTGAGGCAATCCCTTTGGCCATCCCAGAAACCACCTTGGCCTTCCTCTCCATGACCCTTGAGAGGTTGACATGTATCTCTCCTCTTGCCTCAAGGCCAAAGTCTTCAAGGTGTCTGAGCTTATGGAGTATCTCTGCCGAGGCAGTGAGGGCCTTTGTGGGGATGCAACCCCAATTGAGGCAGGTCCCGCCAAGTTCGCCCTCTTCAATGACTGTGACCTGAGCACCTAACTGGGCAGCCTTTATGGCAGCCACATAGCCACCAGGCCCAGAGCCTATTATGGCTACCTTCACTTGGCCTCTTCCTCTATATAGGCCTCGTAGTCTTCTACCTCCATCAGTTCATCTACTTCAGAGGGACTATCCATCTCAATTACCGCAATCCAGCCCTTTCCGTAAGGGTCCTCGTTTATAATCTCTGGGGTGTCAACCAACTTCTCGTTTATCTCCACTACTGTGCCACTGACAGGGGCTATCACGGCGGAGGTGGATTTGGTGGACTCAATCTCGGCCATCTCGGTGTTTGCCTCTACAGTGGAGTCAATATCTGGTAGGTCAATATAGACAATATCACCGAGGGCATCTTGTGCATAGTCAGTGATACCTATTGTGGCCTTCTTGCCCTTAATCCGTGCCCATGTGTGTTCCTTGTGGTATCTGATGTTGTCTGGGTTCATCTCTAATGGCCTCCTTTTCTTGTAGTCAGTGAAAATTCTTACAATACGAGCGATACTTTGTCAAGCATAGGGCATGCTACGAACCGCACCAAGAACGCAATTTACACGCCACTTTTCTTACAATCGCACAATTTAGGATCTTGCAAACCTTGCGAGGATCTGTTCAATCGCTTTTATGTCTATTGGCTTGCTCAAATAACCGTCCATCCCAGAGGCAAGGCAACGCTGTCTATCTTCGTCCTGAGTGTAGGCCGTCATGGCAATCACAGGTGTATGCCCTATGCCCGCATCCCTCTCATAGTGCCTTATCATCCTCGTGGTCTCAAGGCCGTCCATATCAGGCATGTTGACATCCATAAAGAGCAGGTCGTATTTGTGGTCTTTCAATTTCTCTAAGGCCTCTCTGCCATTTTTGGCAGTGATTACCCTATGTCCTTTCTTGATGAGCATCCTCTGGGCTATGAGTAGATTTAGGTCATTGTCATCAACTACAAGTATAGTGAGCCCCTGTGTGTCTGCAGAGGGGCCTGTAATAACCTGCCCTGACCGTGCCTCTGTGATACTCGTCTCGGCCAGTGGTTTTGTCTCTTGAGGGGTCTTAAGGGGGACCTTAAAATAAAAGACACTACCCTTGCCTACCTCTGAGTCAACCCACAACTGGCCGTTCATCAATTCCGCAAAGCCCCTGCATATTGAAAGGCCAAGCCCTGTGCCTCCATATCTCCTTGTGGTTGAGCCAATGGCCTGCACAAAGGGCTCAAAGATGTGGGCCCTCTTAGAACTTTCAATCCCTATGCCTGAGTCTGATACCGAAAATATGAGGGTTACCTCATCGTCCTTGAGGTCACTGACAGTCAGATTGACCCTTACAAAGCCCATCTCTGTGAACTTGATGGCATTGGATATGAGGTTTATCAGTATCTGTCTTATCTTTTTATAATCACCAAAAACCACCTTTGGCAGCGAGGCATCTATATCAACTGTAAACTCTAAACCCTTACTCATGGCACAACCCTTTAATAGGGCCTCTACATCGCCCATGAGTACTGTTGGATCAAACTCTGTGTTGTCTAGTTCCATCCTGCCTGCCTCAACCTTTGAGAGGTCCAATAACTGATTGAGCAGGGCAAGTAGTAAGAAGGCAGAACTCTTAAGGATCTCTAAAGACCTCTCTTGTTCTTCGGTGATATTAGAAGACAACAAGATAGTGTCTGCAATCCCTACTATGGCATTTAGAGGCGTCCTTATCTCATGGCTTATGTTTGCAAGAAACTCGCTCTTGTATCGGTTTGCAAGCTCTGCAGCATCCTTTGCCTCTAACAACTCCTGTTGGGTCTGCCTGAGTTGTCTGATGGTCCTCTGAAGCTCCCTGTTTTTATCTACCGCAAGGGCATAGGTGCTGAGGAGTAATTCAAGGATCTGTAACCTGCTGGAATTGATCCTATACTTGTTACCACCAAAGACTACCTCAAAGCCCACATCCTCTGCCTCCTTCCCAATATTTTTCAGGGATAGGCACTTCCCTATCATCTCAATCAGTGCCTTGTCATCATAGGGCTTCGTTATAAAATTGTCAGCCCCTGAGGCAAGCCCTTTAAGGATGTCCTCTGGCTCGGAGAGGGCTGTAAGTAGGATTACTGGTATGTGGCGGGTATTAGGATCTGACTTCACCTTACTACAGAGGTCAAAACCTGACATTTCAGGCATTACCACATCAGTAATGATAAGTGAAGGCCTGTTTGCCTGTAAGTATATCAATGCCTCTTTGGCGTTGTTTAAGCTATAGGCCTTATAGTTATATCTTTCAAGCAGTCTCTTTATGTAATCGGCCTGGACCTGACTGTCATCAACAACAAGGACCTCTATGCCTCCTGGTGTTATCATGGTCAAGTGCTAACGGTTTATCTTATCCCAATAATCGGGATACAAGGCCTTCATACAATCAGGGCAGAAACCATGAGAAAACCTTGCATCAGAGTTCTCAGATATGTACTCTTCTATCTGTCTCCAGTAGCCATCATCGTCCCTCACCTTCTTACACTTGGCACAGATCGGTATTAGTCCTTCTAACTTTCTGATCTTCTCGTTTGCCCGTCTGAGCTCGCGATTGCTCTCCTCTAATTCCCTGTTCTTCTGTATCGCACTCTCAAAGGTAGAGAGCAGGAGGTCAAGGATCTGTATCCTGTCGGAGGTGATGAGATGTCTCCTACCACCAAAAAAGATCTCTATGGCCACATCGGTAGAGGAAAACCTCCTAAGGTTCCTATTGAGCAGTATGTAGTTGATGCGGGATATGAGAAATTTATTGTCATAGGGCTTTGTAATGAAGTTGTCGGCCCCGCACTCAAGGCCCCTAATCACATCCTCAGGGTCTGAGAGGTTTGTGAGCAGCATCACAGGTATCTGCCTTGTAGCCTCTCTTGACTTGATCTCCCTGCAGAGTTCATAGCCGTCCATCTCTGGCATGACCACATCGGATATGACTATGGTGGGTGTCATGTGATTGAGCACCTTGAGGGCCTCAGCGCCATTGGTTGCTACAGTGACCTTAAAGCCATGCCCTTGCAATAGGTGCCTAAGGTGCTCTGCCTGTGTGAGGCTGTCTTCAACAATTAGTATGGTGACATCTATCTGATCTCCTAAGTTCCCCGTCATCTACTCAATACCTCCATTAGATTGCTTGCCACAGTATAACAGAATTTGCTTTAAAATCCCCTCTGGCGTTAACACATGACTAACACCACCAAGCCTTATGGCCTCTTTAGGCATACCAAAGACGACACAGGTGTCCTCGTCCTGGGCCATTGTTATGCATCCCTTTTTATGCATCTGTAGCATCTCCTTTGCCCCATCCCTACCCATACCTGTAAGTAAAATGCCCATTGCCCTACTGCCATAGGCCTCTAAGACACTATTGAATAGAAATGATACCGATGGCCTCACACCATGTTCAGGCGGGGCATCGGTGAGCAATATCCGTCTTGACCTATCAATACCCATGTGTTTCATATCAGGGGCAAAATAGACGCTACCTGCCCTGACCTCTTCCCTATCAGTGGCTATCTTTAATGTTAAACTACAGCTTGGCTGGAGCCACCTTATCATGCCCTCAATAAATCCGGGCGATATATGCTGTACCACTGCCACAGGCACGGGGAATGACTCAGGCAGGCCACTGAGTATGGTCTGTAGAACCGGTGGGCCTCCAGTAGAGGCGCCAATGGCCACTATGCCAAGTTCCTGCTTTATAGGTCTAAGGGTCCTTTGCAATTGGGGAGTCTGTCTTACTGTCCTCTTTACAACCTTGACCTCAGCCATAAGCCTAATAGTCTTAAGGAGTTCAGGATCGGTGGGGCAATAGGGCCCACCTAACCCAGTCGGTTTTGGAAGTATCGCAACGGCCCCAGCCATTATGGCCTTATAAGACAGTTCAACCTCCTCATGGTTGTAGCATGAGCTGACAATTACGATGGGCACTGGTGCTGTCTCCATAATCCTCCTTGTGGCCTCTATGCCGTCCATGCCGGGCATTATTATATCCATCGTAACCACATCAGGTCTTAAGGTCTCCACCTTATTTATCGCCTCTTCCCCATTCTCTGCAAAGCCCACTACTTTAATATTGGGGTCTTTGCTAAGCCCATAGGCAAGGGCATCCCTTACAGTAGGCGAGTCGTCCACTATCAGCACCCTTATCATATCAGTCTCTTGACTACCTCCAGCAGATTGCTCTGGTCAAAGCTGCTCTTTACTATGTAGGCGTTAGCCCCCACCTCTAACCCCCTCTCTTTGTCCTCCCTTGTCTCAAGGCCTGTGATAAGGACCACAGGCAGACGAAAGAGCCCCTTATCGGCCCTTATCTTTCTGGTAAGCTCAAAGCCGTCTAATTTAGGCATCTGTACATCCGAGACAAGCAGGTCAAAGTCCCTTGATTGGAGCATACCCCATGCCTCTAAGCCATCAACGGCAGTAACCACCTCATAGCCTGCCCCTTCAAGGATACCCTTAAAGAGCGTGCGGGCCGTAATAGAGTCTTCGGCTATCAGGATAGATCTCTTCTTTTTTGTGCCCAATATCTCCTGCGTCCTGTATGATGTGCCCACGCCCTTTTTTATGGCAGACCTAATGAGGTCTGTAGGATTGAGGATTGGTATGGTCTCACCACTGGATATTGTGGCGGCGCCTGCGATGTTTCTCACCCGCTTGAGCTGAGGGCCAAGTCCCTTTACAAATACCTCCTCTTCATGCAGTATCTCTTTTACGGCAAAGGCAACGACCTTGTCCTCTGCATTTACTACTATAAGTGTGCTCCACCTTGCTGTATCGTCCCCTGCCTGAGGCCTATCAAGGACATCATTAATAGGCATCACAGACACTGCCCTGCCACCAAAGGATATGGTCTCCTTGCCTTCAATACGGCCAACCTCTGAAGGCCTTACCCTCAGTGTAGCAGTTATGTTCCTCGTGGGTATGCCGTAGATGCCGCTATCAAGACCTTTAAGTAATATGATCCTTGAGGTAGAGACATTAATTGGGAGCCTTATGTGAAACACTGTGCCCTTTGCTGGTTCGGTATTTACAGAGATCTGTCCACCCAACTCCTCTACCTTTTCACGGGCTATACTCAGTCCCAAACCCCTGCCAGAGAGGGTAGTTACGATCTCAGCGGTGCTGACCTCTGGCCTAAAGATATACTCTAAGACCTCATCACCGCTCAGGTCCTCTTTGATATTAAGGCCCTTTTTTGAGAGCTTTTCCTTCAGTTTAGGTATGTCAATACCCCTCCCATCGTCTGCGATACTCAGGACGATCTCGTTGCCCTTTTCTACTGCCGCTTTTATGTGAATAATGGCCGTTGGTCCTTTACCTGCCCTTTCCCTCTCATCCTTAGGCTCTATACCGTGGTCAATGGCATTCCTTATGATATGCACCAGTGGGTCCTTGAGTTCCTCTAATATCCTTCGGTCAACCTCTATCTCCCCACCTTCTATAGAGAGTTCTACTGCCTTGCCCTGTGCCTTTGCTATATCCCTCACCATCCTCGGGAATACCTCAAGGAGTGTACTCAGGGGCATCAAGACCACATTCTTCAGGGCAAAAAGTATCTCCTCTGTCCTATGGTTTATGACATGAAGGTCACGAATACATCGCTTACGGTGGGCCTGTAAGAGATTATACAGGTCAAGTAGGCCCTTAAAGGGCGACTGCATAAGGCCATCAAGGCCCTCTATCTGATTAGAGGTCTGCACATAGTAGCCTGATCCCATAAGCCTCTTCATCTCCCTTATGAGTAATGAGGTCCTCCGAGCAAGCTCCTCTACAACAGAGAGGTTGTTTCTTATAGAACCCTTTACGGGGATCAGTGCCTCCATCTGGTTTAAGAGGACCTCAAGCCTATCTGCCTCTATCCTCAGGGTCTTTGAGTGCCCTATGGGACTATGAGTCGTTTTGGCATCGCTATCAGGAAGATGACTGTCAGTGGTTTGTGTGTCCGCAGGGCAAATCCCTATTGCAATCGCCTTGCTTGGCCCTACTAACGGTGAGCCTGTCTCTTTCAGTTCCTGTAGCCCCTTAACAACTTCCCTGTGTGGATAAGACCTATTCGGGTCATCTATCATTGCCTCAACCATTGTACAGGCCTTCATGAGGGAGTCAACGATAATCTCAGAAAACCTGAGTTTACCCTTTTTTATCTCGTGAAAGACCCCTTCAAGCTCTTGGCAGACCTCCTCAATCTGGAGGAGATTTACTGCCCTTGAAGACCCCTTGAGGCTATGGGCATACCTAAAGAGCCTATCAACGATGGGGCCATAGTCCAAACCCTCTCCGCCCCTTTCAATCTGTAAGAGGCCTTCAATAATACCCTTAATGTGCTCTGCTGCCTCCCTCTTAAAGGTACTAAGGAGCCTTTTATAGAATTCTTCATCTGAGGCGAAATCGGTCATGCATTACACCTTGTAACTACTGATCAAGGAGTGCAACCTTTGGGCCGTCTCGTTTAGGTCTCTGGTTACAGACTCAAAGGTCTTTATGTTCTCTGCATTCTGCACGCTTGCCTGATTTATGTTTTCCATTGCAAAGACGATCTGGTCCATCCCTGCGGCCTGTTGTTGGCTGGAGGCCAATATCTGAGAGGCAGCGTCTGCAGCCTCTGAGACCTTCCCTGCAAGATTTCTGATGCTTATGCCGGTCTCAGAGGACTGTCTTATCCCCTCTGCAACGGCCTTGCTGCCCTGCTCTGATACAAGCACCGACTTGCTCGTTGCCTTTTGTATATCTGAAAGGATAGACCTGATCTGCACTGTAGCGGCCTTAGACTGCTCTGCCAGTGCCCTCACCTCCTGTGCCACAACGGCAAAACCCCTGCCGTATTCACCTGCCCTTGCAGCCTCAATCGAGGCGTTGACCGCAAGCAGGTTTGACTGTTCTGCAAGGTCGCTAACGGTATCCACTATCTCCCCAATGGCCTGTCCATGCTCGCTCAACTTGACTATACTCTCGGCTATAGACTCCATCTGGATTCTGATCATATTCATCTTCTCTATTGTCTCATCTACAGATGCGTAGGTGGCCTGCGAGGCCTCTACAACGGCCTTTGTGATCTCTGAGACATTGAGGGCCTTTTCGGCAGAGAGCTTGGCCGTTTGGCGGACCTCCTCTGCCGTAACGGTAGTCTCACTCACAGAGGTGGCCGTCTCTGAGGCACTCGCGGCGATCTCTGAGGCAGAGGTCATGATCTCAGATACCGATGAGGCAAGCACATTTGCTGCCTCAATGATGCCCCGCGTCTGATGGCGAATGCCCTCGGTCATGAGTGCAATGGCCTTGCCGAGTGTATCCTGTTCAGACTGTGGCCTTATCTCTACCGTTAGGTCTCCCCTTGCTACCCTCTCGGCCGCCTTAGAAACACTGTTTATGGACTCCACGATCCTTTGCATAGACTGTAGTAGGAGCCCTGTCTCGTCCTTGTGGCTAACCCTAATATCTAAGTTAGACACATCACCCTCTGCGATCCGTTCTGCGGCGTTGACTGCCCTTGCCATATTTACTGTGAGGTGCCGTGTAATCTTATAGGACATAAAGGCCACTACGACAATAAAGAGGGTAACTATAAAGGCATCAAAGACCTTTGTCTTAAATAGACCGTCCTTTACATCCAATAGCGTCTCTCTGGCATTTTTCTTTATGACGGTCTTTATCTTGTTTAGACTGTCTCTTACCGCCACAATGCTGTTTTTTACCTTTGTCCTATAAACCCTCCGGGCCTCGTTAAGGGAGGCCTTATCGCCCTTTGAGAGGAGTTCCTTGATCTCCGCTGCTGCCTCGTGTAGGTCCTTATGGGCCTTCTCAAAGTCAGGAAGCAAAGAAGGCAGAGTAGGAGAAATGTTTAACAGTAGGTCCCTCCCACCACTGTAATACCAGTTTCCGAGGCTGCACCTCTTTGGGTCTAACTCAAGGCCCTGCATCTTAGCCACATCACCCTCTTCAATGGCAGTTTTCAATTTATCAACCCAATCAAGGTGGGCAGTCTCTTGCTCTAATATCTCCTCTGTGGCATAGTGGACCTTTTCAAGGCTTGAGATGTTATCCTCGGTGAGCTTAATCGTCACAATACCTGTGAGGCTTATAAGAAAGATAAAAAATAGTATCACCCCAAAGCTCAAGATAAACTTGTCTCTTATCCTCATATCCTCCCACTTCATACCAAGACCTCCTTATTTTTTATTGTTGCGTATTGTCAAGAGTAAGCCGCACCTAATCCACTGTCTCGTAAACAATTAGACCTTTATCGCTGAGTATTGCACTGCCATCAAGCAGCACTATCCTGTCTTCAATGAGCCCCTTGAAATAGGCCTGTGGAAAGGTGCAGAGCGATGGTATAGTGCGGCTTACATCGGACTCGGCAATTGTCTTTACCATGCCGATTGAGTCTGCATAAAGGGCAAACTCCATGTCCTTAGATGATAACACTATCATCTTTGCCGTACCCTCCATCTGTGTGCTGGGCAGATTAAAGAGCACCCTAAGGTCAATAACAGATAGGATGCCACAGCGATGATTAAAGATCCCCATTACAAAGGCCGGCACAGAGGGGAGCTCTACTACATCCTCAAGGTCAAGGACCTCCTTTATATATCTCGTCTCAAGGGCATAGGCCTCACCCTCAAGGCCAAATTCCAGCACCTCAAGGATCCTATGTTCTTGCACCTTGATTGTGAATGGTCTACTAATCGCCTCGGCCCGCTGGCGAAGGATGGCCCTTTTATCAAGCCTGCTCATGCTATCAAGACCTCCTTAATCAATGAATTGGTGACCTCAATCAACCTCTGGGTATTCATATCGCTAAAGTCCTCAAGAGGGTCGTTATATGTCTTATCCTTGAGCAGATTAAGGACCTGCTGAAACTCCCTAAGGGCATCCCCTTTGTTGAGGCCCTTAAGATAGATAGTGCCGAGCCTAAAGCGTGCAATGGCAGAGTTATGAACAAGATACAATACCCTCCTTAAGGCCTCCTCAGCGCCCATTAGGTCCCCCATCTCTTCAAGTATTAGTGCCTTGATGAAATGGGCAGAGGGGTCAAGCCTATTTTCGCTTATGACCTCTTCAGTCAATTTAAAGGCCTTGTCAAGCATCCCCATGTCTGCTGCTGCCTTGATCTCGCTAAGCCTTTCAGTTGGTCCGTCCTCTTTGGTTTTGACTGTAGTAGGCACTCTGAGGGATGACGATGTATTGACCCTATGCCTGTGAGGTGTCACATCCTTTGCCCTTGCCGTGACAGCCTTAAAGGACTTAGTTTCATGGGCCTTGCCCTTTACAATTGAGAGGTCTCCTGCGCTACCCTTTCTAAAGAGGGTGATCTTTTGGGCAATGACCTGCTCAAAGCCCTTAAAGACCGTTGCCGATGCCTCTACTGGTGAGACTATCAGCCACCCACCCATTAAAAGGGCGTCATAGAGCATATTGGCAACCCGAACCCTCAGGGCCTCATCAAAATACATGAGCACATTCCTGCAAAAAATGAGGTCCCAATTACCGAAGCGTCCATGAAGGGTCTCCCCCTTTTGGGCCAGATTAAACTGCTCAAAACTGACCATAGACCTGATCTCTTGAGAGAGTTCGTATTTGTTTCCCTCTACCTTCCTGAAATAGTCCGACTTCAGCCATTCTGGGGTACCCCTGAAAGACCAGTGGTTGTAAAGCCCCTTTCTTGCGACCTTAAGGGCCTCTTCGTTTATATCAATGCCCGTGATCTCTATCTGATAATCCTTTAAGTTACCAAAGTGCCTCTTAACAATGATGGCAATGGTGTAGGGCTCCTCGCCTGTAGAGCATCCCGCACTGAGTATCCTGATGGTCTTATCATGGGAAGGTTTGTTGGAGATTAACTTGGGCATTATGAGTCCCTGAAAGACCTCAAAGATCTTGTGGTCTCTGTAAAAGAAGGTCTCACCCACAGAGAGGTGTTTTATGACTACTATCCTCTGGGCCTCACTGAGGTATCCCCCTTGCAGTTTCTTTAGGAGCCCTTCAATGTCCTTGATCTTGAGTTCTTTACAGATAAAGGACAGCCTGTTTTGAAGCTCAGAAAAACGGTTCTCTTGATAATTGATCCCGAAGCCTTTGCTGATAATCTCGCTTATCACCTTGAGTGTGGCATTATCTACAGCAATTGCCCTATTGTTGTTGGTGCTCATAGCCTCTCACCAGATGTGAGTTCTGCAAGGGCATCTTTAAGCAAAACCTCTTCCTGCTCAGAGATAAGGGACTCAAGGTCCTGAACGACCAATAGTCCATCCTCAAGCCTTATGCAGCCCTTTATAGAGGGCCTCTCAAGCTCATCAGGCTGTAAGTATTTGTTGTGCGTAACGATTGAGGACTCCTCATATTCCTCAATACCAGCGATGGCATCTACCCATAGACCAATGGTGCGTCTCTCTGTCCTTGCTACTATTATGCAGTCTTCTAAGGCTATATCCCTGTCTTTAAAACCGAGTACCCTACGCACATTGATCACTGGGATTATCTCTCCGTAGTAGTTTATCAAGCCCATAATTGTAGCCGACGCAAAGGGCAGGGGAATTACCTCCACCATCCTAAGCACCTGTTTAACGGTGTATGATGGCAACGCGAGTCGTATGCCCTCAATAAGATAGGTAAGTAGGGCTATCTTGGCCATTTGGGGATTATTATTGACAATACAGGGTGAAATTGTCTATGAGATAACCACAGACCGCTGGGAAGCGAGGAAGGCGGGAAGTGCGGAATGAAAAGCGTTTTTTTACCTAAACTGAGCGTTTGTAAGAAAGGCAGGGAAGAGATTGCCCCTCAAACCCTATGAATTCGTTAAGACTATCTAAATAAAGAGACTGTGTATCCTCACGCCTAGTGGGTGGCACTAATGCAATGTTGGTCACAGACAAAAGGGTATCGCCCATAGGCCTTTTGGGGAAATCGCCCAATTTAGGTTTTAATTGTTACCCCACTTCCGCACTTATGTTGCACATACCGAGCAGAAGTGTTTAGACTTATGACTACCCAAACCTGGGTAAATTTATACGATGCAATATAAGGTTGACCTACACATACACTCGGCAAACAGTGGAGACAACGACTCAGACCCTGAAGAGGTCATTGAGAGGGCGATAGAGATCGGGCTAGACGGCATAGCCTTTACAGAACATTACTCTTACGAGGCCTCTGAGGGGATTGAGCCTTTAAAGGGAAAATACAGCGGTAAGATTGCGATCTTTAGGGGTGTTGAGTTTTCGGCAGAAGAAGGACACTGCCTGATTTTTGGTGTCAATACTGATAGGATCGTCCCCAAATACTGCCCCTTAGACAGGCTTATAGTCGTTGTTAGTGAAATGGGTGGCGTCCTTATCCCAGCCCACCCATATAGGGGTATTAACAGTATTGGCCAGAGACTACTATCCCTTACGGGCATTACTGCCATTGAAGGTCATAATGGCTGTAATATGCGTCCACTGAACAACCTGGCTATAGAAGCGGCGATGTCAATGGGGCTACCCTTTACAGGTGGTTCAGACGCCCACCGTCCCACCGATGTGGGTAGCTGTTACACCCTCTTTGATGAGCCTGTGAGGGAAGATAACCTCATAGGGCTGCTCAAAAGTGGTAGATTTACAGGCATAGACAACAGGAGGGTATCAAGATTCATGGACTTTTTCGGTTGATACTCTACTTGTCTTCCCTTGAGGGATCAATGTCATAGAGTCGCCGTTCTAAAGATTCATGCAGCCTTATCCTAATCACCACCTTATTCCCCCTCAACCAATAAGAGTTATCAAAGATATCAGACATCCCATAATCAATGGGCATATAAAGGGGCCTTACCTCGTAGCCGAGAACCCTCCCATCTGTAGAAATTAGCTTGCCGATACTATAAGACTTAAATGAACTATGCCAACCGACAAAGGTCTTGGCGATCTTGATCGCCTCCTTTGCATCCATTTTGTTTTCTACCCTGTAATTAAAGTCGGGTGTGTATAGTTCCAGCTCAAAACCGTCCTCTAAGGGGTCAAGGAAGGCTATGGTCTCTAAGTCATTGCCATGGCGACTGCCATATAACAAGACCTTAAATGACCCATTTATCTCGTTTTCATAGGCCTTCTCAAGCCTCAGGCCTTGGGCCGCTACAGTCTCATGGCAAAAAAGATTGATAGCTATGACAATCAGCACAACACACAATGACCTTCTCATCTCTTTCTCCTCTGTCTAAGCACCTCAAAGCAGAATACACCAGTTGCCACCGACACATTTAGTGAACCAATTACCCCTACCATTGGAATAGATACTGCGTATTGACACTTAGCCCTCACGGTCTGCCTTATCGCCTTATCCTCGCCACCAATTACTAAGGCTAAAGGCACTGCAAGGTCCACATCCCAGAGGGTGACTGGAGACCCCTGCTCTGTGGCAATAAGGGTTATATCTGCATCTATCATCTTATCCATGACATGCTTGATATTTGATGTCTCAAGGACCTCAACATGCTCAATAGCCCCAGCAGAGACCTTTGAAGCAGTGGCCGTAAAACCAGTAGAGCCTCTCTTCTGATGGACCACCGCATGCACACCCGCACAATGGGCAGTCCTTAAAATGGCGCCAAAGTTGCGAGGGTCTTCAATACCGTCAAGGATTAGGAATAGGGGGACCTCCTTTTTTGTCTCAATCCCTTTTAGAATGGCCTCAAGGGTAACATCTCTGGTGTCAACTATTCGGGCTGCTATGCCCTGATGCCCCTTTGGGAGATGGGCCTCAAAATAGTGATTGTCAATATACTCAATTTTGATTGATAGCCTGTTTGCAGCGGCTATTATCTCTGAAAGGGCCCTCTCTCTGCCCTTCTGGATCTGAAGGGTTAAAAACCTCCTTTTGGCCTTGAGGGCCTCCTGAATAGGATTGACACCGTAAATCAATCGTTCACGAGATGATAGGAGTTTCATCGCAGTGGCTCATGAGAGCAAAGAAGGCTTTAATAGTTGAAGCGACCTCTGATGTAACCGCTCATTGCCTGAGGCCAAAATAGGCACCTTATTGTCTAAACCAATCCTTACCTCCTCAAGGCCATTTCCATAAAGGTCGGTGACCACACCACCTGCTTCTTTAACAAGCAGCCACCCACCTGCAAAATCAAAGGTCCTTGAGGGGGCAGGGGTTACAAATACACTGATTGAACCGTATGCGATGTATGCAAGGTCTAAGGCCGTTGCACCTAAACAGCGGGTTCGCCTGAAGGAGGTGATGAGAGGAAGTATATTGGCTAAATCCAGCCTCGGGTTTTGGGCCTCGTATGCAACGAGATACAGTCCGTCATCGGACTGACAGTGTATCGGGATTTCATTGAAAAAGGCACCCTTACCCTTTTGGGCTACGAAACAGTCACCAGTAAGGAGGTTTACCACCAATGAGGCTACCACATCGCCTATGTGTTGCCCCTCAACAAAGGCTATAGAAGAGCAGTAAAGGGGTATGCCATTTATGGCATTCTTACTGCCATCAATGGGGTCAATAAGGGCCTTTAAATCACCCCCACCGTTAATGTCCCTATAGCCAATTTCTTCTGATATCACCGTCAAAGGCATACCACTTTTATAGAGGTAGTCAACAATGGTGTCTTCAGCGGTCTTGTCAATAGGGAAGGTCTTGTCTCCTCCTGCCCCTTTTCCTAAGGCCTCCGATTCAAATGGCCTTAGCCTTGTGGGGCCAATCACCTCAAAGAGCCTCTTGCCGAGGTTGTAAAGTATAGATAGTTCCATTTTCCTTACATAATATCACAAACATCCCTTTTTGCACCTAAAAACCGTTATTGTATTTAACCCTTGACATTTTTCATATAAACAGATTTGAATATGTTTATGCAAGGCATATTGAACCTCTTGAAGCTCCTCTCAGACAAATCAAGGCTCAGGACCCTTCTATTGCTTATGAAAAAGGAGCTGTGTGTCTGTCAACTCATTGAGATCCTTAGGCTCTCGCAGCCCTTGGTCTCACGAAACCTCAATCTTATGCACAGGGCAGGTCTGATAGAGGCAAGGCGGGAAGGAAAGCTGGTCTTCTATAGCCTCAAAAAGGGCCTCCCAGAGGAATACCTGATGATACTTAGGGTAATTGAGGAATCTTTGCAGGGCAAGATTGACATAAAGAGCGACCTTAAGAACCTGAAAAGGTGCGAGGAGTTTATCAATTCTGTGGGCAGGTGTGATGTCAAGCTCTTTAGGGCATTTATGCGGGGTAAGAAAAAGGCAGCCACAGTGGCTGTAAACCTTAAATGAGTGGGCGAATTGTTTTTCAACCCCGTTATAGAGGGCCCTGCCACATTTTAGGGCGACGGTAAAAGGAGACTAGGCAGTGCAACAGGAAAAAAATAGATGTTTCATTTGCCTAAATGGAATAAATAACGGTTTAGGAGGTGCGGGTTTGGGTAGTTTTGTATGGTGGTCATTAGGCATTTTTTTGTCCTTTCTAATCATCTTTGCTACTGACTCAGAGGCCACTGATAAGAGGGTCTCCTTAAAGGAGGCGGTAACATATGCCCTTGAGAACAACTATGAACTCAAGGCGCTGAGATATGAATTGTCTGCCATTAGCTTGGATGTTGAAATAGCAAAGGGCTCACTGTATCCAAAACTCACCTTTGAGGGGCGTTTTCTAAGGACTAACAACCCTACCTATTCCTTTATGGCCAAGCTCAATCAGGCCCGTTTTAATGAGCAAGACTTTGCAGTGAATTCGCTAAATAACCCCAAGGCAGTCAATGATTTTCAGAGCACTGTGTCTTTTGAACAGCCCCTATTTGTAAAAAAGGCCCATGTGGGCATTGAATTGTCAAAGAAGGAACTTGAGGCAAAGGAGGCAGAATTTCAGCACAAAAGACAAGAGATTGCCCTAAGGGTCGCAAAGGCCTTTATAGCAGTAAAGACGGCAAAGGAATCTGTAACAATAAGTCAACGGGCAGTGGAGGAGGCCCAGGAGCATCTAAGGATAGCCCGTATTCGCTATGAAAACAAAATGGGGCTTCTGTCAGATACACTCAGGGCAGAGACGGCCTTAAAAGAGGCTGAACAGAATGCAGTGAGCGCCCAGAAAGGCCTCAATGTTGCACTCCGTGCCCTAAACCTTATTCTTGGTTCAGAGGGTAATATAGAGCCTGATGAGGGTGAGGTCCTTTTTACCGTCAAGGATCTCGCTCAATATGAAAGTAGTGCCCAAAACCGCATCGATCTTACTGCAATGAGTCTGAGAGTGGACAATGCAAAGAACAACATTGCCCTTGTAGAGGCTGATTATTACCCAATAGTCGGTCTTGGTGGTAGCTACCAGATCAATGACCACCGCAGGCCTTTTGGGGCAGAGGGCGATAGTTGGCAGGTCATGGCCTTTTTGAGATGGAATATATACGACGGCAATAGGCGTAGCCACGAGAGGTCAAAGGCCCGACACCAGTTGTCTCAGATTACAGAGCAACTGAAAGAGATGAAGAGGTTTGTCGCCTTTAGGGTCTATGAGGCCTATCAGAATTATGAGGAGGCCTTGAAAAATGTGGAGATTGCGAAAAAGGCCTACGAGTCGGCCTTAGAGGGTATGAGGCTTGTAAAGGTCCGCTATGAAAACAGCCTTTCACCTATAGTGGATTTACTCAGTGCTCAGGTGGCCCTTGATAGGGCGAGGGTTAATCTGGTGTCAAAAAAGGACGAATTGGCCATGGCTATAATAAACCTCAGTTACGAGGGTGGGTCCATTTTTAAGGACCTTGGGATTGAATAAAGGAGGGCATATGATAAAAGGTGTTGTGGTTATAGCATCTGTAATAGCACTCTTACTATCAGGCTGTAAAGACAAGGCAAGTCAGGGCACTGTAGAGCTGAAGAGGCAAACCATAAGCGGTTTGACCACGCAAGTCATTGCCCCTTCAAAGGTCACAGACTTTTATGAGTCTACTGGGACCGTAAAGGCCAAGACCGTAAGTGTGGTATCAGGCAGGGTCATGGGTGTTGTAAAGTCTGTGACAGTAAAAGAAGGAGACACCGTCCAGAAGGGCCAGGTACTTATTACGATTGATGATTCTGATATAGCCCACAAGGTTCAAGCTGCCCAAAAGGCTGTAGAGGTAGCAAAGGAGAATAGGTCTCTTATTGATGTTACCTACAAACGATACAAGAACCTACATGACCAAAGGGCTATATCTGGCCAAGAGATGGATCAGATAGAGACCCAAAGCAAGATTGCCGAACTTGAATACCAAAGGGCCAAGGCAATGCTCGCGGAGGTGCAGACCCTTCAGGGCTTTACACAGATCAGGGCACCAGAGTCGGGCGTAGTGACCGCAAAAAAGGTTGATGTGGGCCACATGGCGATACCTGGGGCCCCCTTCTTGGTGATCGAATCCACCGGTGAATACCATGTGGAGACCCATGTGGATGAAGGCCTTTTGGGACAATTAAAGAGGGGTATGGAGGTAGAGGTAAGCCTTGAGGCCCTGGGTAAAACTGTAAGAGGCACTATAAAGGAGATAGTCCCTTCAGTGGACCCACAGAGCAGGACCTTTTTGGTGAAGATCGCTATTACAGGGCCAAATATTAAGGGTGGGGTTTTTGCAAGGGTAAAGGTCCCAATAGGTGCAAGGGAGGCCCTCTTGGTCCCTGAAAAGGCAGTAGTAAAGAGGGGGCAACTCAGTGGGGTGTATGTGGTTGATGATAAGGGTCTGATTACATACAGGCTGATAAGACAGGGCAAAAGATACGGTAATGCCTTTGAGGTCATCACAGGTCTAAAGACAGGAGAAAGGGTAGTCGTGGAAGGCGCAGATATGGCCATTGATGGTGCCCTTTTAGTATCTGAGCAAAGAGGGGTTAAATGAGCAAAATAGGGATTTCAGGGAAGATTGCTGAGGCCTTTATTGGCTCAAAGCTTACACCCCTTATTGTACTTGCCTCTCTGCTGTTAGGTCTTTTTGCCTTGTTAGTAACCCCTCGTGAAGAGGAGCCACAGATAGTGGTACCGATGATTGATGTGATAGTTACCTATCCGGGCGCTACTGCCAAAGAGGTTGAAGAGCGGGTTACACGGCCAATGGAGAAGCTCCTTTGGGAGATAAGGGGAGTAGAGTATATCTACTCCATCGTAAAACCGGGTTTTAATCTCACCATTGTCCGCTTCTATGTAGGAGAGGACATGGAGGATAGCCTTGTGAATCTTTATAACAAACTCATGTCTAATTACGACAAGATACCGCCAGGGGTGTCTAAACCCATGGTAAAACCCAAGTCTATTGATGATGTGCCGATACTAACCCTTACACTCTGGAGCGAAAATGACAATTACACAGGCTATGAGCTTAGGGCTATGGCAAATGCCTTGTGTGATGAGATAAAAAAGGACCAAAATGTCTCGGAGTTCACGGTTATTGGTGGTCAGCGGAGGCAGGTCAGGGTGACCTTAGACCCACATCGCCTTAGGGCCTACAACACCTCTATACTTCAGGTCGCACAGGTGCTGGAGAGGACGAACTTCAACCTACCCTCTGGTGCAGCTCAGTCAAATAACAAGGAGTTTGTTGTAGAAACTGGGGCCTTTATCAGGGATGCAGAGGACCTCAAGAGGGTTGTGGTCAATGTCTATGAGGGCAGACCCGTTTATCTTTCAAATGTTGCCACTATCATTGATGGCCCTGAGGAGCCTGCTAATTATGTCTTTATGGGACTTGGGCCGTCGGCTGAAAAGAAGGACATCAGGCCCTCTTTAAAAGGTGGACAGTTTGAGGCCGTTACTATTGCCATTGCTAAGAAAAAGGGTGCCAATGCCAGTGTGGTAGCAAATGAGGCCATCAAAAAGGCAGAGGCCTTAAGGGGAAGCCTCATACCAAGGGATGTAAATCTCACAATCACACGAAACTACGGTGATACCGCCAAAGAGAAGTCCGATGAACTCCTTGAGCACATGCTCATTGCCACTGTATCGGTAATTATACTTATCGCCCTTGCCCTTGGCTGGAGGGAGTCCGTAGTGGTGGCAGTGGCTGTGCCTGTTACCCTTGCCCTTACCCTTTTGATTAATTATCTTTATGGCTACACCCTTAATAGGGTCACGCTCTTTGCATTGATATTTTCCATTGGTATCCTTGTAGATGACGCAATTGTGGTGGTGGAAAACATCCACAGACACTTTAAGCTCCGCAAGGTTGGCACCGACACAGCAGTAGAGGCAGTGGATGAGGTCGGCAATCCCACTATCCTTGCCACCTTTACGGTAATTGCTGCCCTATTGCCAATGGCCTTTGTATCTGGCCTCATGGGGCCTTACATGAGACCTATACCTGTAGGTGCCTCTGCTGCGATGATCTTCTCTCTGCTTGTGGCATTTATTGTTAGCCCTTGGCTTGGATACATAGTTTTAAAAAATGTAACCCATAGCCACAACGGACATGAGGAGGGCAAGGTTATGAAGGCCTTTTACCACAAGGTCATGGCCCCTCTGATTGAGGGCAGGCTTAAGAGGTTTGTGGTCTTTGCCTGTTTGGGATTTGTGCTCATGCTTGCTATGATACTCGTGCCATTGAAGAAGGTGACAGTAAAGATGCTGCCCTTTGATAACAAGAGCGAGTTTCAGGCAATAATAGACATGCCAGAAGGCAGTAGCCTTGAGGAGACCACTGCCCTGACCCGTCAGATGGGCGAGTATTTAAAGACGGTTTCTGAGGTGTCAGACTATCAGATCTATGCGGGTACTGCAGCCCCCTTTAACTTCAATGGCCTTGTGAGGCACTACTTTATGCGTTCAGGTAGTAATGTGGCAGATATTCAGGTGAATCTGGTCTCAAAGGGCGAAAGAAAGGAGCAGAGTCATGATATAGCAAAGAGGGTGAGGCCTGCCCTTAAGGCCATTGCCGACCCGTATGGTGCAAGGATCAAGATTGCCGAAATACCGCCCGGACCCCCTGTGCTAAGCACCCTTGTGGCAGAGGTTTATGGCCCAGATAGGGCAAGACAGAGGGAGATTGCCTCAGAGATAAAGAAGGTATTTGAGGGCACAGACGGTGTGGTGGATGTAGATTGGTACGTAGATGATGACCAGAGGAAGTTAGTCTTTGAGGTAGACAGGGAAAAGGCTGCACTGCATGGCCTTACCCCTGAGGCCGTCTCACAGGCCATGAGGATAGCCTTAAGTGGTATGGGCGTGGGTTTAGTGCATGTTGAAGACAGTAAAGAGCCTGTAGAGATATTTCTCCGTATGCCTTTACACCTGAGGACAGACCCACAGGCCCTTAAGGCCATAAGTATTCCTACCTCAAGGGGCACTTCTGTAAACTTGGGTGAGCTTGTAAAGGTCAGAGATGCTATTGAAGAGCAGACCCTTTATAGGAAAAACATGAAGCAGGTCACCTATGTGATTGGTGATGTGGCAGGCACTGAGGAAAGTCCAGTCTATGCAATCCTCAAGATGAAGGATGCCATCAATAGGCTAAAGATAAAGGAGGGCTATGAGATCAAGCAATACAACTCTGTCCAACCCTGGCTTGAAGATCGGTACGCCATGAAGTGGGACGGTGAATGGCATATCACCATAGAGGTCTTTAGGGACTTGGGGATCGCCTTTGCGGCAGTGCTGGTACTTATATATGTGCTTGTGGTGGCATGGTTTAGAAACTTTGTGACCCCACTAATCATAATGGCGCCAATACCACTAACACTGGTAGGGATTCTGCCTGGTCACTGGCTCTTTGGTGCCTTCTTTACAGCCACCTCAATGATTGGCTTTATTGCCCTTTCGGGGATCATAGTACGAAACTCCATACTGCTTGTGGACTTTATAGAGATGGAGTGGAGGAACACAGGAGACCTCAAAAATGCCATTATAATGGCGGGCGCAGTGAGGTTTAGGCCCATTGTGCTTACGGCAGCAGCAGTCGTAGTAGGCTCATTTGTGATGCTCTTTGACCCAATCTTTCAAGGCCTTGCCATAGCCATGATGTTTGGGGCAGTGGCTGCCACCGGGCTCACGCTTGTGGCAGTTCCACTCCTATACTATGAGGTCTTTAAAAACAAGGCTATAAGTGGGTAAAAGAGGCAAGTGCAAGAGGTATTTATTCGTATTGTTGGGGGTAAGATGGGCTTAAGCAAATGCATTAAGCCTTTGAAAAAGGAGGTCTAAAGATGTATATTGCAAAGAAGGATTCATGGTATCTTGAGAGGGTCATATGGCTCGTGGCTGGATTTTTCACACTAATAAGCGCCTTGCTAACATGGTTTCATAGCCCTTATTGGGTGATATTTACTGTCCTTGTGGGTGTTAACCTCCTTATATTTGCTTTGACAGGTTTTTGTCTAATGGCGAATATACTTTACAAGTTAGGCTTTAGGTCAAGGATAACCTGATACCATAGGCCAGTATGGAGGAATGGGCATTGGAGACCGTTGACCTTTTGTGCCTAAATTGTGGGACCTACTTTATAGAAAGGGTTATTGATAGGTGCCATTTAGGGGACATTACATGTCCCCGTTGCGGTGCTCAAAGTGTGCTAATTTTAGATCAATCGGTATTTGCGAGCGGGGGCTGAAGCCCCTCTTAGAGGTGCCCAGTTTGGGCACTCAAGTAATATCACTTTGCTGTTAGCAAAGATTTAAGACCGTAAAAAAGATCTTGAAACGCCAATAACACAATTAGACAAAAGGGCACCGATAAAAGGAGGTTTAAATAAAGATCCTTCGTGTAAAATTTGTTTACTTGTGATATTTGCTTACCAAGACGACCTGTCCTTGACTATCTTTTAGGGTTATAAAAAACATTTGACAAAAATATAATAAGCTGCTTAAAATTTGTGTTCATTTTGCCGCCGTAGCTCAGCAGGCAGAGCAGCTGATTTGTAATCAGCGGGTCGGGGGTTCAATTCCCTTCGGCGGCTTATGGAGAGGTTCCCAAGCGGCCAAAGGGGGCGGGCTGTAAACCCGCTGGTTATGCCTTCGGAGGTTCGAATCCTCCCCTCTCCATGCGGGTGTAGCTCAGTAGGTAGAGCGTCAGCCTTCCAAGCTGAGGGTCGCGGGTTCGAATCCCGTCGCCCGCTCTTGGGTAGTTTTGTATAAGTGCCCATGTAGCTCAGTAGGTAGAGCACATCCTTGGTAAGGATGAGGTCACCGGTTCAATCCCGGTCATGGGCTTAGCGAGGAAGGCAATTTAAACACTGATTATGCGAATTGACGAAGGGCTTAAATAGGGATGGCAAAGGACCGACAGGTAGTATCTCTATGGCTCTGAGGTAAGGAATTGACAATTATAAGGACAATATAAGGAGGAG
>Ga0308419_1000748_pt1 | contig 22750 bp, 20 predicted proteins | sample HotsprSampleMS50_FD_203674 | JGI IMG/M metagenome (GOLD analysis project Ga0308419, IMG submission 203674) | Hot spring phototrophic mat microbial communities from Mushroom Spring, Yellowstone National Park, Wyoming, United States - 20090730_MS50 ... | reverse complement strand
TGCAAGGACATTATCATACTCAAACACACCAGCATTTTTATAATATTCACTAACCTTGGTTTTTTCATAGGTATAATACAAAAGCAGCTGATTATAATTATAAAATTTTTGGTATGGAATTGAAATGCCTGAAGACACCTTTCGCTCTAAGGTTCTTCGCATATAGACAACTTCATCAGGTGGCTCCCATGGGAATGTATCATCAACAATAATGCCTTCATCTTTATATGAAATAAATATATCAGGGTATAGCCCTGAATAGATGTAATCGGTAACAAGTGTCATTCTTTTCTGCACAAATGCCCAGTCAAGCCCCAATGAATAACTATGCCTGTACAGTGTATCGTTGCCCCCTGTATAAAAGCCAATATGATTATCGTATTTATCCGTATATAATTCTTCACTATATATGTATGGCCACCACCACGGGCCAATCACTGAATAGAGCGGATTATACGGTTCCTTTAAAATTTCTTTTTGTTCTTCATTTTGCTGTATGGTAAATGGTTGGGGCGATAGTTCCTGGGATTGGCCTGTTGCATAGGGCATCAGTGCAATGTTATATCCATTGGCTTCGTATGAAGAGAACACTATTGTTGTGCCATCACTGCTTATATCAGGAAAGAACGCACCACCAATGACATTGCTGATACGAGAAATCTTTTTGGTAGCAAGATTTATTTCATACAGATTAAAGACCCCATCCCTGTCAGAGGAAAAGACAACCTTATTCCCATCAGGATGAAATGTGGGATGTATATCAACATAGGGATCATTGGTTAAAAGAAGCATCTTCTCTGAGGTAAAATCAAACAGTGCGATATCACTAAAGCCGTTGTGTATAATGCTGAATACCGCCTTTGAGCTGTCGGCCAAAACGCGCAAATACGAAATTTGAAAAGGCGTATTGTGGATGAAATACTTTTGTATTGAAAATGACGCATCAAGCTGTATTAGCGAATATTTCCCTTTATCATATACTATCGCCACATATCCGTTTTGTACAGGCTCGATGTATTGAACGCGTAACCCTTTTGTTTTTTGTGAATATGATGTATCAAAAATATATACATCCCTGAACAAATCAAATGATTGATAATACTGTAAATCAGTTACTATTATTGAACCATTGCTTATGGCAAGGCTATTTGGCATGTTTACATATGCTAAACGAGAAAACTTTTTATTCTGGGCATCATATTTTATTAACGATGGTTTTTCTTTATTTGTCATTCCAACAAAAACAATATCGTTATTATAAAACCGTGGAAAAATAGTGTAAAAGCCTGTTTTGGTTAATACTGTATAATTAGAAACTCCACGTTTTTTTATTTCTGATATTTTATAATTCAGGTCATTTATTAATTCCTTCTGCCATATATGCCACAATGCTATAGCCCGCTGTCCATACACATCGTTGAAATTTTTTTCCATCAAGAATGGCAGGATATTATCTGCATTCTCCTTAAATATTTCTCCAAAATCTTTTTCAGGATAGTTACGTGCACAAAACTCTACAAAAAGACCACCATACAAGTAAGGCACCAACCCTGCAGGCCATTCACGGGGAAAATTACTTGCCTGGGATATATCTTTAATATTTTTTGAATATACTTCCTGTCTTAAAACCATCAGGGTATAATTAGCATTAAGTCTGCCCCACGGTTTTTCCTTAGATTCCTGTAACACAGGATATCCTTCAATAGCCCATATTGGCATAAGAAAATTGGGGAAACACATTCTACCACAGGTGTATCTGGATAAGGCTGGAATCCCACCAATCATATCTATTGTAAGGGTATGTGTATATTCATGAGTAAAAACCATACGCAGCCAGTTATCAGTATTGGACAGTCCTGCATCTTCAACATGTGGCATTACCACAAAAATCTGCACCCTATTATACGGAAATGGCATGGAAAAACCATTTGACATGTCAGTGGTATCACACAACACAACATCTGTTCTGAAAAAAGGCTGCCATTGAATATCTTTTGCAAGTTTTGCATGAACTTCTTCAGCAATAATGGCCAGGCGTAATGCCTCCTGTTCCAGTCCTTCGTGATAGTGTATCCAGAAATGCATCGTTTTAATAGAATACCAGTTATACCGTGGATGAAACATACTGGCAGCATATACACAATAGGAAAACAATACAGTAACCAGACAAAAGCTAATCACCAAAAAACGCTTTGCCATACAGTACCACCTTATTTCACTTTACAATAATATAATCAAAAAAAGATAAATGGCTTCAATCAATACTATTATATACGCATTCATCCCTGCTTTCTGTAGTCACCGGGATTTATATTTGTTATTTGTTAAGAATATTTTCTAATTACTAAAACAACAATATAATTTTGTTCTAATCATGATAATTCCTGATTTCGCTGGAAAATTTGTCTACCATTTCAACCAGCGATTTTGATGCCTCTGCAATTTGTTCAATTGCCTGTGAATTTTTCTGTGCAATTTCATTGATTTCAGAAATGACTGCCGAAATAATACCATTACCTGTGTTGAGCTTTCAAATATTTTATTAATGCTATGCCCCATAATAGAAAGTGCTTCATTGCCACTGCGTGCATCTTGGGAAATTCGCTGTACTGTTTCAAGTGCATCAGCAACTTCTTTCCCTGTTCCTTCAATAACCAATGCTAAATCCCGGATTGCATTATCAAGAATCTCAAGATTTGAGTTCTGAACAATGTTGCCCTCCAAATTCTTTTGTTCTCATGATTGTATTATACTATCTAAACAAATCAAGATTTTTTTATATATTTGAATTGAAAGATAACAAATTAAAAGCTTTTATAAGCGATAGTTATGTTTAAAATACCCGTAGATTTATAGTAACATATCGTAGCAAACTGATCTTATACACATAAATATATTGACAATCTCTTGATTATTGGCGTATGGTGTGGGCAAAAGGATAGTATTATATGGATAAATGGCACATAGAAAAACGCGATACTGTTAATAAACAGAGGATTTTTTCAATTGAGAAACTTTTGTGCTATCATCCTGCCAAAAAAGTTAATCATGACTTTTATATTCTCAATAACCCTGATTGGGTCAACATTGTTGCCATTGACACCCATGGCAATATAGTCCTAGTGAAGCAGCACCGTTTGGGAACCGATGAATATACTATAGAAACAGTAGCCGGCCTTATTGACCCTGGCGAAGACCCTTTGACTTCAGCACATCGTGAATTATTAGAAGAAACAGGCTACAAGGCACAAGACATAGTGCTTTTGAAAAAGTTAGCAGCAAATCCTGCTATTATGAATAATTACATTTATTTTTACTGTGCATTGAATGCACAAAAGGTTGGGGAACAGTCGTTAGATCTGGCAGAGGATATAGAAATATTGACATTAAAACCCCAGCAAGTGTTAGAGTATATACAAAATGGGACTATTAATCATTCTATTATTGTTACAGCACTGCTGCTTTATTTTTTATCACCCTACGCAACGATTCCAAAAGACAAAATTGTACTCTATTGATTAAACATAATGATAACCGGTAAATCAATTTTATTATCATTAATACTTATATTACAAACCAACACACCGGATTTTTCCATCACCCTTTCCTATCATCCAGCTCCTCTTTACTACCAGGAGTGGCATATTACCATAGCACGGGTGGGGCCCAAAGCCTACATTGAAAGCAGCAATCCCCGGTATGCAAGGAAAAAGCGTACAATCGCAAGCGATGAATATTCATCGCTTGTGGAAAAGCTTACTTCATCAGGAATATGGAATTGCAAAGACTGCTATTCATATGGTAACTATTATATGCTGAAGATTACTAAAGGTAACTATCGCCACCAATGCAAAATTGAGTTTGCACCAGATATAACGTTTTGCAGTAATGCCAATCAAATTATCCGATTGATTATTAATACAGCTAATAATTATTTACAGTAAAGAGTGGAATTTGTATAGTATTTAATAACGAAAAAATAAAAATTTCATTTGACAAAAAAATGTAACAAATAATACGATTTTTCTACACTATTTAAAAGCATTCTCATTCACAAATTAAGAATAACAATCTAAAGGAGGTTATATGAAGATAAAATATCTCATATGGTTATTACCCATAGTATTAGTATTTTCTTCTTTAACATTTTCACAACAAACTACTAAGGAAAATGTGGTGCAGCCTGATGTTCAAAGCCCGGCTTCGCCTGAAGTAAAAAAAGAAGAGATAGCAACAGCTGCACTAAAGGCTGTATCATTCAACAATGGCGTGAGTACCTTTGTAAATTCAAAAGTTAAGTTTGAACTGGTTTCCAAAGACAATGTTGCAACTGATAAAATACTATATAAGCTTAATGCAGGCAACGAATTGGAATACAAAGAGCCCTTTGCAATTTATGAAGAAGGCAAACATGTTATCACCTATTATGCTATTGACAAAGTTGGGAATAAAGAAGACCCAAAATCGTTCAAAGTAGTTGTTGATAACACTCCGCCTGTGGTTAATGTTTCCGTCTCTGCACCTATCATTAAATCTGGTGACAAGCTTTATGCATCCAAAAATTTTACTTTCGTTGTTGAAGCAAAGGATGCACTATCAGGAGTGCAGTCAGTACAATACAGCATCGATAAAAGCAATTATCAGCCTTATCTGACACCTTTTACCTTACCTGCTGAGGGGGATATAACATTAAGCATTAAAGCAATGGATAATGTAACCAATTTTACTGAGAAATACACAATGGTTGCAAAAGATGAAAATGGCAATCCCATCAACTTAACTGATGGCAATGTATCCATATTTGTTGATAATAAAGCACCTATTGTAGAAATTAGGCCTGACAAAGAACTGCTTGATAAGAATGGTAAAAAAATTGCAACAGCTGATTACAGCTATACCGTTTCAGCAAGTGATGCCGAATCAGGACTTTCTTCTATTCTTGTCAGACTGGATGGCAAGGGTGAATTTAAAACATATGCCGGAGCTATAAAATTTGATACCAACGGTGAGCACCTAATTGAGGCAAAAGCAGTGGATAAAGTTGGGAATGTTTCACCTGTTGCAGTGTTATCAGTATTTGTTGACATTATTGCACCTGATACAACAATTAAAGCTATTGAATAAATTTTTTAATATACCAGCACTGTAATAAGCAATTACAGTGCTGGTAATACTATCTTAAAGAAAATAGATTATGTTTATTGAAACAACAAAATTAGATTCAATCATTGTGGTAACCCCACATGAAGATATCATCAAGGAAAATTCTGAGGATTTAGAAAGGGCTATTTTTAACAACATTACCAAATCAACTACTGATGTCATACTTGACTGCAAGCACGTGCAATACATTAACAGTTTTTCATTGGGCACACTGGTTAAAATTCACCAGAAACTTGGAGAAAATTCCTGCACATTACACTTCCTCAATGTTGCGCCATCAATAAAAACATTGTTCAAAATTACCCGCGTATTGGATTATTTTTCACTGCTTAATTCAATGGATGACGTGAAGAATAAGAAATAGCTTAATATAACACAGAATACTTGTATCCACTTTTTGCGGAGGTGTATATCTTACTTTATCATACATTATAACTTTTAGAATAGAAGCCCAGTATCTTTTTTATCTTTCTCAAAAAAATATTTATCAAAATAAACCCTGGATTTATATGTATCACCGGTAATTTCATAAATAACAGCAATATTATAAAGCGATTCAATAAAAGAAGCATCTAACCTGTATGCTTCCTTAAAGCAATAATTTGCCTTAACATAATTTTTTGCAAAAAAGTTAGCAAAACCCAAATAAAACCATCCGCTTGCAGACGTTGCATCCAGTTTCACCGCAATATCCAGGTGTTTTATAGCATTCTTGATATCTCCGGAATACAGGCATATTTTACCGTATCCATAATGGGCACTATAATAATAAGGATTTAAGGCAATAGCCTTTACAAATAATTCCTTTGCTTTTGCATATTCTTTTACTTTTGCCAGCGCAATTGCCTCAGTGCATATTGATGATGCAAACTGGGTGTTAAAAGGAATCAAAGAAACTACGGCAACAAGTATTATTTTACTGAGCATTGGGGATCATTTCGCGAAGCGAATGAAACAAAAATGTGTCAATTTGTTTACTGTAAAATGTATGTAATGTAAAAACAATCCATACAACAAGGGTAAAAATACACATAAATTTCAGCAATCGTTCGGCACCCACATCATCCGCCTTGTAAAAGATAATTATTAATGCCAATGGCCATAAGAAAAACATATTTGCAAAAATAAGAGCACTGAATTCTTTTATAAAGGCGATAGTTACCAGATACCAGTCTTTTTCAAATTGTTTGTATCCTTTTAAAAGATCTTTATAAAAAAACCAAACATAAAACCCAAATATACCGGAAGCTGCAATTTTCCATATTATCTCTATCCTTGGCCGCATCCATAGAAGCAGCACAGACAACCCCCAGATGGTTGTCAATATTAATAATGAAGTAGAGAGCATGCTATTATTCATTGGGTATTATTCCTCTTTTAAAGCTAGAAAACTGGCCAATTCAATGGCTTTCTTCATACTGGTATAGCCTGCACAATTCTTGCCCGCAATATCAAATGCGGTCCCATGATCCACTGAAGTCCGTATAACTGATAATCCCACAGTCACATTTACTCCTTCATCAAACGCCAGCATTTTGAAGGGTATTAAACCCTGGTCATGGTAATGTGCTATAACACAATCATAGTGCTCCCAGCGCTGTGGTATAAATATAGTATCGGCAGAAAATGGCCCTTCAATTATGATCCCTTTTAATTGCGCATCCTTTATAACCTTTGCAGTAACATCAATATCAAAATTGCCTATTGCGCCTTGGTCCCCACAATGCGGATCAAGCCCACACATAGCAATCTTTGGTTTTTTTTTCATTATCCTTCCCATACTGTGTTGGCAAATGTGAACTGTTTGCAACAGTACATCATATCCAATGACATCTTTCAGTTTAAAAACAGGCACATGCGTTGTAACAAGCATAACATTGTATTTCCCGGAATACATGAGCATTCGTGGATTATCTTCATGTATATGTTGTGCAATATATTCAGTATGCCCTATAAATGGCACCCACTTCTCTACAAGGGATTTATTAACAGGGCCTGTAACCATTGCATTAATTATTTTCAATTTCCACAAGTCAATAGCTGCATCAATATATGCTAAGCTTTCCTTGCCTGTCAATTGACTACCACAGGAAGGTTGTGGGATTGGAGCATCAACATGGATGTTTATGAAAGTAGGTTTTTGTATATCAGTAGAAGATTTTACTTTATCAAAATCCAGTACATCCCATGATGGCATGAGATGTTGATAGAATTTTTGCAATACCTCAACTCTGCATATCACAAGTGGAATGCACGGCAGCGTTTCAAAATCGCGTAATGCTTTTAATGTTACTTCCGGCCCAATGCCAGCTGGATCACCAATGGTAATAGCTACTTTGGGTTTCCTAATCAGCAAGAAACTCCTCGGGAATTATTTTATTTTTTTCATACTCGCTATCAATCAAGTCTTTGGCAGAAATTTTAAGATCATTAGCTATAGTACAGCGCCCTTCTAATATTACGCCATTCTGAATGATTAGTTCAGGTGTTTTGATATCGCCTAAAATTTTTGCAGTGGGCATTAACAATACCCTGTTTGTGGCATTAATATTGCCAATAACAAGGCCTTCAATAATAACTGAAACAGCGTTAATATTGGTTTTAACTTTCCCATTTGGGCCAATATAAAGCTGGTCAGCTTGCAAATATTTCCCTTCAAAGCGGCCATCTATTCGCAATGAACCATTAATGAGAAACTTACCGCTGAAATATGAATTCTCGCCAATGACATTATTTGCAACATCACCACCTGATTTTGCTAAAGCCATAGAAACACCTGCCCTTCATTTTTTTTCATAGCTAAATAATAAATATATTTATGTCAACATGAAAATTATATTACAATTAATGATTTATATATATTCCACCAAATCAACAGGAATATATACAAACATAAAATATACGATTGCAATGTTAAAACTTTGTTTTATCAGGTACTTTAATTATTTGCAATACTTCCTGAACAAATCCTTTAATATATCGCAACGCTTCTTTTACTGTCAATCCTTCAAAAGTTTTATACATATCATACTTGGCATAGGTTATTTTGTCATCAGCATTTAAAACCATCGTGCCACCAAATTCTGTATCAGCAAGAATTTTTGTTATAAAATCATTAACATCTTTGAAAAAAGAAAATAAATCCATCAAAAATAATCTGCCCTGGCGCATCCGCATGAGATTCAATTGTGAAACATGAGTGCTCGTACTTGCCTTTTCAATATCATCCACTGTCTGCTGAAATATTTTTAATGCTCTTTGGCATTCATCTAATTTTCTATACAGAGCATCCCGTTCAAGTGAATTGGAATAATCTAACTTAGTATATTGATCCGCTATAATACCCCATAATTTTTCTGAAAAATGCTTTAAAATTGAGGCAGCAATATTGATCTCATTATCATCCTTGAAATTTGATATTTTTTCAATTTCAACATTCTTTACATATTCTAAAGATTCAAGTTCTGATTTACCAGTTGAAGCTACTGCTAAATCATCAGTTAATATTGCTTCAATAAGTTCATCAATATCTGTATTTGGATATAATTCATTAAGTTTATCCCTTAGTGATTTCAAATCTTTTTTTACTCGCTCACGCTGTTTTACGTCAGGTGAAGTTTTTAATACACCTTCCAACGCCCGTATAGATCGCACAATCTGTTTAGCTTTTTCTTCTCTATCGTCCATAATCATTCATTATATTATTTTTTACAGCATTGAAAACTATATTACCAAACTTGATATTTTTTTGCAACATAAATTCTGAGCACATTATTATGCAGTACAGATACATCATGAACATTTAATCATCAAGAATATCCTGTAACTACCGATAGTATATATAAATCAATTATAAAATGTTAATAGTACTATATATGAAGTTTGTTAAAACAAATTATTTTTTAAGTTGTTGTATAATATTATGTCTTATTGCTACGCCATTTAAAAGTACTGTAGCTTCAATATTACCTGTTATTAATGATCTTACCCGAAACAATGATACCATCATCCAATTACGTAAAGATATACGCAAAGCTCTATATACTATAAAAAGCAATCGTTCTGTTGAAGAATTACCTCAACTTGTGATGTATAAATATACAGTTAAAACTAATGAAACATTTTGGGATATAGTATCTGTTACAAATCTTGATCTTGATACGATAGTATCTGTTAATTCACTTTCAGCTCCATCAGATATAAAAAAAGGGCTTACACTGTATATACCAAATATGAGAGGTATAATACACGAAAAATCTCAAAATGAAAGTTATAATTCTATTGCTGAAAGTTTCCAAATACCTGTACAGTATATTCTAAAAGTCAATAGAATACTTAATAATGAACATAAACAATATATATTTATCCCGTGTGGAACTCTTTCGGATTTAGACCGATCTCTTTTCCTTGGCACTGCATTTGTTTCACCTCTTACTGTTGGCAAACTCAGTTCTTACTTTGGTGTTCGTAAAGATCCAATAGACCACATTCATAAATTTCATGCAGGTGTGGATATTGCCTGCCCCATAAACTCACCTGTCTATGCATCACGTGATGGTGTAGTTTTATTTTCCGGCTTTAATGGCGGCTATGGGAATCTGGTTATCATAAAGCACAGCAGGGACTATTTTACGTTATACGGCCATTTAAATAAAATATATGTTGAAAAAGGTCAGATAGTTAATGCAGGACAACTCATTGCAAAGTCCGGCAATACAGGAAGGACTACAGGCCCTCACCTTCACTTTGAAATCAGGAAAAACACTAAGCCAATAAATCCATTATTATTGCTGAGATAATCTAATCAATTGAATCAAGCAATGAATATACATCACTACCATCTTCAGGATATTCCGCCATCAGAAAAGTTACCAGCAATTGTAATTCTTTGTCACTGAATTGCTGTACCATTTCATTCTTCAGTGCATTTGCAAACGGTACTGCAAATTTCTTGTTCTTGCCAGGTAATACAATTAAAAATTTATTTCTATCAATCCTAGCAGTAAAATCACCATCAGAGAGTCGGCTGATGATAATCGCTTCAATTTTATTCATAAGCTGCTGCGTTTTTTCTAATCCCTGGACTGCATAGTACCGTTTCAAATTTTTAATCGTAAAAAGTATTATTGTAAGAGGGATAGTTAATCTGGTAACATTAGCCAATTCTTTATCAATTCTGTTAAAAACAGGTAGAGTAATGTCAATATAATTAACATATTGTGATTCAACCAATTGCAATGACAGATAATGATTCAATAAAACATCAGTTATAACTTTGAATCGTTCAAATTGAATTTCTCTTCGCTGATAATCGCGCAGTCGGAATACACAGAAAAAACCCAGAAGTTCGTCGCCAACTTTAAATGGATTAATCCAGCATAATGTCATCTTGCGTATGCTGCTTTCTGAAAAAATTTCCCGTATAGCTCTGTTTCTGTCAAAATCTTCTATGTTTGCTGCTGAATGTAATGTTGATATATAATCAATAAAAGCTGCGCCACCATTGATTGAATTTGCTGTATCTTTAAGAAGCAGTATATCTTCCTCATCAGTCAATAATAAAGAATAACTTAAATCCTTATTATTTTTTACATATACTGCATAACTTAAGAAACCGTTAGATTTCATTATGCTGTGAGCAGTTACATTGAAATAATCTTTTTGCGGGTATTTTCGCAAATTTTGTTTATATTCATCTAGTTCGTTCCAGAATTTCCTGTCATCTACTGATTTCTGTATATCATTTTCCAGCTGTTCCATCTTATGTACTTTTTCATAAGCAATTGCAGCAAATTCGCTTATACGTTCAATAAAATCAATTTCCTCTTCACTGTAATCCCCAATTGTTATTTTTTCACCTAAAACCAGAGCCCCAAAGACTTTTGAATCATATTGTAAAGGAATAAATAAGCGCGCATCTATTGCAATTAACTGATAATACTCATCCCTATATTGAGTTTGCTGTTTGAATTGTTCTATATCCACAACCCCTTTTGATTGCATGAGTATATTGAAAAGTCCTTTGTTGATATCAAATCTGATGTTTTTATTTTTAATTGTTATACCCCTGGAATCAGCTACAATAAGAGCATTCTCATCATCCGAACTCAATACCAGTAATGTTGCAGATGCAGAACCAATCTGCCCCATAACGGAGAAAAGAATTGCATCATACAATTCATTCAGCGAATGAGATTTAACTATTTCTTTGCCAATTTCATATAAAACAACAAAATCCTGGAACTTCTTGTCAGGCTTTATAGAATACTCAGTAGATAGAGGTTGTTTTATGGATTCACCTTCATGCATTGTATTTACACTATCCTTGCTTTCTTCGGGGGATTCAATAATTCTGAATTTTTGGTTATTATCTGTTCTGTTACTTATATTTTGACCTATATCTACATTTGTTTCCTGAATATTGGCATTCTGTAATGATTCCAAATCCGGTTCATCTTCAGGGCCTAAATAATCAGGTTCATTATCCAATACAACTTGTTGGTCCTGCATTATTATGGTATCATAATTAGCGTTATCATCCTCAACTTTATCTTTTGCCGGAGTGTTATCTTCAGGTAAAATAAATAACTCATCTTCGATTGGCTCAATACTTTTTAAGTCCTCATTACTCAATTCAATAGTATCTACATCTTCCTGCAATGTTAAGGAAGCATCATCTTTCTTGTCATTGATAAATTCAGTCTCTGCTGGCCCGATAATTGTGTCTATAAGGGTTTCTTTACCCTTTTTATTAATTTCCTGTTTATACTGTAATGCTTTTTCCAGTAACCCCATACAGGTTAAACTCCTAATTCATTTAACACCTTAACATACAGGTCAAAATATTCAGAATTTGCAAAATTTCTTATAACATCTTCTGGTAATTTATCAAATAAGGAATCCAGATATTTAAGTAACCTTCGAATATTCTCCTGCTTCTCAACTGGTAACGTATCAACAAACCTATTTACATCCTCTTTACTTTCAAGAATAATGACCTGATCGGTTATATTTGCAATTTCTTCCTGTTGTATATTTTTGTCTTCAACAACTATTTCTGGTTTGATGCTATCTTCACCTTTGAGATTTGATGGTTCCTGAGGGATTTTGGCCAATAATTTCTTAACGTCAACTTGAGGCTTTATCTTTTTTAACCGCTCAACAATATCATCAATATTTTCTTCAATGACTACAGCTACTGGTGATTCAATATCCTCTTCAATACTTTTCTTTTCTTTGTCGGTCAGGCTTTGTGGTTTTGCCTGGATATATTTAAATTGCTTTATTAACGTGGCATCTTTTTCAGGGTGGTCCCTACCCACTGTAACATCTTTAAATGCCTTTGAAGCTTTGATTGTTTCGTATTCCTTTTCAAAAAGAATATCATAAAAAAATTCAAATTCATCTTTGGTTAATCCAAACAATTCTACAGTTGATGAACTCTTTTTAACTGTTTTTGTTTCATAATAGTCATCAATAACTTTTAAATATTTATCATATTCATCTACAAGAACAGCATTGTCTATAAAAACTATATCATCATCTTTAAACTTATATTCTTCTTCAAATTCTACCATTCTATCCTGGAATGTGGGCAATGTTCCTGTCAGGATAGGGGCTATGTATTCATCCTCCTCTTTTGAGCTGGCCTCTTTTAAAATCTTTGCATCTCCTTCTGTAATTTCTATCATGCCACTGACTAATTTATCAATATCATCAATAGGATTTCCTTCCGATGATAACTGTTCTTTAGCATTGACACCTGCATCATCTATAATCAAAATTTTTTGATTAGCGGCTACAGATAATTCATCAGGGATGGTTTCAATTTTAAATTGTGCATAATCCCTTATTAACTGCTTTGTATCAAATGAGCTATCAGGCTTCTTCGTTGTTACGGATACAGGCTTAAGTTCTTTTTCCTCTTCTAATGCTATAACGTCTATATTCTGTTCTTGGGCTGTTAGTTCTGGCTTATAATGCGGCTCTTCTTTAACTTCTGTAGCTATTTTGGCAACCTCTTTTATTATCTCTTCCACTACGGGGATTTCTTCCTGCTTCAGGTCTATAGTCTCTTCTTTTTGTATAATTTCCTCTTTTGTGGGTTTTACATGATCGGCTTTTTTCATTTCTTTATCAGGTTTACTGACAGTTTCTTTTATAATCTCTTCTTCTATTGGACTGACGGCAGCAACTGTTTCTTTTTTTTCTGGTTCAGGCTTCTTTGTTGTAACTTTTACATCTGTAATTTCTTTTTTCTTTTCTTTTGATTTTTTTTCTGGTTCATTGTCAAGAGGGATAAGGTCATACTCTTCAAGTTCTTCAATTAAATCATCTTCTGAAAGTATCAAAATATCTTCACTGGCAATCTGTTCAGCTTCGTCAAGATTAATAAATTGGAAATCTTCAATATCCTTTTCCTCTATTTTATTTCTAACTTCAGGAGGTATCTCAATAGTGATAATATCTGCTTCTGGTTTGCTAATTTTACGTTCACTGCTAATCAAATTATCTTCATCTGCAGGCAAAGGTTCACCTATTGCTTTTTCTTCTTCAAATTCATATTCCTGGGCTACTTTCCCTGATTCTTCCTGCTGCTTTTGTGCAAATTCCTCTTCTTCAGAAAAATCTTCTATTATCAGCGCATCTATATTTTTATCATAATATACTTTGCCTTTTATTTCTCTGTTTTCGTCATCAATTCTTGTATCAATATAGCTGTCTTTAATATGTGATCCTTCATCATATGATGTGGGGGACTTTAAAGGTTCAGGAATATCCTCAAATAACATCTCTTCTTTACGGGGCTTCTCATGTGCCACAGTATGTTTGACTACTTTAATCGTGTTAATAGCATCTACATTTGCAGTTATATTGATAATATCATCATTGGCGCCTTTTTGTATTTTCAGTGGCGGATTTTCATCTTCTATAATAAGATTGGAAGAAGTAATATCCTGTAAGCCCGTAATCTCCTCAAGCTCACCTGAAACCTTTTCCTCCTGTGGAATATCCATAATCAGATCTTCTTCTGTTAAATCAATAACAGGTTCAGGGATATCCGTAATTTCTTCTAATTCACGGACTTTATGTTCCAATTCCTGACTCATATTCATTATTCTTCTTTATAAACTCAGATTATTCACTATCTCATATTAATAATATATAATAATATTCATAAAAAATCTAATTATGCCATTAAATAATAATACTATTGATTATTTAGTAATAATTAATAGTATTTTGTCAATAGTTATATAAAACCCTTACTGTACAGTATCGGTTAATTTTGTATTATTATTGAGCAGCGTTATAATCACAAAATTTTCCAAAAAAATCGTTGCACTTTCATGTTATTAACAGGTACTATCTCACAATACTATACTTACCAAACTTATAAGGAGGATTTACCTTTTATGAAATGTACACACAAATTACTATGTATAGCGATAGTTATGCTACTGTTGCCAACCGCTTCATTTGCCATTGTTGATATAGGTGCATATGGTGGATACACCTTTGCCGGTAAAATTGACCAGCCTGGCATTGACAATGCCGATACAAATGGCTGGCAATACGGTTTTATTGGCCACCTTAATGGATCGGTAATCCCTATGATACTGAGCATGGGTGTGGGCGGTTTCTATCAGAAATCTCCACTATCATATACTGTAGCTGGCAAGGATTTTGACTTAACAAAAACCATGTATGGTGTTGATGCGATAGCAATGCTTGAGTTGCCCATTCTTATTCATCCGTATGTAAGGGCAGGCATTGCCATCAATGAAAAGGTAGAAATCAAAACACCGTGGGGCACATCCTCAGACGAAAAGAAATTTAACTCTTACTATGGTGGTTTAGGTATTGCATTAACTGTATTTCCATTTGTGCAGGTATTTGGTGAATATCTATACAACTATTCAAATATAGAAAATAATGGAACGCTGCAAAGCAATTCTATTAACATTGGTGCACGCCTGAATATTTAAATGTAAATGTAAATAAAAGGGGCGGAATAGAAGCCGCTCCTTTTTATTTTTTTATGCCCGTATACCATCAAGATATATTTTAATCTTTTCAAACAGTGTTTCTACCGTTTCCTGATTAGTTAATTCTATTAGTATATTTTTTCTTCCTACTTGCTTTTCGGATAACGCTTTCTCTGAGCGCAATAAACTCAGTGCATTGGTATAATTAGGAAGAGATAAGGACTCTGACAACATTATCTCACCAGTATGATACATTTTTACGCCATTCTTGCGTATTTCGGTCAGGAGGTCTTTTTTCTGTATTTGAACACGTTTCTTTGGCAAGAGTGTTGAACAAACCACATAATATGATTCAAGATATTCCTGTAAAATTCTTCCAAAAAAACGTAACTGTGCGTCCTTTTCCCTATCAGCATTTATTGCTATGCTATTCTTGTTTATAGTAGCAAAATCTTTACGTTGCATATATTCAATAGCATCCTGTATAGATTGCATAACATCTTCAAGCATACTTTCAGGATAAATAAATTCTTTCATAAAAAGATCACGAATATACACATATTCACTTCTGAATGAATCAAATGATGTTTCACCTTTTTTATTCATTATTCTAAGCGCAAGCGATGAAAATGTTAACGGCAAAAAGTAATGGATAATAGAATTTTTATAAAAAATCATTCTGGGCCTATTTTCCTCAGGAAGGACATACATGTCAGGCATTGTTTCAACTTTTTTGCCCTCACCTACTACTTTCAATGACTCCAGTATTTTATCTTCTTTGAATGACTGGATTACATAGTCAATTATTTCATCAAAATTATCTCTATCTTTAAGAGTTTCTGATAACCTATACCCTTTATATTCGCAATAATCATATAATGATTCAAAGTTATGTTTCACCATTTCCCGTGAAAAGCCTTTTACTGAAGACATTAAAATTGCTGTGGTTGTCAGGGAAAATGGGGTGATAGTAACCACGTCATTAATCCGCCGTACTATATTCATAGCAACTGCTTCGGGCAGATTAACTGGATTGAGTTTTTCTTTTATCTCTTTCATGGTAAATGCTTTATTGAAGTTAATGTAGACCATTCCATATTTTCTATTAAGCAACTTGCTGCTTTGCATCATACTAACCACAGATTCTTTTTCCTTTTCTTTTCCTTTTAGTTCCTGCACATAACTGGATTCTTCAAGAATACGGTCATAATTTATTGAAATTGGCACAAACACCGCATCGGTGTTATATCCTTCTTCAATAGCTTCAGTTATATAACTTAAAAAACCTAATTTGGGGAACGTCACCTTGCCTGTCCTTGAACGGCCACCTTCAATGAAAAACTCAATGGTATATCCTTCAGAAACAATGGTTTTGATATATTGCTTAAATACCGTAGGGTAAAGTTTTAATCCCCTGAAGGTGCGGCGCATGAAAAAAGCGCCAGAATGTCTAAAGATTGTACCCATAGGGAAAAACGAAAGGTTAACCCCAGCAGCAATGTGTGGAGGTGCCATTTTGTTTTTATAAAATACATACGATAATAATAAATAATCCAGATGGCTTTTATGGCATGGAGTTAATACCAGTGGGCCCTTTGTTGCAGCCTGACGTATTTCTTCAATGGCTTTTGGATCATACCGTATACCATCAAATATTTTTCTGAACATCCAGTCCAGAGCCATTTCAAATAACCGTATATATAGTATGGAAAAATTGGCAGCTATCTCTTTAAAATATTTATATGCCTTTTTGCGTAATTTTGATTCCGGTATTCCATCTTCCTGGGCAATGCGTTTAATCTCATTTTCTACATTGGGATGATACAATACTCGTTCCATCATTTCCTGCTGTGATTTTAATACCGGGCCCAATATGGTACGCTTTTCATGATAATAATCTTCCAATAATTTGTTACGTAGCATAACAGCCAATTGCCGTGTATCATCAACCTTAGCTTTGCCTATCTCCTCTTTTAAATTAATTGGCTGGGATATGCGTACAAAGGGAGCAGTAGCGCTTTTCATTATTGAAAGCCATGCAAATAGCAGTGACTTATCACCTGTTGCCTGTGAACTTATGATTGAATACAATGGCCCTAATGGCGATCCTGAGCGTTCAGGATTTCGGTTCCAGAATATCATCTCCGGCAATAAATAGATGGGTTCTTCTACTCTTTTCTGCACCTCTATCAGATACCGCAATGAGTCATATTTAACTTCAGTATATCGTTTGAGGAAGTATCGTTTAGACAATAATGAAAAAAGGATGCTCTTATTATCTTTTATTAAACTTTCAACATAGTCGGTATCAAGAACATATTCATACTGTTTCCCTAATATTGTAGATGAGAAAAATTGCCATAAACGCCGGGTAATGAATCCAATATCCTGAAACCAGAATGGGTTATACTCCAGCGCAAATACCGGAAGAGGATAGTTATGCCTGCGTAATAAATTGTATAATATTAATAGTGAAAGGTTTGAACTCTGGAAAGATGCATAAACAACGTGTCCTTTTTTAGAACATTCTTCAATGCGTGAGCAGCTTTCACCGTCAAAATCAACGGTATTGAAAAGTACCATGGCCAATTTTTCCAATAATGGATTGAGGCGTTCATAAATAACGCCATCATATATACCTGATGTTATTACACCATCATTTTTCTTCATAACAATCACCCCTGACAAATGAAGGCTATGAATGATCATAGCCATTTTTTATTTTATGTTTTTTAATGCTTTATTAAATACTAATCTTCTATCAAATCATCAGCAATAGTATACAATACTATCATAAATGTTAGATCACTTTTAACCATTTATCAAACTTATGAGTATTCTAAATAATGTGTTTTTCATTGCAAGTACTTTTTTAAGATAATTGGACTGGATCATTATACACATTTATATAAACAAATATTATATTATGGCTATTATAATTATAAATAACTGAATGCAATCTCCAAGAGGATTGCATATCATATACAACACCTTGAAAGGCGGCATTGTATTTTCTAATCATGAACTGTATAATATTTTTAAGTTTTTGCCCAAAATTGCCAATCCTGAAAAAAAAATGTTTGCATTATAGATGTCTTATTTATAGTATATGTCGCTATTAATAAAATATTAACAAATCATCAATTGTTTGTTAATCATCATAGAACTTGCAACCAGGATTAAGAAGGCAAATATATTTTATTAGTATAATTTTCATGGTATAATAAATTATATAAAGTTTTTTAGATACACATCGGGATGTAGCGCAGTCCGGTTAGCGCGCTTCGTTCGGGACGAAGAGGCCGGGAGTTCAAATCTCCCCATCCCGAAAGAGTAATTATGTTTTTTTGAGGAATTGATGACGCATTCTAAAACAACTTTATTAAAAGCTAAATATCCTACAATTAAAGAAATACGGAAATCCATTGTAGACGATATTATAACTGAGCTTGCTAAAAATAAAGTGCAGGTGGGGCTTGATAACCTTGAGCTGTACCTTATTATTGATGAAGCACTAACCAATGCCATGGAACATGGCAATAAATGGGACCAGAATAAATATGTTCATATTAATGTTGAAAAGGATACCAACCAATTGTACATTACTATTACTGATGAAGGCAAAGGTTTCAATTATCCTGAGACCCATTCCACCGCTCATCTGCAACCCCGTGGGAGAGGTATCTTTATCATCAAACAATTTGCTAAAGTTTCATGGAATAAAAAAGGCAACAGCATAACTATGGCAATACCTATTTCATACACATGAAATCCTTTTATAAGGAACTATCGAACATATTATTATGAAACGATATAACAGTACTCCCAACAGACTTTCCTATACATCTGGCAAATACTCACCACCTGCAAAACGATCTACCAGTAAGCACATAATAGCACTTATAATTTTGGCGATAGCTCTTGCAATCATTGGCTTTATATATAGAAGCTGTAATAATAACAAGACACTTCAAAGCACTGCAACACAACATATTGAAAAAACCAGCGATTCGATAAATAAAAAAGGCAGTAAAAAAATGAAAAAGGTATCACACAAAAATCAAGATATCCCTGTTGATACTACGCCAGAGGATTCCTTGCCACCTGAAACTAATTTGAAAATAATTACTGATTAGTACAAAATATATTTTTTAAAAAATACGGAAAATCCTGTACCATAATGCATTCAAAGAAAATGCAATGCGTGTACTCATACCTATTGCCAATACCATGCAAAGCATTCCTAAACTATAGATTACTGTAACTATTTGTTTGTCTTTGATTCTTGCATGAAGATGTTCGGCATAGCTCATTAATGGTGATGTATACGCTGACTTAACAACAAGCGTGGTAAAACTGGGCGTACTCCATTTATAGACTGCCTTGCCATTCTGGTAATATACATAGCGCATCCTGGCTGTTATGGTATAAGTTCCTGGTTTTACATTTGTAAGCATAATCTCACTGGTTGGATGGGTGATGATGAAAGGTGGCACAACTTTTTGTGGTGAAACAACAACTGAATACCCTAAAACCTGCGCTGGCAAAATGTTTTTTGGCATCAATGAAAATTTGAAAAATGAAGATGCATAGATTTCTTTAAATGGTATATTAAAAAGCACCATTGGATAATGGATTATAACTTTCCCTGGGACTTTTTCTGGCAACTCTTCTGGCTGGGGCACAGCTTTGGCTAAGCGCTCATAGTATGCTGCTTCAGCTTTCCCAACATCCCCAATAACTATCTCATATGTTGCCATTCTGCCTTTCATGTTGGTCATATCAACAGGCCGAATACTGAAAAAATATCTTCCTTTTTGCAGGCTTTCAAGAGTCACAGAATCAGCAGTAGTAAATGTGGATGGTTCAACAATTGCATCTTTAGCAATTGCATAGTAAAAACCTTTAAGCCTGTCCTTCTGATCAATTGTCCATTGCAATACTGCAACCGGATTATCCACCTGGGTAGCTTCAGGATGTGTTGGGGAACTTACTGTAGGCATGGGTAGCGGTGTACTGGAAACCAACAATGGATAATGTATAGTACGGCTGTAATTGCCTGCTTTGTCAATTGCACGAATATGAAAATAGGTAATTCCATCCTTCAAATCAGGAACAATATATTTCCTTATTGGCCCTTCTACGTTCTGTACTGTTGGATCAAATGTGGGAATGTCATTATAGATAACCGCATACCCTGCAATACCCGATTCATCAACTGGTGGGTCCCATTCAATAATGGCGTTTGTCTGGCGTGTCCATATATTTTCAGGGTGTGTGCGTGAATATACCTTTGGAGGAAGCACTGAAATATCCGAAAACTTTGCCAGCAGGCGATCATTGCTATTCCAGAATAAGAGGACCTGTCTTTTAATAATAACAGGGAATTGGTCATACGAACTAATATTTGCGTCAGATATCCGCACTTCTGCAGTTAGTGAATTATCAATAAGCGACATTTTTCTTCCAAATACTGCAGGATAGCGTTCACGCATGTCATGCCATACAATCAGCAATTCATCATCAGATGGAGCCACTATGCGAGGGCTGTAACAATCAACATTTATATCGGTTACAGAAAGAGGTTCTTGTTCCCAATCCTTACCCCTGTTATAGCCTCTTAAAAGCCTCACATCCCACTGCCGTTTTTCATTATTCTGGTAAACACAATATATGACGTCATTGTGCAATAGTATTGAAGGCGAAGAATCATTTGCCGGGCTTGTAGTAATTTTTTTTGGTGATGAAAAACTTTTTCCAGCATTATTTGAATAAACAAAGAACAGGTCGTCAGATAATATCCCTCCGGATAATAACTTTGCCTGAAATACTAAATATATTGAATCACCTTCAAACACTATAGCAGGAAAGAATATGCCTCTGTATTCCTTTGCAATATCTGCTATTGTATCTATCCTTGTAAATTGCAATTCATCAGGAGAAAATGCATGATACAGAATAAGACGACCTCCCACCGAGCCATGATAAAACAAATGCAAGCCGCCAGTACTATCATAAAATACCTCAGATAACATGGACTCATCAGTAAGAAGCGATAGCGCTACAGGTTTGGTCCATGTAGCACCTAAGTCATTAGAAATAGTTATAAAAATTTTACTTTTACTATCTACCAAATTGTGCCATGTGCAGGCAATATGCCCATTGTTTGATATTGCAATATGGGGGCGCACTGCTACAGTAGGATCAATATCGGACAACTTGTATGGTGGCAGGAAATCCTTGCCGCCATTAAGTGAAAGTATGACATAAATACCATGCTCTTCCTTTTCGGTACCCTCAAAGACCACTGCAACAACATTTCCTTTGGACACTGCAAAGGGAGATTTCACTTTTAGCGTATATGGTGTGACAACAACACTGCGTTCCCAACCTACGGGATAGGTTACCACCTCTTCGTAAAAGAGGCGGTAACCGGCATAGATGCCTATACTTATAATGACAGCCCAAACAATATACCTAAGGCGTGGAAAACGGAATGCCAATTCAAAAATATATATAGAAAGCTTGTTCATACTCCTATTATCGGAACTTTATCCAGCATATTCTCCACGGCTCCGTAATTTTTCCTTTTCCTCTTCTTCCAGTACATTAAAAGCAATTTTACCAACTTTTGTTTTGGGCAATTCATCTCTAAACTCAATTTCCCGTGGGCAACTCCATTTTATCAGATGTTCCCTGCAATGTCCAATTAATTCTTCAGCAAGTTTATCCCCTGCTTTATCCTTATACTCTGGTTTTAATACTATAAATGCTTTGACCCTTTCCACCTGTGCCTTATCTGGCACACCTATCACACAGGCCTGGTCAACAGCCGGATGTTTACGCAATACATCTTCCACCTGAGATGGATATACATTGAATCCTGAAGATTTTATCATTCTCTTTAATCGTAATTTAAAATAGAAAAACCCATCATCATCCATTGTCCCTATATCGCCGGTATGCAGCCATATTATCCCATCATCATGCTTGCGCAGCGTTTTAGCAGTTTCTTCAGGCTGATTAAGATAGCCCAGCATTACCGCAGGCCCTGCAATACATATTTCGCCTTCCTGCCCACATTCTGCTTCCTCAGTTGTGCCCTGTTTGACAATCTTTGCCATCATGTCAGGGAATGGAATGCCAATACTGCCTTCGCGGTATTCATTCATTGGCATTGCCATAATTGCTGTTACGGCCTCGGTCAATCCATACCCTTCACGCAATTTTACATTGCCGCCCTGCCGTGCCACTGCCTTTTCAAATTCGTCCTTTACCGCACGTGGCAAGGTATCTGCACCGCTAAATGCAGCCTTAATACATGACAAATCTGAAGAGCCAAATACCTTATTTTTACTCAATGCTTCAAATAATGTGGGAACTCCAATAAGAAAATTGGGTTTCTTCTGCTTAATAAGTTTTGCAACGATAACAGGATCAAACTGTGGCACCAATATACTTTTTCCACCACCCATAAAAAAAGGTCATGTACTAAATAATCGGAAATTCAATAATTCTTCAATAGACCACACATGATCAGTTACACCTGCTGCCATTGCTGGTGTTACAGACACAGTTTTATCTCCATTGTAATACTG
>Ga0308419_1000747_pt1 | contig 22752 bp, 17 predicted proteins | sample HotsprSampleMS50_FD_203674 | JGI IMG/M metagenome (GOLD analysis project Ga0308419, IMG submission 203674) | Hot spring phototrophic mat microbial communities from Mushroom Spring, Yellowstone National Park, Wyoming, United States - 20090730_MS50 ... | reverse complement strand
AGTCCCGCCGCCTCGTACCGGCGGACCTGCTCGTCCAGGGCATACAGCATCTGCTGTCCGGTGGTGGCCCCGGCGAACGCGGTGCGGTGGTAAAGTGTCCCGCCGAAGCGGCGGAAGTCCAGGTTACCCTCGGGAGTGCGGTTGAACGCCACGCCCATCCGGTCGAGCAGGTAGATGATCCCCGGAGCCGCGTAGCACATCCCCTTCACCAGCGGCTGGTCGGCCAGGAAGTCCCCGCCTTTGACGGTGTCATAGAAGTGGATGTCCGGAGAATCGTTCTCCCCCCGGATGTTGACCGCGCCGTTGATGCCGCCCTGCGCGCACACCGAATGAGAGCGGCGGACCGGCATCAGGGACACCAGATCCACGCTGTATCCGGCCTCGGCGATCTTGATGGTGGTCATCAGTCCCGCAAGGCCGCCGCCAACCACGATGAAGCTCGGTTTTGCCATAGAGTCGGGTTCCGTTCTGCTGTGACGTCGAGACTGCCGTGTGCGCCTGAGACGCCCCGCTACTGTTTCTGCAGGAAGGTGACCGCGTCGCCGGTGAACGCAAGCAGCGCGTTCACCCCCACGAAGGTCATCGCCAGGAAGACGCCCGCACAGGCATAGGTGGACCACTTCTGCGCGCGCGGCGACACGGTGATCCCCCAGGTCACCATGAACCCCCAGAGCCCGTTCGCAAAGTGGAATGTGGCCGCCGTCACTCCGGCGATGTAGAACCACAGCCACGCCGGCGAGGACAGCTTGTGCTCCATCAGACGGAACAGGTTCTCCTCTCCGGCGAAGCGCGTGGTCCAGACGTGCACGGCGATGTAGGCCACCAGGAACACGCCGCTCACGCGCTGGAAGAAGTAGAGCCAGTTCCTGAGATACCGGTGCCGGGCGACGCTGACCTCCGCCGAGAACACGATCCACATGCCCAGAACGCCGTGGAAGATGATGGGCAGGAAGATGAACAGCGCTTCGATGACGTAAAGATAGGGCAGGCTGGTCAGAAAGGCGACCTTCTCATTGTAGGCCTCTTCTCCTCCCAGCGCGAAGGAGTTGGTGAGGAAGTGCTCCACCAGAAAGGCTCCGACCGGCACCACTCCGGTCAGAGAGTGCAGCCTGCGCAGAAGGAAGTTCTGTCTGTCCAGAAGGCTCAACTCGGCGCTCCGTTTTGCCGCCCCCTGTGGGAGCAGGCGGATGATCAGGGCGATGCGTCCAACGGGATTATACCCGGACTTTGTGAAATATGCCACACAGTAAACATTAGATGCCGCTGACCTTGCCATTTTCTGAGCGGGGAGCGGCGGCCGCCTGCGGGGTGGTTCCTCACATATTGGGACGGCACCTGCTCCGTCCGCCTTTCATCCGCCGCCGGAAACCAGCCTTTTGACGGCCCGGCCGCCCGCGGATACAATTGGAGGACCCTCATGACCTAATATCCAATGCGAACCGTTCGCCGCAAACCGGCGAAGAAAGGCAGACCATGAGCAACGCCATAGAGGATGCCATTTACCATAACTACCTGGAGTATTTCCACCACGCGGAGGAGCGCCGGCGCTGGAACGTGAAGCGCGACATCCCCTGGTCGGAGGCCAATACGGGAATCAGCGACCTTGTGGCCGACGTGGTGGAGACCTTCTGCGCTGTGGAGTCGTTCCTGCCGGACTACACCAGCAAAATGCTCCTGATGATCCGCAAGAGCCGGGGGCGGGCCTGGTTCCACATCAACTGGGGCTACGAGGAGAGCAAGCACTCCATGGTGCTCCGGGAATGGCTGATGGCCTCCGGCAAGAGGACCGAAGCCCAGCTCAAGAAACTGGATGAGGATCTCTGGGAATCGGAATGGGAGCTGCCGTTCGGCACTCCGCGGCAGATGATCTGCTACACCACCATCCAGGAGCTGGCCACCCATGTCAACTACCGTCAGCTGCGAAAGGTGGCCGAGCGCGAGCACGACCCGGCGCTGATGAAGCTGCTGCTCTTGCTCGCTAAGGACGAAGCCGCGCATTACGGCTTCTTTCTGAAGGCTCTCCAGGTGTTCATGGAGCACGACCCTGCCGGAACGGTGGAGGATCTCGCCTACGTCTTCAAGCATTTCCGCATGCCCGCGGGAAGCGAGATACCAGATTACGATCAGAGGGCGCGCCAGCTGGCCGAGCACGGCATCTACGGACCCAGGGAGTATGTCGCGCTGGTGCGGGAGCCGCTTCTCAAGAAGCTGGGCCTCACGCGCGACGACCTGAGGCCGGCCGAAGAGAGCCTGCGCAGGGCCGAGGAGCGCGACCGGGGCGGGAAGCTGATCATCGCCCGCTGAGAGCAAGGTCCGGGAGGAGCGGATGGCCGGTCTGCAGCGTTTCGGGGTCTCGATGGACGAAGAGCTCCTGCGGGAGTTCGACGGGCTGATTGCGAAGAGGGGCTACTCGATCCGCTCGGAGGCCATCCGCGACCTTATCCGCGAGGAGCTGGCCCGGCAGGCGGCGCAAGACCCGGCCACGGAAGTGGCCGCCTCTCTCGCCATCCTTTACAGTCACCACGACTTCGAGCGCGGCAACCTCCTCAACCGCCTGCAGCACCAGCATCACGAGATCATCGTGTGCACGACGCACGTGCATCTGGACGAGCATACCTGCCTCGAGGTGATCATCCTGCGGGGGACGAGCGAGCAGGTGCGCTCCGTCGCCGATGCCCTGGTCAGCCGCCGGGGTGTGCGCCAGGGCCACCTCACCTGCATTCCGCTCCCTGGGCTGCCCTGAGACTGCGGCCGGGAAGGGAACCTGCCTTGACTCCGGCGCCGGGGTGTGTTACATTCTGTCAGAATGTAGCACGCAGCAGCCGCGGAAAGGAGAGGACCTTGCTGAGCAGAGCCACTGTGGCACTCGTGTTGGTTTTTGCCGTCATCGCCGCCGCGCCGGTGGCGCTGGCGGACACCATCTGGGACTATCAGGCCGTGAACCCGGACGGGACGGGAAGCCATCCGCTGGTCGGGGCGGACCCCGTTCCGGAGAACCGGGTGACGGTGGAGGGTGTCGCGCTGGCCGGGGTGGACGAGATCCTGAATCCGGCGGACATGTACACCATTTTCATCCAGGATGACACCTCGCGCAGGGGCGGTATCCAGGTCTGGTCCGGGCGGTTCTATCAGGCGCCGCAGTGGCGGCCGGCCGAATACGTGGACTTCCGGGCGGGAGACCGGGTCCGCGTGACGGGCCTGCTCGCCAATCACAACGGCAAGGTGTTCATCAACGACCGCCATTCAGGCTCGCCGCAGACCCGCTTCACGGTGACGGTGCTGGGTCATGCGGGGCTGCCCGACCCGGAGCTCATCCCCTCCGTCGGGAACTGCAACTTCTTCGACCCGGCGCGCCGGGACGGGGGAGAGCGGTATCAGACGCGGCTGGTGATGCTGCACGGTGTGCAGGTGGGCGAAGGCCCCTGGGCCAACAACTCCCTGCTCACCATCAGCGATTCCACGGGCAGCGTGGGCCTTCTGCTTTCCCGGATGGGCGACTTCTCGGGCAAGCCGAAGCCGCAGGGCCCTGTCTCCGTGGTCGGGATTATGGACCAGGAGGATAACGCTCTGCCGTTCCACCACTCCTACCGTGTCTGGGTGAAGAAGCACGCGGACGTCGCGATCGCGCTGGGCTCCTGCCGGGAGGTTCAGGCCCTGCCGGTGGGCGAGAACGTCGCGCTTGCGGGCAAGGTGGTCTCCAGAGTGTTCGACGGATATTTCTATATTCAGGACGAGGGGCGTTCCGGCGGGGTGCGCGTGGTCAGCGGCCGGGAGGTGACGGCCGGCGATGTGGTGAGCGTCCTGGGCCCCGTGGTCGAGCAGGACGGCGAGAAAGCCGTAGCGGCCCGCTACATCGCGTTCGGGAAGTCCCGCGCTGTGCCGCTGGGAGTGGGCGGCGGTCTGGCCCGTCTCAGCGGAGCGCTCGCGCCGGACGGACTGCTGGTGCGGGTGCCCGGGACGGCAGGGGCGCCGGGCGGGAGCGGCTTCACGCTGGTGGAGGACAGCGGGCACTCCATTGCCGTGCGGCTGGCCGGCGGGGAAGCGCCGGTACCCGGGGCGCGGGTCGCGGTCACGGGTGTCGCCGTGGATCGCGGCGGAGCGAAGGAGATCGAGACAGCCCACACGGGGGACATCCGGGTTCTTGACTAAAGGGTGCCGTGGCTTCACGCTGATCGAGCTTCTGGTGGTGATGGCCGTCCTCGCCCTCCTGGCGGCCATCCTCTTCCCCGTGTACGCTCAGGCGAAAGTGCGGGCGAAGGTGGCCCGGGCGCACGTGGAGCTGAAGCAGATCGGCGATGCGCTGGAGATGTACCGGGAGGACCACCGCGCCTATCCGCCGGCCCGGACCTATTGCGCGGGCGCGGCGATGCAGATGGATGACTACAACGAGCTGCCCCCCGAGCTGCGCCGCGGGTATCTCGGCAACCAGAGGATGGAGGACCCGTTCAACCCGGGTCGCTCCTACAAATATCTGGCGCCCGGGCCAGGGTTTTCGAACGGGCAGAAGACCATCCTGGCCATCTGGGTCCCGCGGGACTATCCTCTGGAAACGGGCGGATACGTTCCCTTTTACAGCGCCGATCAGTCGCCCGTGAAGTGGGGGGTGTGGAGCGTGGGGCCCTCCGGCCCGGTGGATGTCTTCACGTCGGAGGAGCGTTTGCTGCCGGTCGCCCCGGGATGGTGGTACCCCCGGAACCGCGGCGGCATCATCGTGCGGCTGAGCGACGGGCGCATCTCGGGGTAGCGAACGTGGGCGCCTGCGTCCGCGCGCAGAGGGAGTTCTTCGACCGCCTTGCGCCGGAGTGGGATGCGTTGGGGAGCCCGGACATCGGCCCGCGGCTGGAGCGGGTGGTGAGGGAGGCGGGCATTTCTCCGGGAATGCGCGTGCTGGACGTGGGGACCGGCCCCGGAGGAGATGTCGGCCATCCTGTCCGGATGCGGTTTTGTGTCCGTCTCCGTCACGGACGAGCCGGAGTTCTATCTCGCCCTCGCGCGCAGCCCCTGCTGAAGGGCGCCGTCTTCCTCCGGGTCGAGGAGGGCTCGGCCGCAGCGATCTACCGTGCGAAATTCAGCCAAAGTTTGCCCAAGTCAGCAGGAACTATTCTCCGGAGCGGAAAACAATCTGTCTGGACGGCGTGGATTTTCGGCAGGGTGTCCAGTTTGAAGGTTGACCTGCCGAATCTATGATGGTCCGCAAGATGCCGGCCGGTGCCGGCGCTGCGGCCGGTCTTTTGCTTGCGGAGCGCTCTTCTGCTTCCACGGTGCCTTTGCGCGGACGGTATGCCGGGGCTCAGCGAGAGGAGGCCGTCCCAGGCTCTGGAAAACGGCCCGGTAAGACAGACCACAACGGTCTGGAAAGGAACCCGGAGGGGGAACCACACAATGAGGCTGGCACTCGGGGCGGCTCTTGCCGCTGTTCTCACGGCGGCGCTCACGAGCTGCCTGACCGCCGCCGAAGGGGAGATCACCCGGCGCATCTCGAACGAACTCGAGCTGAACTACAACAACGTCAGCGGAGCCGGGGCCTCCCAGTCCACTCTGTCCGAGAAGTTCAACATCATCGAGAACATCCAGCTGAACCAGGGAGTGGACTCGGAGAAAAACAGTTACTGGCTCAACCTGGGAGGCAGAGGGACAGACGACCGCACGGTGGACCTTCGTCCGCTTTCGCTCACCAATCTGCAGCTCAAGATGGGGAGCGGGCCGGTCCGCTGGACGCTTGGCGACACCTTCGAGTACTTCTCGCAGTACACGCTGAGCTCTTCTCTGAAGGGCGTCTCCTACACGTTCCACGACGAGTCGGACCGGCTCCCCCGCGGTCACGCTGATCTACGGCGTCGGATATCCCCGGTGGGACAGCTTCTACGGCCCCTCACCGGTGAAGTCCGTTCGCCGGCAGGCGTACGGTGTGCGCGCGTCCCGGCAGCTGGGCGATGCCTGGACGTTCGGCCTGCAGCTTCTGCAGGTGGACGACAGCAAAAGGATCAATCCGGCGGATCCCCTGTACGAAGGGCCGGTGTATGGCTTCGACTGGCAGTTCCGTCCGTTCGAGGGACTGACCCTCGCCGGGGAGTCGGCGTTCTCGAACGCGGACGAGTCGCCGGGCGCGGGCGCGGCGGAGATCGGCCGCAACGGCAGCGCGCATCGCATCATCTTCGAGGGTGAGGGGGACAATGTCCGGCTGAACCTGGAGTACGAGCGCGTGTCGCCCGGGTTCATCACCCTGCTCGGGTCCGCCACGTCCGACCGCGAGCGCGTGCGCGCCCGGTGGCGGCAGAGGAACGGCAGGAACACCACCGTGAACCTGGGGTTCGTCTGGTTCCGCGACAATCTCTCGAACCAGAAGGCGTTCTCCACGGCGCACTGGCGGCCGGAGATCAGCTTTTCCCAGAGACGGCTGTTCAACAGGGTCTACGCCAGTGGCGACGCGGCCTACCGCTACGACACATCGAACGGCGGCGGACGCAGAGCCAGGAACCATTATCTGGACCTGGGCTACCGGGACAGGTTCGGCACGATGGACTTCGAGACGCGGGCCGGCCTTATCAACTACAGGACCACCCCTGGCGTCCGGGACTCGAACGAATACACCGTGAACGCCTCCATCGGGACGCGCAAGACGCTGGGCAGTGTGGTCTACCGCCCTCAACTGTTCCTCGGGACCTGGCTCGCAAAGGACGACCTCACCGGCTTTGAGGACCGGGTCTACGAGACGTCCGTGGGGCTGGGGATGGACTTCCCGGAGACCAGCATCTCGGCCAGCGTCAAGCTGGGGACGCACCGCCTGTTGCGGGACGGGGGGGACGACAACGACCGGCTGTTCGCTAATGTGGGGGTCTACTGGCGCCCTCCGGCGAGCTGGGGTGCCTCTGACCAGACCCTGTTCTTCAGGCTGGCCTTCAACGACTATGACAACACGGACAACTCCAGGGACTTCACCGAAACCGCCTGGTCCGTCGGGATACGCTTCGACTACTGAGAGGAGGGATGCTGCGATGCGCCCCTTTGCCATTCGGATTCTGGCCGTTCTCCTGCTGATGACCGCAGCCTGCGGTGTGGCGGAGGCGAAGTGGTGGATCTTCGGCAAGTCCGAGGAGCCCGTGGACTTCCAATACCTCTACATTAACAATATTTCCTTCCTGGAGAAGAGCGAGAAGATCACGCTCTTCCGCGACAGCCTGCCGGAGGGCCGTGTGGTCATCCGGGGCAAGGCCAAAACGAAGGCGGGCAAGGTGGGTTCCGTGGAGGTCAGCCTCGACAACCGCGAGACCTGGCAGAAAGCGAAGCTGGGTGAGTCCGGCGCGTTCGAGTTCAGCTTCAAGCCGGAGCTCGGGAAGACCTACGACCTCTACATCAAGGTGCTGGACACCTCCGGCAAGTCCAACAGGATCGAGGACACTTACCGCCAGATCACTCTGTCCGACCGCGACCTCGCTGCGGCGGTGCGGGAGGTCCTGCAGAAGCTGGTGGATGCCTACTGCCAGGAGAACCCGGCCGCATTCATGGCTCTGGTGAGCGATGACTTCGCCGGCGACGCCGCGCTGCTGGACCGGGCCATCCGGAAGGACTTCACCGCCTTTGACCAGATTGACCTCCGGTTCACGGTCTCCAGCGTGGCGTCCGGGGCGAAGGGACGGGTGTACGTGTCCCTGCTCTACAACCGCTTCCTGATCTCCGCAAAGAGCGGGACCTCGTTCACGGACAAGGGGACGACGGAGTTCGTCTTCGAGCAGAAGGACGATGGGCTCCTGGTCTGGAGCATGAAGAACCCGCTGATCTTCGGCCTGAGCGATGCGGGCAACGTTGCCACCGGCACGGTGTACACCGCGGGCAATGACACGATCCTTGTCGTGGACGACGCGGGCAACGCCAGCCAGGTGCCGTTCCAGCAGGGCATCGATATCATTGCCGGAGGCGGCGGAGGGGGCGGAGGAGCCGCAGACTTCGCCGGACTCAGCAACCTCCGCGTGGCGGGCGGTTGGAGACGCCACTACGTGGACCTCGAGTTCGACACCATTCTGGACCCCGGCTCGCAGGCATCTCAGTACGAGGTGGTCGTGGAGGAGAGCCTCAACCCCGGTGGGCCCTGGTCGGAGGTGGAGAGAAAAGCGCTGGATACCTCTGTCCGTGTGATGTCCGACAACATCGCCCAGCAGTGGGTCATTCTTTACTATCGTGTACGCATCGAGCGCCTGGCCGACGGCGTGCTGAGCCAGCCGTCGAACGTCGTCCAGTGGGACAATACCTGACAGCTCCCGCGCAGCGGGAGATGCTGCGGCCGCGAGCCCGGAAACAGGCGCCGCGGCCGCAGCCCGCCCTCTGACCGGTTTCGTTCCCCGGCGTCAACGCTGACCGGGAGGTGCTGATAATGAATCCCGTGCGACTGCGCAGCGTCCTGATGTGTGCCTTGCTTCTGGCGTTCCCGGTGTCTGCCGCGGCGCCACAGGAGGAAAAGGAAGCCGACCCCGACGCGAAGTTCCTGGATCAGCTGGTGGCAAACGGCGTCCCTGCAGCCTACGGTGAGATCGTTTCCGCTCTCAGCGATAGCGCGGGAGAGGCCCTCAAAGAGGCGTTGAAAGAGCGCCCCGGCGACATCGCCCGGTTCGCCAACCAGAAGGTCTGGCGCGAGAGGATCTCCAATCTCAACCAGGCCATCGGAAGGGCAGTCGCAGCCCTCGATGTGGGAGGCAAGGTCTATTCGGAGGACTATTACGAGGCCGGTGTGTCGGCCGCGCTCACGCTGATCGGTGAGCTGGCGGGCTCGGACGGGGGGAAGGCGCTCCTTCAGTCGTATGGCATCACCGGCCCGGTCGTCGCGGCGGCGCTGACTGCCGTCACCGTCTGGCGCGAATCCTCCAAGGCGCTCAGCGAGTCAACGGTGGCCCGGGAGCTGGAGAGCCTCTACGCCACCATCGAGACAATGACGCGCAGCCGCGGGCGCACGCTCGGCGAGGGTGACCCGTTCCCCGTGACTCCGGAAAACGTCGAGAAGGTCTGGAAGCGGATCGTCTCTGACCCCTCTTTCCGCCGCCTGTTCCAGGTCTACGTGGAAAACGAGCTGCAGAAGGAGTTTCCCCGGCCGGATTTCTGGGACAAGGTGGAGGTTTACGTCGCAGATCCCGTCATTGCGGCGGCTGCCGGCGGCCTGGCCCCCGCAGAAGGATTCGCTGCGGCCGCTGCCGACCCCAACGCACCGGTCCGCGAAAGCAGCGCCGCCGAGAGGCTGGAGAGGATCCAGCAGCAGAAGCTGATGGCTCAGCACGCCGAGATGAAGCAATACGTGGCCGGACTCGTTGGCTTCCTTAACCGCGCGGCGAAGGCCGAAGAGCAGCGGGTCATCGCCCGCAGGGCTCTCGCCGAGATGAAGGCAAAGATCGAGGCCGGCGGGATGACCCTGGACCAGTATTTCGCAAAGATCCAGAAGGCCCTGGAGAGCGCCGGCGTGGTGGAAGCCTACCTGAAAAAGTGCATGCCGGAGATCGAGAAGGCGGCCAGGGAGGACGACTACGAGACACTCCAGGCGCACCTGCGCCTGTCCCGCGACTACGTGCGGGATGTGGTCGCCTGGCTGCCGGCGTCCGGGCCCACCGCCGGCCTTCGCGTGCAGCTTTACGACGGGCTAAAAGCGTCGTACAGAGCGGCCGCTGAGGGGATCCGCGCCATCCGGAAGCGTCTCGCCCTGAAGGTGGAAAAACCACCGGTCCCTCCTCCGGCGCAGGGACAGCCCGGGCCCGTTCAGGCGGTGGATCCGCAGCACTACTATGAGCAGTATTTCAAACCTCTCATCAAACCGTTCGACTGGGGAGGCAACGGGGATCCTGCGAGGGTCTTGAATGAGCTGAGAGCCGCCGTCGCGGCCGGCGAGTTCAATCCTCCGGACAACCTGTATGCGCTTCCGGCGGGGAGGACGCCGAGGGCGGATGTCATCGTCCAGGCCTGGCAGAAGCAGAACTGGGCGGTGGCGTTCGGCGGCGCAAAAGGCTCTCTGCCCGTGCCAGATGGCCCCCGGGAGGAGTCCATCGCGGAGTATGAACGAAGGCTGAAGGCCGACATTGCCGCGCGGGCGGGGAAGACGCCGGACGATCTTGCGGCCCTGCGCCAGTCGCTGGAGGCTCAGGGCAAGGCCATCGAGGAGCGTTTCAAAGAGGGGAACGCAATGGTGTTCCCTTCTCTGTACGGGAAGAAGCCCCCCGAAGGCGAGACCGCGGAGCAGGCCAGAGCCCGCATTGCGGCCGGGCAGGCCATTATGGAGGAGGCGAAGCGGGCCGGGGACGCTCTGAAACCGGAGCGCGACCGTGAGGCCGCGGTGACCGCCGCCTGGGCGGGCGCCGGCAAAATGGCCGGAGAAGCGGCGGCGGCCGAAGTGGCGGCGGCCCGGCTCACCCACGCGGAGATCGCCGGCGCTCTTGCCTCCGAAATGAGCCTGGCGCAGATGAAGGCTCGCGCTGTCGCCGCAAATGTGACCGCTATCCTCGGCCGTCTGAAAGCGATCTCCCTGCCTCCGGCCGGCAGTCCCTCGACGGAGGACCTGTTGCCATCGCTTCGCCAGGCCCGGGAGTTTATCGAGCGCGACCCGTATACCAAACTCGGTACGCTTCCAAAGCCTCCGGATAGCACGGCCGGAGCGGGTCTGGCCGAGGCTGCAGGGCGCATCGTCGAGGAGCTGAGGAGCAGGGCCCGGCAGATCCGCGCCGCCGCAGCCCGCGCCGAAGCGGAGGCTCTGGCCCTGGCGGAGGCTTACGAGACGGGACAGAAGGAATTCGACGCCCTGCTGTCCGAGTTCGCCGAGGAGCTGGACGAGATCCGGCAGCTTGCGGCTCCGGACTTCCTTTCGCAGGATGAGTGGCGCAGGCGGCGGGACGCCGCGCAGCCCGCGGCCCGCAGTCTGCGCGCCGCCGTGGAGTCCCTGGTGGGCCGGGCCGATCAGGAGGCCTCCAACCGGGAGGCCGACGCATTCTGGCTGCAGAGGGCGGCCGTAAACTTCCTCCGTCTGGTGAGCGTCGGGCAGAGTTACGGCGTGCTGGAAGAGGCGGGAAGCTACGGCGCCGGTGGATCGCTTCGCATCCCGATGATGGACGACCGGGGAATCGTGTCCGGCGTTCCCTATCCTCACTACGTCACGCAGGCCGAGAAGAACGAGGCCCTTGCTGAGATGCGCGCCGTCTGGACGTCCACCAACCTCTCGAAGTTCGCCGGGACCCTCGCGCCATGGTTGAAGGAGCTCGTGGAGGGATACTTCCAGCAGCTCGCTCAGGCTCCCGGGTTCCCCGAGGAGAACTTTTTCGTCAGCTCGAAGGATGGCGGCCGGGCAGCCTTGCCCGTGACGAAGAGCGGCCTCGCGAGAGCGCAGGAGATGCTTGCGAAGATGCAGCCGGGCACTCCTGCGTTCGAGGAAGGCTGGAGGGCTTTGCCGTCCATCCTTCCCCTGGAGGTCAGCTACGGGGGATCGTCCGTCGCAACATTCCGGGACGTGGTCGTTCCCGCTCAGTCGCCGCTGTCGGGTCCCTATACGGCCTTCCGCAACCAGTTGAAGGAGCTGTACGGCAAGCAGCTGCAGCTGGCGGACCAGATGCGCGAGGACGAGCGGAAGAAGCAAGCCGACGAGGCGCGCAGGGACCTGCCCGCCCTGATCGCCGCCGTGCGCAAGCGGCTGCAGGACGCGCAGAAGCTGGTCGATACCGCCATGGCGGCTCAGCCCGGCGACAGGGCCGCCATCGAGCAGCTGTATCAGCGTCTCGAGGATTTCCACACCAGCGTCCTGACTTCGGAGCCGTATCCCCGGATGGTTCAGTCATACGGGTGGCTCGGCGATGCGAACGACCCACTGTTCCGCGATGCGGCGGACGCCGCCAGCCAGGTGGGCATGATGTCAGGCAGGCTGCACGAGGCGAAGTCCCGGTTGAAGGACCTGCTGAACAGGCCCGAGGACCGCTCGGCCCGGCTGAAGGAGTTCTACGACCGGTTCCGGCAGGCATACGAGTCTCGGAGCGAGGCGCGCCTGATGGGGCTTATCGCGGATTCCTGGTCGGCCGGCGACGGGACCACCGTGGACGACCTCAGGGATCACTTCCGCAATATGTTCTCGGTCTGCAACGAGATCCGGGTCACCGTGTCCAACATACAGGCCCAGAAGGTGGGGGCGGACCTCTGGCAGGTTTCCTATGACATCACCATTACGGGACGCATCTTCGAGAACAACATCAAACACGAGGAGAAGTCGTCCGTGACGGAGCAGGTACAGCTCGACTCCCGCGGAGGGAAGATCGTCCGGACCCTGCAGGGCCGTTTTTGGTACATCCAGTGACGGCGGCCCGGACAATGGCCCACCTTAGAGAGGCGGGGCGGATTTGAAGAAAAGCCCCCGGCCTTCAGGCCGGGGCTTTTCCTGCTGTCGAAGCTTTCCGGTGGTCAGGGCTGCCAGTGACCGGCATCGCGCTCCGCGATCAGCTGTTCGTAGCTGGCCCAGCGCGCGTGCCCGTCCAGGTAGGCGATGGTCGTGCCGTCGTAGTGCACCCGGTCCGGCACGTCCTGGGTGTAGCCGGGGGTGGGCAGGAAGATCCCGTCATTGATACCCACGTTGGGGTTCCCGGTCGTGGAGTCTTTCGGGTTACGCGCCTCGTGGATCAGCAGCAGCATCCGCGTGGGATCCTTTCCAATGGAGTCCACCTTCTTCTTGTCCAGCTCCGAGTTCATGCTGTAGGACAGCGGAAAGTCGCGGATGCTCTTTCCGGGAGGGGGCACCACATTGGCGGGGTTGGCCTCGCGGTTGCGGTCCAGCGGGCACAGATACACTTTCGCGGAGCGGACGTAAGGCCACAGGGAGCCGTTCTCCACGACCGCCCACTTCCGGGACCGGTCAAAGCCGCACCAGTTCGAGGTATTGTAACCCCACCCCACGTCCGGTAGCCGTCCTTGGTTATCGTCGGCATACATCAGCATCGCGTTGCTGAGCTGCTTGAGGTTGCTGATGCAGGTGGCGGTATGCGCCCTCATCCTGGCCCGGGCGAACACCGGGAAAAGGATGGCCGCCAGGATCGCGATGATCGCAATGACCACCAGCAGCTCGATGAGAGTGAATCCTCGTGTCTTCATGTGCGTCCCCCACGCTTCCAGCGGCCGGCGTCACGCGCGGCCGGCCACGTCTAAATTTGATCGTAAGCCGGTCTGCTCCTGGTGTCAAGTCCCCGCGCCGGCCCCTGTGGCCGGATGCGGACCGGCTCCAGCAGGAGTGCCATATTTTCGGCTATCCTCCGCCGGAGCTGGAGGGGGTGGCGAGGTGGGAGGGAGACGCCGCGGCTAACTCCGCTGAGCGCGGCTCAGGTCAGTACGGCCATTCGGGGCGGATATAGTAGTCGTTGAACAGGTTCAGCCACTCGCTTTTCGGGCGCCCCTGATTGTAGGGATGGTCCTCCGGGTAGCGGTACTGCTCATACGTCAGCGTCTGAGTGTGCCCGTCCGCCATCACGACGTTGTATCCGAAGATCGGGTACTTCATCGTGTGCCACTGCGCGTTCCAGTCCTCGGGCTGAGGGCCGGACTCGCTGACCTGCAGCGGGTCCATGAAGACGATCGCCCGCGCCGGGACCGGGATGGAGGACACTTTCGCGGGCCGCCGCAGGCTCGGCTTGCCGCCCGCGTACCAGTCCGAGCTCCAGTTCTTGATGGCGAGCGGGGTGCGGTAGGTGTAGCTGGACCCCAGCCCCCGCGGATGTGTCGAGGCCGTCGTCCTGTAGAGGTTCTTCACAACAGGAGGCCAGCCCGTGCCGCCCGCGTCCGGGCGGCGCCACCGCAGGCCCTTGTCGGCCGGGTCGCGCCAGGCCTTGTTGTCCTTCACGTAGGCCTCCATGCACTCCCAGACGAACGGGATGTCCCGGATGGTCTCCGGCGGACGGTCGTGGCGGTCCTCGGCGTCCACTCCGAACGGAGCCAGGTCCCTGTTGTCGTCCGCATACATCCGGAACGCGACGCCCAGCTGCTTGAGATTGCTGAGGCACGCCGCGGACTTGGCGCGCTCCCGCGCCTGCGCGAAGACCGGGAAAAGCACCGCCGCCAGGATCGCGATGATGGCGATGACGACGAGGAGCTCGATAAGGGTGAAACCGGCAAAACTTCGTCTGGACATAGCCGCTTCCTCCGCAGACATCCGCATTATAACACCCGGCACTGCGAAGGAGAAGCGTTTCGCCGTAAAGTTGTTCCAGTCGCAACCTGACTGAAACCTGCGCCACCGCAAAGGCCGCCTCCCTTCCGGGAGGCGGCCGGTCGAGCGTTCGGGCGAATGCGGCCCCGGGGCCAGCGCGGTCAGTCCGGGTTCTGCAGCCCGGGATATGCGGTACGGAAGCTGATGCGGTCATCGTGCCCGTGCAGTCTGTCCGCCATCAGAACGGGGACGTTGTGCTGAAGGAACAGCAGGGCGTAGATCCCCAGATAGGCGACGATGGTCAGCCTCAGCATCCGCCGCACAAACTGCGGACGGAACTGCCTGCACCATTCCGCGATGAAGATCGGCAGAAACAGCAGACAAAGCTTCGCCATGACGAAGGCCCCCACGCCGAACTGGAGGTAGAAATCCATCAGCGGGTTGCCCTCGTGGGCTGTCGCAGTCGAGAGCAGAGCCAGAGTGACCACGAGGTCCACAAGGCAGATCGCGACGATGATCTGACTTTCGCGTGTGAATGACAACGGAAGATACCTCGCTGGTCGTATCAATGACCTTGTGCCGCCCGGTGCCGCCGGGGATGCCTGTGCGATTTGCGGGGAATGGTGGATGCTGCTGTGCACTGGATTGCTGCGCTGTGCCTTTCCGGGGAGGATTTGGGCCGCTTTCGGGGCGGCAGCCCGGATTATCGGCGACGGGCGCCCGGGTTTTCAGGTAGAATGATTCCAGGCGCATACGCCGGGCCGCTCAGCCCCCGCAGGGCGGCCCCGGGGACGGGGCGGCGGCGGACGGAAAGGAAGGAAATGCCATGGCATTGAGACTGGCGGGCCGGGCCGCAGCCGTTGGCGTCGTGACTGCGGCATTGCTGGCCACGGTGCGCGGCGGCGTGCTGGCTCAGAGAAGCGGGGCGGAGGTGTCCTGGACCGACGATCCGCGCCTGGAGCGGAGGATCACCCTTGCGCAGACCCGCGTCACGCTGGAAGAGCTTCTTCGGGCCGCATCCGGGGAGGCGGGTCTGTTCCTCATCGCCACATCGGAGAAGCGGGCCTGGAAAGTCCGCGAGATGCCCGTCTCGGTGCATGTCCGCGACATCACCGTGCGGGAGTTCATGCGCCAGCTTGCCGCGCTGCTGGACTTCACCTGGTCGCGGGCGGGAGAGGAAGGCCGCTGGACATACACCATCTGGCAGGGAGCCAATGCGCGGGACCGTGAGGCTCGGGCGCTGCGGTCCAGGGAGGATGAGCGGACCGCCAGGCTCCGGAGCGGCTGGGACGCCCTGACCTCGGCGCTGGCCGGGCTTCAGAAGATGAGCCCCTCCGAGATCGAGAAGGCCGCGGAGTCCGATCCGCTGTTCCAGTTCGCCGCGCGGGACCCGGTCGGCCGTCCTTACACCGCGCTGATCGGTTCCCTGGGGCCGGGGGTCGTCGAAAGCGTGCTCAGCGGGAGGGACTACAGCGTGCCATTCAGCGCCCTGCCTCCCGCGCAGCAGCAGAATCTGCAGGACCTGATGAACGGGATGAGGCAGTTTGCGCAGAAGCTCGACCCCTCCGGCCGGGCGGCCGGGGACGGCGCCGAGGTGGACTGGAACAGAGTTACACTGCGGGTCAGCCCGGTGCCGCCGGGAGTCGCGCACTCCGAGATGGTGCCGGGCGGGTTCCTGGGGATGATCCAGCTGTCCGGCGACCCGTCCCTGCGCGGCATGATGTCGGCGTTTCCCATCCTGAATCCCACGAGCGACGTCGCGAAGATGCTTGCCAGGGCCGTGGTGCGCGTCCACGCGGGAGAGGACCCGCAGAGCGTCTTCGAGCAGATGGGCAGGGAGATGGGCGAGAGCCTGACCCGCGCGGCCTCCGGCCGGCAGGAGACGCAGAAGCCGGATTCCGCAGAGCTCGATCCCTTGCTCGCGCAGGAGATCGAGCTCCGGCCGCAGGAGGGTCAGCAGGATGCCGGCGGCGCGCTGGCCGAGCTGCCCGAGAAGGCCGGCCTGAACGTCTTTGCGGAGGCCTGGCGGCAGCCGGGGGCGCAGCTCCGTGTGCACCGGGGACGGGTGGCGGACATTCTTGCGGCACTCGCCGGCGCGTTCCGCTGCGAGTGGGAGCTGGACGGGTCCTCCATCCGCCTGCGCTCGCGAAACTGGGCCGAGCGGCGGGCCGCGATGGTTCCGAAGGCCGACATCGAGTACTGGAAGCAAGTCGTGGAGGACAACGGCACCCTCCCCCTGGACGACCTGGCGCACATCGCGCGCGTCTACACCCCGGAACAGCTCATGGAGATGATGATATCCGAGCCGTCGCTGGCCGCGCATCTCGGCAGTCTGATGGATCCCGGCCGGAAGAGGGCGCTGCAGTTCTACGGCGGCCTGGACGGGCCGTCTCTGGCGGCGCTCAGGTCGAGCGAGGGGCTGGACGTGCGCCGTCTTTCCCGCTCTCAGCTGGACGCGCTCATCCCGATCCTCGAAGAGAACGGCGCCTCTCCAGAGGAGGCGCTGGTCGATGGAGCCACGATGCGGTTCATGCAGGATCGGGACAACCCCCACCTGCTTCTCACATATCCTCCCGAAGGGTCGGTGAGGATCGGTCTGAGGCACAGGCAGGGGGTGCTGCCGGGCAGGGAGGGCGGCGGGGAGCAGCCGGGAGCGGAACGCTGAGGGCAGGACAGCTCCGAAGGATGCTTCGCCGCCGTTCGCGAACAATTCGCCCGGGCCCGTCCGGCAGGCTACGGGCATCCATCCGGCGATAGCGCGGTTTTGACCGGGCGAGGCGGCCCGGGCATCGCTGAAGACTGGGAGCGTTTCGAATGAACATCAATCCACCGGTCAACCGGTTGCGCAGTCCTGCGCCGAAGATCGGAATCCGCCCGTGCATCGACGGCCGCTACGGCGGCGTGAGGGAGTCGCTGGAGGATCAGGTCATGGGGATGGCGCGCGCCACCGCGCGCTTCCTCTCGGAGAACCTGACCCATCCGAGCGGGCTCCCCGTGGAGTGCGTCATCGCGGACAGCTGTATCGGGGGCGTCTCCGAGGCGGCAAAGTGCGCCGAGAAGTTCGCCAGAGAGGGTGTGGGCGTCTCGCTGACCGTTACGCCGTGCTGGTGCTACGGCTCCGAGACCATGGACATGGACCCGCTGATCCCGAAGGCCGTCTGGGGGTTCAACGGGACGGAGCGGCCCGGTGCGGTGTATCTGGCGGCCGTCCTGGCCGGCCATGCGCAGAAGGGGCTGCCGGCGTTCGGCATCTACGGCCGCGACGTCCAGGACAGGGACGACACCTCCATCCCGCCGGACGTCCAGGAGAAGCTGCTGCGTTTCGCGAAGGCGGGGCTTGCCGCCGCGACGATGCGGGGGGCCTCCTACCTGGCGATGGGCGGCGTCTCGATGGGCATCGCGGGCTCCATCGTGGACCAGGACTTCTTCGAGGAGTATCTGGGGATGCGTGTGGAGACCGTGGACATGACGGAGTTCATCCGGCGGATCGAGGAGGGCATCTACGACCCGGCTGAATACGAGCGCGCCATCGCCTGGGTGCGCGAGCGCTGCCGGGAGGGGATGGATCCGAACCCTGCCGACAGGCAGCACTCCCGGGAGCAGAAGAACCGGGACTGGGAGTTCTGCGTCAAGATGGCCATCATCGCCCGGGATCTGATGGTGGGTAATCCCCGCCTGGCGGAGCTCGGGTATCCCGAGGAGGCCGAAGGGCACAACGCCCTCGCGGGCGGCTTTCAGGGGCAGCGCCAGTGGACGGACCACTTCCCCAACGGGGACTTCCTCGAGGCCATCCTCTGCTCCTCGTTCGACTGGAACGGCATCCGGCAGCCGTTCATCGTGGCCACGGAGAACGACTGCCTGAACGCGGTGGCCATGCTCTTCGGCCACCTGCTCACCGGCACCGCGCAGATGTTCTCGGACGTGAGGACGTACTGGAGCCCGGAGGCCGTCAGGCGGGTGACCGGCTACAGGCTGGAAGGGCTTGCCGAGAACGGCATCATCCACCTGATCAACTCGGGGGCCTCCGCGCTGGACTGGACCGGACAGCAGGAGCTCGACGGCAAGCCCGCCCTGAAGCCGTTCTGGCAGATCAAGCCGGAGGAGGCATACCGGTGCCTTGACAACACGCGCTGGTGTCCGGCGAACCTGGGCTACTTCCGGGGTGGCGGGTTCTCCAGCGAGTTCCTGACGCGCGGAGGAATGCCGGTGACCATGAGCCGGGTCAACCTGGTGAAGGGGCTGGGGCCGGTGCTGCAGATCGCCGAGGGATGGACGGTTGACCTGCCGACGGAAGTGGGCAAGGTCTTGACGGCCCGGACGGACCCCACCTGGCCCACCACCTGGTTCGTGCCGCGCCTGACGGGGTCGGGGCCGTTCCGCGACGTCTACAGCGTCATGAACAACTGGGGAGCCAACCACGGCGCCATCTGCTACGGGCACGTGGGCGCGGACCTGGTGACTCTCGCGTCCATTCTGCGCATTCCCGTGGACATGCACAATCTTCCGGAAGAGCAGCTGTTCCGGCCGGCGGTCTGGTCCCGCTTCGGGGCGCTGGAGCCCCAGGGAGCGGATTACCGGGCCTGCGCGGCTTACGGGCCGCTTTACCGCTAGGGGCGGCCTCGCGCCGCTGGCTCCGGAGATAAGAGCCGTTCGGAGCTCCCCCCGCGCCAAAAGGCGGGGGGGGAGCCCTGCGTACAGCGGAGCGCAGCGCCTCAGGAAGTGATAGAATCTGCAGAAATCATCACAGAAACTAAATCGACCGAAGCGGGGAGCCTGCGCTCATGCGGAAAACGGACGTGCTGAAAGTGGGAATCGCCGGCGCGGCGGGACGCGGGCGCAGCTACTTTGCGCCTTTCCTTGCCAACCCGCGGACGCGGCTGGAGGCGCTCTGCGATATCGACGAACAGCGCCTGAACGAGACCGCGGCAGAGGCCGGAGTGCGCAAGGTCTACACGGACTACGAGCGGATGCTGGACGAGGCCGGGATCGATGCGGTGGTCATCGGCACCCCGATGCCCCTGCACGCCCCGCAGGCCATCGCCGCGCTGGACCGGGGGATTCACGTGCTCTCGGAAGTGCCCGCCGCGGTCAGCATCGAGGAGGCACGGGACCTCACGCTGGCGGCCTCGCGAAGCAGCGCCAGCTACATGATGGCCGAGAACTACTGCTACTTCCGGGAGAACGTCCTGGTGGGCAGGATCGTGGAAGCCGGGCTGTTCGGGCAGCTCTACTACGGGGAAGGAGAATACATCCACGAGCTCAAGGGGCTGAACGAGATCACGCGGTGGAGGAGGAAGTGGCAGACCGGCATCAACGGCTGCACCTATCCCACCCACAGCCTCGGGCCGGTGTATCAATGGATGAAGGAGCGGGTGGTCAGCGTTTGCTGCGCGGGGACCGGTCACCACTACCGCGACCCGCGCGGAGACCTGTACGAGCAGGAGGACTCCATCACGATGCTCTGCCGGATGGAGAAAGGAGGGCTCGTGGAGGTCCGCCTGGACATGCTCTCCAACCGTCCCCACAATATGGCCTACTACTCACTGCAGGGCACGGACGGCTGCTACGAGTCTTCCCGCGGGACGGGCGGGCAGCCGGTCATCTGGCTGGCGTCGCGCTCTTCGGGGTTCGAGTGGATGCCGCTTGCGGAGCTGGAGCGGGAGTTCCTCCCCGCAGAGTGGCTCAACCCTCCCAGGGAGGCCCTGGAGGCCGGTCACGCGGGCGGGGATTACTGGGTGGTGGAGGATTTCGTCCGCTCCATCCTGGACGGGCGCAGGCCCCCCATCGGCGTCCACGAAGCGATGGACATGACCCTGCCCGGTCTGGTGAGTCAGCAGTCCATCGAGCAGGGCTCGGTCTGGCTGCCGGTGCCGGACTCGCGGCAGTGGACCGAAGGCGATGATTGACTGAAGGAGCGGGGCGGCCCTATAATGCCGCAGGCGCCTGGCCGGCCAGAGCGCTGCCGGGGCTGCTGGAGGAGTCGGACATGAGGTCTGTTGGCGTCGGGGTTTGCATCGCTCTTCTTCTGACTGGCCTGTGCGCGCCGCCCGGGGCTTCCGCAAGTTCTGTGCCGATTGCCTCCGGACAGGTGCTGCTGCGCTCGCCCGCGGTGGACGGAGCCTTCGACCCTCTGGAATGGACCGATGTGGCCCGGCTGCGCACCGCTGCGGGGGAGTATACGGTCGGCGCCGGGTGGGATTCTTCGCACGTTTATTTCCTGCTGGATGGCCCGCCGTTCGAGTCGGCCGTGCTCTATGTTGATGCCCGGGGCGATGGCTGGCTGAACGGCCCGGACAATTATCAGCTCACGTTCATCCCGCAGGCGGACGGGTCGGCGGCGGTCTCCGCGAAGATCTACAACTCGCTGGTCAGCGTGCCTGCGCAGGCGCTTTCGCCGGCCGTCGTGGACTGCCGGGCCCGCACCTCCCTTTCCGGTGAGCGCCGCACGCTGGAGGTTTCCATCGCGCGCAACGAGGCCACAGGCCTGCGTCCGGCCGCCGGGCAGAAGATGGCCTTCGCTTTCGGAGTGCGCCTGCCGGGGGGGACGGGCACGCTGCCGGAGGATCCCCGCGGGCAGATGACGGACATCGTGCTCTCGAACAACCTGCTCTCCGCGCCGGAGGGGATCGTGATGGACATGGTTCTGAAAGACCGCGCCGTCACCGCCGGGGAGAGGGTCGGCGGCGATCTCACCGTCACCAACACCGGCCGCGACCCCCTTGCGTATGCCGGGCTGGAGATCGCGGGAGAGCCGCGGGTGGCGGACCTGGTCAATCGCCTGCAGCTGCCTCCGGGCGTCATCGAGCCGGGCAAAAGGCTGAAGCAGGGCTACTCCACAGTCCTGTCGGCAGATGCGCCGGTGGGGGCGTTCGCCCTTCAGGCCACGCTGGACCTGGGCGACGGGCGGCAGGCGGTGCTGCTGAGCGGCTTCGAGGTGCTGGAGCTCCTGGAGGTGCGGATGGAGCCCGGCGACGGGCCGGTGGCGCCGGGGCAGGAGCGGCGCGTGGCCGTGGTGGCCAGGAACCGGTCTCCCCGCGCGCAGAGCGGCACGGTGCGTCTGGAGGCGCCCGTGGAGCTGGACGGCTGCTTCGACCGGACCTCGGGGCGCTTCATGGTCCGTCCCGGCGGAGAGGCACGGGTGGAGTTCCGGCTCCGGCCCAACCGCAACACGGCCGCGGGGGAGTACGAGCTGAAGGCCGAAGTGCTGGCGGGAACGTTCCGGCAAAGCGTCTCCGGACGGGTGCTGGTCGGCCGCTAGAGGGGCTCTGGAGGAATCCGGCGGGGCTGGAGCGAAGAGAAATGTCTCAGGAGGGGTGACCCCGCGATGATGGAACGGCCGGACACGTTGAAGGAGGCCATCGCCAGGGCGCTGGAGAAGGCCAGGCAGCGGCTCGACAAGCTGAACGAGGCCAGCACCTGTGACTGGATCATCAAGCCGCTTCTCTGGGCCGCCGGCTACGACACAGTCGAGATCTCCGCGCAGGAGAGGGATTCTGCCGGGAACAAACCGGACTACATCATCCTTCCTGAGACCGGCTACGCCTGGATTCTGGAGGCCAAGGCGTGGAACGTCAGTCTGGAGGACAGTCACGCCTGGCAGGCGCTCACCTACGCCTTCACCACGAACATGCGGTGGGTGGTGCTGTCCAACGGGCGGGAATGGCGGCTTTACGACAGGGAGGTCGATGGGGAGCCTTCCCGGAGACTGGCGGCAACGGCCCGGCTGGAGGACCAGGAGGGCGCCGCGAGGTTCCTGACGGCCATCGGGCGGCAGTCCGTCCTGGACGGCTCCATCGAGCAGTTCGCTCTGAAGGAACGGCTTCGCGCCGTGCTGAAGGAACAGCTCACCGATGCCGGCAGCGAAGCAGTCAGGGCTCTCTGGAACAGGCTGAGGGGGTTGCCCGGCCTGTCAAAGGTCAGCAGAGAGGATGTGGCCGGAGTTCTAAAAGAGCTGATAGGTCCTGCATTCCCGCCGCCACCCCGGACGCCTCCTCCCCCGCCTCCGCCTCCCAACGGCTGGTATTCGCTCCCGGAACTGATCGACCTGTTCAGGTCCGGCGCGGGCCGTTTGAAGCCGGCCGCCGTGCGCCTTCCGGACGGCAGCGAGAAAGACGTCACGAAGTGGACTTCGCTCGCCGTCGAGACGGTTCGGTGGGTGGCGGACAACAGGGGTGTCCCGCAACTCCCGTTCCGCGTCGGAAACGCCCGGAAGCGCTGCTTCCTGAACAGCGAGCCAAAGCACCCTGACGGCGGAGAAGAGTTTATAAACAAAGCACGGGTGGACAGCCGGAACGGGACCTTTTACGTGGAAACCAATCGTGACCGGTGGAGCTTAGTGGAGGCAGTCCTGGCGCTCTGTGATGCGACGGGCGTGGGGGATGGCGTACACGTCCGGCTCCAGCCGCAGGGGGACTCCGGGGAGGGGTGACGCCCTCCCCGCGTTTGCACGGATAGCCGCCCTGCCGCCTCCGGCCCGCCTGGACTGCCCCGGCGGGCCGTCCTTCTGCCACGGCCTCCGCGCCTGACCCTGCCTCTCCGCTCCTCTTCCGGATGATACTCATAGTCCGTGGCGCGCCCGTCCTCCGCCCGCTATTGAATGGGGTATGCGAGGA
>Ga0308419_1000742_pt1 | contig 22898 bp, 26 predicted proteins | sample HotsprSampleMS50_FD_203674 | JGI IMG/M metagenome (GOLD analysis project Ga0308419, IMG submission 203674) | Hot spring phototrophic mat microbial communities from Mushroom Spring, Yellowstone National Park, Wyoming, United States - 20090730_MS50 ... | reverse complement strand
TTTAATAGCCTCAATCTCTTGAGGCGTGCAATCAGAAAGATTGGCAATTGTGCGCTTCTTTACCTTCCCATCCTCTCTATATGATTCCCATAAGAGAATAGACCGATATATCGCTTTGCCTGTCTTTTCTGCAGATTTGTTTTCCACAATATTATTAGTGACTACAAATTAAAGAAGGAAATAACAATTATTCTAATTATGTCAATATGTTATTAATTTTGGATGGGGTGAACATCCGTTAAAAGTCTTAACCCAAAAAATGCAGTTATAGTAGGGGCAAGACTGCCAATACCATTTTGACTCGGAGTTTTCTAAGCTTTGGCTAAGTAACCTCCAACGCACGGCTTACAGATCATCTAATCCTAAAATCCCTGAATCCCTCCTCCTTATCCTCCCACTGAACCTCTATGTCTGTCACCCTTGACAATGGTGGGCCCTGCCAACAACGGTTTATTGCCTCTTCAATGACCTCTCTTTTGCCCTCAAAAAGGGCTTCTACAGTGCCATCACTGAGGTTTCTAACCCAACCCGTTAGCCCTAATCTTACTGCCTCATCCTGCGTAAAGGCCCTGTAACATACCCCTTGAACCCTGCCTTTAATAATTAGATGTCCCCTTGCCATTGCGACCTCCTTCCTCTATCTTGCCATGCTAAGTGCCTGCCCCACAGCAGGGATAAAGTCCCTTTTTCTAGACATAATTGTTGGTAGTGTGCAGGTGTGGTTCTCTACCTTTACATTAAAGGCCTTCTCAACGATCCATGTCTCGCCCTGAAGGAGTATCCGCTCCTGCCTTGAACTTATTGGGTTTGTGATCAAGAGGGCCGTTAGGTCGTAGTTCCCATTTTTCCTGATCCTTTCTAACTCCTCCAGTAGTTCCATCTCCCTCAGGTTTATCTCCTCACAGTCTAAAACCATCATCTGACTAATGCCGAGCCTCTTGCCACCTATAACAAACTCTTTAAAGTCTGCCTCTATCAATTCTGCAGAGGTCTTGCCCTTTGTGCTTATACTCTCGCTTAGTAGTTCCCTACCATATTCTTTAATGGAAAGCCCTGCTATATCTGCAAGCCTCTCTGCCGCAATCCTGTCTCGCTCGGTAGTGGTTGAGAGGGTCAATATCAGGGTGTCAGATAGTATGCCCGACAGAAGCATCCCTGCTATCTCTGGCGGGATCCTCACCTGATGCAGAAACATGATGTTTGCCACCACCGTACAGGTGCTGCCCACAGGGTCATTATAGACATAGATGGGCGCCACTGTGGATATGTCACCAACCCTGTGGTGGTCTATAATCTCCAGTATTTCTGCCTCGTCAATACCATCAACGGCCTGAGAGATCTCATTGTGGTCAACCAAGATGACCCGCTTTCTAACCGGATTTAAGAGGTCAGTCCTTGTGATGAAGCCTATGAGGTTGTTGTCGCTATCCACTACTATCTCAGAGCGATACTCGGATTCTAATATCCTCTTTCTTAGCACCGATATAGGCGTATAAAGCCCCACTGTAGGGATACGCTTACACATTATAGAACTCACAGGCACCGACATGGTCATAAGGTGCATAGTAGCAAAGGTATTATAGGGTGATACCAATACCAATGTGCCCTTCTCTTTTGCAAGATTGATTACATCCACGCTCGGCTCAAGGCCATTGGTGGTGATGATGGCCGAGCACCCTGCATGTATGAGTTCTATCTGTATGTCGTGCTGATCGCCAGTGATGATGATGTCGCCCTTGTCTATCTTGTTGAGTATTGTGCCTTTCTGCATGGTGGCAATAAAGACCCGTCCTGACAGTGCCTTGATATTTGGGTTATTACAGACCACTCTACACTCAAGGGTCTTTGTAAGGAGGCTGATATCAATGGGCGATGAGGAGAGGTCAAAGAAGTTTACGCTGTCCATGTAATGCTGTGCAATATCTCTAAGCCCTACTATACCCACGACCTTCCCTTCTTCATTAACCACAGGCACTGCCCTTACCCCTTCATTCTTCATCATCTCTGCAAGAGACTGAATGGAGTCCTTAGCACCAATTGATACAGGCCTCTTGAGTTCCATATCACTCACCGTGGCTGAGAGGGACTCAATCTCATCGGGAAAGTTTATCCCAAACCTCTTGAGGATAAAGGTTGACTCCTCGTTCATCTTGCCTGCCCGCATGGGCACGTAGAGATACCTCTTATCGGTCATGTTTTTAAAATGTGCATAGCCTATAGCAGAACATATGGAGTCTGTATCAGGGTTTTTATGGCCTACTACATAGACGACCTTCTGTTTGTCTCTAATCATAGTTACCTCCTAAAGGGACATTTGGTTTTGTCAAAACTCAACAACAAAGACCTATATCAAAACCACTGTGCTTAAGTTTTGCTCCTACGATGACCTTTGTCTTACATTTTTAAACTCAGTTGCGTAATTTATTAGATACCTGACTTTAGCCTGTATCCTTAATATTATGCCCCATGTCCTTTTGTGGTTGACCCAAAAAGTGCAGTTACATTGGAGGTAGGTGCCAAAACCCTCTGAAGAGCCGCCAGAATTGGATGAGTCACAAAAGGTTGATACTCAGTGCAGAAGTAGCCACTTTTCATGCTGCGTGTAGCCCTGTAATGTTGAGAGGAGGTTTGATATCAGGTCGTGTCTTCGCTTGAGCTGCACCACAATCCCGCTCCATGCCTTGCGGACACAGATATGTTTAATATCACTTGCCGTTTCACTCATCGGAATGACAACACCGTTACAGTCCCTCAGAATGACATTTCGGGAGGCTTGCGCTAATAAGACTAGAACTTAAAGGGTTTTTACTGTCTTGTCTCCTATACAACTGGATTTTACAAAAGTAATGGCGGTGCAGGGATTTGAACCCCGGACACTGCGGATATGAGCCGCATGCTCTGACCACCTGAGCTACACCGCCAAATTATTTAAGCTTGAGTGCAACTTGGTATGATGTCTATCCCATGATGGATAGTACTTACAAAAAGTTGGGTCAGTTGCCCAGTTCAGAATTGAAAGGCATCCATCCTTTCCTTAGCAATTATATCAAAAATATATGCAATCGGCAAAGCCCTTAAACGAGATAGGGCAGCAGGAGTTTGATATTTCTTGCCTGTGTCTCATCTACAAAGGCTGGGTTTCTTAACCTCCTGCCCCTTTTGGCATTTTTTGTAGTCAACAGGTGTCTTCTGTATGCCCTGTTTCTCTTTATCTTGCCACTGCCGCTTATCTTAAATCTCTTGGCAGCCCCACGGTGTGTTTTTAACTTAGGCATCTTATCTTCTCTCTCCTTTCAGTTATTTATTGCTTGGTGCTATGACCATTGTAATGTGGTTACCATCAAGTTTTGGCTGCTGTTCCACATTAAATTTGCCCTCAAGGGTCTCTATAATCTTTGTAAATACCTTCATTCCTATATCAGGCCTTACTATCTCTCTACCTCTGAAAAACATCGTGACCTTTGCCTTGTCTCCATCATCAAGAAAGCGCCTTATATTTTTTACCTTTTGATGGAGGTCGTGATCGGTAATCTGGGGTCTTATCTTTACCTCTTTTATATCAAAGGTCTTTTTGGATGACTGTTTCTTGCTGAGTTGGTATTTATACTTACCAAGGTCCATTATCTTACAGACAGGTGGGGTTGAGTTGGATGCAACCTCTACTAAATCATAGCCCCTTTCTCTGGCCATTAAGATAGCATCTCTGGTCTGCACTACGCCAAGCTGTTTGCCTGTCTCATCAATAAGACGGACCTCCCGAGCCTTGATCCCTTCATTTGCCCTGATCTCTTTATTTATGCTCTCACCTCCTTTATGATGCTCATTTTTTCTCCTGTATCTGTTGCCTTACCATATGAACAAACTCTTGAACTTCCATAGGAGGCATGGTCTCACCCTGTCTGTTACGGACAGATACCTTGCCCTCTGCTGCCTCCTTTTCCCCAATTATTGCCATGTATGGTATCTTCTTTATAGTGGCCTCTCTTATCTTGTAACCAATCTTTTCGTTGTCGTCGTTTATTTCAACCCTTATTGCCTCTCTTTTTATCTTATCATATACACTATAGGCAAAATCATTGGACTTCTCTGATACAGTCAGCAATATTACTTGTACAGGCGAGAGCCATACAGGGAATGCGCCGGCATAGTGCTCTATCAAGACACCAAAAAACCTCTCTAAAGAACCCATCAGGGCCCGATGGATCATTATTGGTCTATGCTCTTTGCCGTCACTCCCTCTGTAGGTGAGATCAAATCTCTCAGGCAGATTGAAATCTACCTGTATGGTGCTACATTGCCAAGACCTATTTAACGAGTCCTTTATCTTTATATCAATCTTTGGCCCATAAAAGACTCCCTCACCAGGGTCTATTTGATATGGCAAGCCCTTTGTCTGAATAGCCTTTTTGAGGGCCTCCGTGGCCTGTTCCCAATTCTCAAGGCTACCCACATACTTCTCCGGTCTTGTGGAAAGATATATATCGTAAGATGAAAATCCAAAGGTTCTCAGTATGAATACCGTAAAGTCTAATATCTTCAGTATCTCGCTGTCCAACTGGTCTTCTCTACAAAAGATATGGGCATCGTCTTGAGTAAAGCCCCTTACCCTCATGAGACCGTGTAATACCCCTGATCGCTCATAACGATAAACGGTGCCGAGTTCAGCGTATCTGATAGGCAACTGACGATAGCTCTTTAGCGAACTCTTGTATATGGCTATGTGAAAGGGGCAGTTCATGGGTTTCAGTTCGTAGGACACATTGTCAATATCCATAGGAGAATACATGTTCTCGCTATAGAAGTCTAAATGTCCACTGGTTTGCCAGAGATTTAGCCTTGCAATATGGGGTGTGTAGAGTATCTTATAATCGGCCTTCTCGTGTTCTTGTCTCCAAAAGTCCTCAATGGTGCGCCTGATGACAGCACCTGCAGGATGCCATAGAATAAGCCCCGAACCTATCTCGTCATTTACGCTGAATAGGTCAAGCTCTTTACCCAGGCGTCTGTGGTCCCTCTTTTTTACCTCCTCAAGGAAATCAAGGTATGCCTGAAGGTCTTCCTTTGTAAAGAAGGCAGTGCCATAAATCCTCTGGAGCATCTTGTTTCTCTCATCTCCCCTCCAGTAGGCCCCTGCTATGCTTAGGAGTTTGAAGGCCTTTATCATTCCAGTCCTTGGTATGTGAGGGCCCCGACAGAGGTCTGTAAATCCCCCTTCCTCATAAACAGAGACATACTCATCCTCTATCTCACTGAGCAGTTCAATCTTATAGGTCTCTCCACTCTTTCTGAAGAACTCAATGGCCTCGTCCCTTAACAAGACCTTCCTTACGAAGGGTGAGTTGTTTTTAATAATCTCCTTCATCTTCTTTTCAATAGCAAGTAGGTCCTCAGGCGTGAGTGTATGAGGCATGTCAATGTCGTAGTAAAAGCCTTCATCGGTGGCAGGACCGATCGCAAACCTTGCCTCAGGGAATAGCTCTTTTACTGCATGGGCCAATATGTGCGAGGCGCTGTGACGATATATCTCAAGGGCCTCTTTGTGGGAGGGGTCAATAATCTCAATTACTGCATCTGGGTTGGTTGTGTCAAGGGCCTTGATGTCAACTGTTTGGCCGTCAACTTTTATAGCAATGGCATTAAGGTCAGAAAGTCTTTTTTTAAGTTCTTCGGCTGAGAGGTCTCTGGCTGTCCCAACGTTAAATATGACTTTTATAGCAACCTCCTTTAAAACGGGCTCTTTGTAAAATGCCGAATAGTATAACTTGAGGGTAATATTTTACTTAGGCCTCCTTATTTTTTCAATACACTCTGATTTGGTAAAATCGCCACTGTTGATTATTGAGCTCACCAATGGGTAAACTTTAAAAACTCATTATCAAAGGAGGACATTAGTGGATATTACATTTAGCGAAGAAAAGGGGATACTCATAGTCTCAATCTCTGGAAGGATTGATGCCCTTACAGCACCAGAGCTTGAAAAGGCAATTGTATCAAGGATTGAAGAGGGGGCAATCAAGATGCTCTTTGACCTTCAGGAACTTGAATACATCAGTAGTGCAGGGCTGAGGGTCTTCTTGTTTGTTGCAAAGAGGCTCAACACCCTAAAGGGCAGGGTGGTATTCTGTTCACTACAGAAGCTCATTGAAGATGTCTTTAGGGTGTCTGGTTTCTATTCCCTGTTTAGTATCTATGAGGAGAGACAAGAGGCAATGTCAAGTTTCTGACATGTTAGTTAGATGCCACAGGCAGTTCAACGCCGACCTATCATTACTTACAGAGATGCTGGGCTTTATATCAGGTTTCGTCTTGGGTTGTGGGTTTTCACCTGATAAGGTCAAGACCATTGAGCTCGCTTCTGAAGAGGCAATAGTCAATGTCATTAATTATGCATACAAGGGGCTGTCAGGGTCTGAGGTCTCAATACAGTGCATGTTTGAAAGGCCGACCTTGACAGTTGAGATAATTGATTCAGGAGAGGCCTTTAATCCCCTTGATGCCCCCGATCCTGATATATCTGATAACCTTGAGGACCGCAAGATTGGGGGACTGGGTATCTCCTTTATAAAGAGACTTGTTGATGAGGTTTACTACAGGCGTGAAGGTGATAAAAACATACTATCTCTTGTTCTTAGGCTTGACAACGATGTGGCCAATGTTTGATTTTAAGAACCAATTTATGTTATAAACCCAATTCTTATTTTTTAACCTAAAAATGCAGTTACAGTGGAGGCAAGACTGCCAAAACCCCTTTAACTCGGAGTTTTCTAAGCCTTGGCTGTATAACCTCCAACGCACGGCTTAACTGAAACACTGCTTTCTAATTGCATTTTTGGGTTAATAAAACTCCATGCCCTTTGGAGAAGAACAAGGGCTTAATATCCAGATGGAGGTCTAAATGAACTTTTATGAGATTGCCGTAATCCTCAATCCCAATCTGTCAGAGGAGGAAGTAAAGTCTGCTGTGGATAAGATAACCAGTCTTGTCACATCCAGCGGAGGAGAGATGCTAAGGGTTGATAATTGGGGCAAGAGAAAACTTGCCTATGAACTCAACAGGCACAAGATAGGCCTGTACATATTCTTTATCTTTAAATCCCCAGCAGAAACGATCAGGAAGTTGGAGAACTACTTTAAGGTTTACGATCTGGTGGTCAAGTTTATGGTAATAAGGCTTACTAAGCAGCAGATTGCTGCACTCCCCAAAAGCATAACAGGGGATATGCCTGTGAACCCAGCAGATCTACCACCCTCCGAAGGGATGCCCAAAGATGTTTAACCGTATAATTCTCATAGGCAGGCTGACAAGAGACCCCGAGGTAAGATATACACCATCAGGGATGACCGTGACCTCCTTCGGACTTGCGGTCAATACTCGGTCAAAGCAGGGTGATGACTTTAAGGAAGAGGTGCTCTTTATTGATTGTGTGGTCTTTGGCAAGCAGGCGGAGAGTAGCGGCCAATACCTTAGCAAAGGCAGCCTCATCCTCATAGAAGGTAGGTTGAGGGAGAGGAAATGGGAGTATGAGGGACAGAAAAAGAGCAAGATGGAAGTTATAGTGAGTAATGTCCGCTTCTTGCAGCGAAAAGAAGGTGGGGTTTCAGAGCCCATCCACGATGATGTGGTGCCACCAGAAGAGATCACTCGGGAAGAACCCTTTTAATTTTAAGAAGATATAAACAACAAGGAGACAGAGATGATTCAACACAAGCGTTTTCAGAGGAAAAAGTTTTGTAAGTTCTGTGCAGACAAGGTGCCCTTCATTGATTATAAGGAGACAAAGGCTATGCGGGGATACATCACTGAACGGGGCAAGATCTTATCAAGAAAGATGACAGGCACATGCTCAGTGCATCAACGGGAACTTACTACTGCCATAAAAAGGGCAAGGAGCATTGCCTTATTACCCTTTATGGAAAGATAGGATGAGAATACCAAAGACATGGGTCCCTGTTATTGCAAAAAACATCATCAATAACATTGAAAGAAAGAATCTTGCCCAATTAAGATGCAGCAAAGAGGAGGCTATTGCAGAGGCTGAAAGGCTCTTGATGGAAGAACTCACCGTTGAAGATAGGCTAAACGATGAGGTAAGGGAGTTGCTAAAGCGATACGAGACAGAGATTGAAAGGGGTAAGGTTGATTACAGAAAACTCTTTGACATGACCAAGGCAAAGCTCGTTAGGGAGAGAAACATAATCTTATGATGCTCTCGGACGAAAAGATCCGTCATTTAACCCACCAGGTATGTAAAGGGCTCATTGAAAAGGGGATTCTGACCCCTACAGAAGGTGAAGAGAAACTTAGAAGAGAGATAAAGAGGACCCTTATTGATGAGGTAAGATTAGGCGAGGACATTGACCAGGCCGTAAGGAAAAAGATTGATTCCCTTTCAAAAAGGCCTATGGAGGGCTCTATGGAGTGGGATGTCCTATACAAAAAGTATTTCCTTGAAGAAGAGGCCCGAAGGGGTCGGAAGTAGTGTTTGTAATAGAAGTTACAGATACAGAGATTGCCCGTGAGAGGGCAATAGCTAAAAGGCTCAGACATTCCCAATGGTGGAGACAGAAACTCTCAAAGGGCCTTTGCTATTATTGTAATAGGTCTGTTCCCCAAAAAGAGCTCACTATGGACCACTTAGTACCCATTATAAGGGGTGGAAAATCAGTCAAGAACAACCTGGTTCCCGCCTGTAAAGAGTGCAATAACAAAAAAAAATACCTCTTACCCCTTGAGTGGGATGAATACCTGCACAGACTAAGCATTGAAGACCCTTGATTTTCTTAATGATATAAGCATATATCAGCACATTGATGGTTATAGGGTCTCGGTAGATGCCCTTCTCTTATACAGCTTTGTCAGATTGAAGAGGATTGACTACCTTGCTGACTTAGGTGCAGGGTGTGGTGTTATAGGCCTGTTACTCGCCAAGAAATACGGTAAAGCAAGGGTCTTGCTGATTGAGTTACAAGAAGGTCTTGCGAGACTTGCCGCTGATAACATCAGACTCAATAGACTTGAAGAGAGGGTAAGTCTCATTCATGGCAACATCATAGAGGTGTCTGGAAGGCCTGAGATGGCTGGGGCCTTTGATGCAGTGGTCTCAAATCCACCCTTCAGACAACTTAAGACAGGTCTTATGAGTCCAAAAGACGAGAGGGCCATTGCAAGGCATGAAGGCACCCTCACGCTCTCTCAATTGTTGCGATCTGCTTCCCTGATGCTTAAGCATCACGGTCGTCTATATATGATACACTTACCAGAAAGGTTACCTGAGATTGTGCTCAAGATGCGGCAGAATTCTATTGAAATAAAGGTGCTAAGGTTTGTCCACTCCTATGCCCACAGTAATGCAAAGATGATCCTGATAGAGGCTGTCAAAGGCGCTAAGCCCGGAGGGGTTAAGGTCATTAATCCCCTTATAATTTACTGCGCCCCTAACACATACTCCCAAGAGGTGCTTGATTTATACAAGACAGGGTAGGTTCTTTTGATGACCCTTGAGACCAAAAAACTCCAACAATATGTATGAGATTACTGCCTATCTAAAGGTCTTTACCACACTTTTGGCTATAGTAAATCCCCTCGGTGCAGTGCCTGTGTTTCTCACCCTTACAAGCAATAATACCGAGTCAGAGCGCAGGAAGATAGCATTCACGGCCAGCCTTACCGTTGCCTTGGTGCTTGCCTTAACGGCCCTGATAGGTCAGACGGTGCTCAACTTCTTTGGGATATCTATAGCATCTTTTAGGGTTGGTGGTGGGATACTGCTGCTACTTATGGCCATATCAATGATGCAGGCAAGGCACTCTCATGGAAAACACACCCCTGAGGAGGAGCGAGAGGCAGAAGAAAAGGAGAGTATTGCCGTTGTGCCTATTGCAATGCCCCTGCTTTCGGGGCCTGGGGCAGTCTCTTCGGTAATAATATACACCGATCAGGCCTTTCACCCGATACATGTAGGGCTCATGATTGTAATTGGGATATTGATATCGGCATTGACCTATCTATTGCTGAGAGTAGCAATCCCCCTGAGCCGCCGACTTAGCAGGACCGGTATAAACATTATCACCCGCCTTATGGGACTATTACTTGCATCAATCGCCATAGAGTTTATATCCTCGGGGTTGATAGAACTCCTTCCGGGTCTGTCTTGATTAAAACCAAATTATCCAATGGTGCATGTAAAGGTACAGACAATTGTCATTTCAAATTTGGACCTCATTGCAAGCAAATGAGATCTGAGCAGGTTTGTGTAATGGGTTTGAACGATAAGGCTTGTAAGATATTTTATCACTGGACATCAAAATTGACCTCATAGCTCCCTGAGGTCTTAGCACCCTCTGAGTCTGTTACAGAGGCCCTAAACTTTATGGCACCATGTCCTAATGAATCGGGCCTGTATGTGATCTTGCCAGAAGAGGGGTCAAGGGTCATACCTGAAGGTGCCTCATCTAAAGAAAAGGTAAGGGTGTCGCCGTCGGGATCATTTGCAGATAGTTGTATTTCAATAGGATCGCCCTTTTTGATCCTGCTATTAAGTATCCTCATGGTCAGACTTGGGGCAGAGTTATGGACCATAACCATATCACTATTCTTTTGGGCAATAATCTCACCGTCTCTTATCTCAATCACCCTAACACCCACATAGTTTCCCCTTTTTACCTTTCCTGCAGGGAGGGTATCTCCATCTACACCTTCAATAGGACTTGTGTTGTTTATTAACCACTGATATTTTAGGTGTATCCTGTCTTGTGTGCTTGGACTATTGAGATCTACCTCTGCCTTAATTGGGTCAAGTATAGTTGGGTTCGTGGGCCTCAGCCTTATGCCTTTTATAGATGATTCCTTTGGAGCCCCTGAGTGTTGTGCCTCTTGTGATTTTATATTGTTTGAATCTTTGACATCCGCACCTGTTCCTGTAACTTGCTGATTAGTCACCACTGACTGGTTTTTTGTATCAGTGCTCTTGTCAGAGGGTCTTAAAAGTAGCCAGAGACCAATGAGAACAACTATTGCCAATGCCATGAGCGGCAACCTTAGGTCCCTCTTGCCCTTAGGAGACCCTACATCAGCAGGTTTTTTATCCTTTATTCGTGATAGTTCCTTTAGTTCCTTTTCAAAGTCAAAATTGGTCATATATAGTCCTTTTGTATCTTAAATGGTGACCGTTAAGACAAACTTGCCACACCACAACTTAACACAACCAAGTAGGCCATGTCCATAGTTAAACCGGCAATAATCTGCCACGAAGACCTCAAGAATAGAGGCCTTCACCAATTGATGCACAACCACGAGCAAGTATGCTTGAAAAATTTGGTAAAGAAACTTTAATCTTTTGACGGTATTTAGGTTTGTTCATTGGTGGTTTGGATGTGGAGCTGATGGGGTGTTTTATTCTGTTAAATCAATATGAAGACAATTGCCCAAAATAAAAAGGCATATCATGATTATTTTATAGAAGAGACTTACGAGGCAGGCCTCTCATTGAGAGGGACGGAGGTAAAGTCAATTCGTGAAGGCAGGATAAACCTTAAAGACAGTTATGTAGTCATAAAGGACCTACAGGCCTATCTGATGAATTGCCATATAAGTCCTTACAGCCATGGCAATATAATGAATCACGACCCCTTAAGGACCAGAAAACTTCTGTTAAATAAAAAGGAGATCTTTCGTCTGCTCGGCAAGTCTCAACAAAAGGGATACTCTATCATTCCCTTAAAGGTATATTTCAAGGGTCCTTATGCAAAGATTGAGATAGGTCTTGCAAAGGGAAAGAGGGAATATGAAAAGCGAGAGTCTATAAAAGAGCGCGAGGCAAAAAAGGAGATTGAAAGGACACTCCAAAGACAGTAACTCAGTGCGACAGGGCGTTAGTGCGATAGTAAAAGAGGTTTTTAAAATATTTAAATTGAAACTACATAATGTAACTTGCACTGCAAATCTCTTTTTTTTGACAAATTATTTTATATTGTGATACCATTAAGACCTCGATGGATCTAAGCCAATCAAAGAAACTCTTCCAAAAGGCCTTGTCTTTAATGCCAGGGGGTGTAAACAGCCCAGTTAGGGCCTTTAGGGCAGTGGGTGGCAATCCGCTATTTATCAAAAAGGCTAAGGGCTCTAAGCTTTATGATGTTGATGGCAACACTTATATAGACTATGTCCTTTCATGGGGTCCAATGATACTTGGACACGCCCATCCAAAAGTAATTCAGGCAATAAAAGTGGCCGCATCTAATGGAACCAGTTATGGTGCACCTACAGAGTTGGAAATAGTCCTTGCACAATTAATCAAAAAGGCCTTCCCTTCAATGGAAAAGATGAGGATGGTGAACTCTGGCACTGAGGCCACTATGAGTGCCATAAGGGTCGCAAGGGGATTTACACGGCGCGATAAGATAATCAAGTTTGAGGGATGTTATCATGGCCATGCTGATGGTTTATTGGCAAAGGCAGGTTCAGGGGTGACTACCTTTGGCCTGCCCGACAGCCCCGGTGTGCCTGAAGACTATGCCAAGAATACTATTACCCTGCCTTTTAATGACCCAAAGACCTTTAAAGAGTTGATCAGAAAGGACTACAAAGAGATTGCAGCCGTTATAGTTGAACCAGTGGTTGGAAACATAGGGTGTGTATTGCCACAGCAGGGTTTTTTGGAGACCCTCAGAGAAGAGACTGAGCGCTATGGTATTGTGCTTATATTTGATGAGGTGATGACTGGGTTTAGGGTGTCCTATGGTGGTGCACAGGCCTATTACAAGATTAAACCAGATATGACCTGCCTTGGAAAGGTAATTGGTGGTGGGCTCCCAGTTGGTGCGTATGGAGGTAAGAGAGATATAATCTCAATGGTCGCCCCTGAGGGGCCAGTTTATCAGGCAGGCACCCTTTCAGGTAACCCCATAGCAATGGCAGCAGGCATCGCCACCCTTAAAGAACTATCAAACAGAGAGACCTATCAACGCCTTGAAGATACCTCCAAAATGCTTGAGGAGGGTCTCAAAGAGGCCTCTGAAAGGGCAAAGGTCAAGACGAGGTTTTACAGGGCAGGCACTATGTTCTGCACCTATTTTACTGATCAAGAGGTCACTGATTATAACACCGCAAAGAGGGCAGATACAGGACTTTTTGCGAGATTCTTTAAGGCCATGCTCTCACGGGGTGTGTATTTGGCCCCCTCTCAGTTTGAGGCAGGGTTTATATCCCTTGCCCATTCAAAAACCGATATACATAGGACTGTGTCAGCTGCCTATAAGAGCCTGTTAGAGCTCACATAAATAGCCCCCTTGTGGGGATAAAACCCAATTATTTAGTTACAAAAAGGAGGACACCGATAAATACTAATTGACGCATAGCACGAATACAGGGGCTTTTAACAATCATTCGTGCTATGAAGCGACAGTGATTAGCAAATTTGATACCCTATCCTCAAAAATGCAGTGGAGACAGGACTACAAAGACCCTTTTAAGACGGGGTTTTCTAAGATTTGCCTAAGTAACCTCCAACATGCGGCTTAACTGAAACACTGCGTGGTGATGGAGAATCCCTGAAGCAGGAGGAAGGGGAAGCCTCCACTCTTAGTTTTTATGATTGCATTTTTTGGGTTAATTTTGAGCCTAACCCACTAAGTGTGGTAGCTGTGCCTCCAGTGTAACTTTTATGGGGGAAAGAAGTGCCTTTGTTTTTGGGAACTACTACTATAACAAACTAAAATAAATACCAAATTGGGGAGAATGAGTAATGGGAAAGGTTATTACGGGCATCAAAGGCAGAGTAACGAAGATCTTCAGTTTAGTAAAAGACTTTATTACCAAAAACCCAAAGCTTTCTGTCTTAATCATACTTATCCTTACAGCCTCTTACATCTTCATCAATATTGAGATCCTCCACTTTACCAGTTCACCAAAGTTTTGTAGAAACTGCCATCCTGCTGAAACCGTAGGGCCCTTGGGAGAATATTACACATGGAGCAAAAACATCCATGCCTATGCGGGTGTAGAGTGTTTGGATTGTCATGGCAAACCGGGTTTTATTGGCTATATGCGGGCAAAGATGGGCGGGCTATACGATGTATACGCCGAGTTTTTAAAGTCAAAGGACTACAAACTCGCAGTCTTACAAAAGGCCTCTGACCCTACCTATGCAGCAAGATTGGTCCCCAATGAGGTCTGCCTATTCTGCCACTCAGACCAATTCAATCAGTCCATAAGAAAGGATAGATGGATGACTATAGGTGTGAAGATGAGAAAGATGGACGGTGTGTATAATCCAGAATTTAGAAAGAAGCTCAACATGATTGATGTCTTAACAGAAGAGACAAGAGGAGATGTAGAACCCAGGCACAGACAACACCTTGAGAAGGGCCTAAATTGTGTAGATTGCCATTTAAGGGTTGCCCATGGAGGAGAAAAGAGGAACCTCACGAAGATGCAGACCTGTTTTGATTGTCATGACAAGACAAGGACTCCAAAGATGCCAAAAAATGAGGACTGCACAGCCTGTCATAGACAGACAGAGAGGGTATTGCCAAAGGACCCTATAACCTTTAAAAAGGGCAGTAGCCCAGTAAACTTTAATCATGCTTCTCATGTAATAGGTCAGCAGTGTAGCATTTGTCATATGGGTATATTCCCAATGACTAAAGGGACAACCACTGTGGAATTCAGAGACCATGAGGGTGGCAGTCTCTGCTTTGCCTGTCACAATGGACAGAAGGCCTTCACATGGAAAGACTGCTCTACATGCCACAGGGGAAGACCACCAGCACCCCCTGTGCCTATCATATATAAGGTGCAGGGGTTAGGTCCTGTAGAGTTCTCCCACAACTTCCATGCAAAGGCCTTTGCCTGCGATTCCTGCCATCTTCAGATATGGCCTATGCAGAGGGGCATAAAGAAGATGAAGATGGAAGACCTGTACCAGGGCAAATACTGTGGCTCCTGTCACAACGGTAACCTTGCCTTTAGTAGTATGGACTGCGCCAAATGTCACATTGATAAAAAGGGTGCAAAGAGACAATAGATTGACGACTTTTTATCTAAACTACTAAAGGGTGCACTTTTAAAAAATCTAACAGCATGGGTTTAAGGTAAGTAAAAAGAGATAATCACCCCCGCCCGACCGACACCACCCCCACCCACCCGACCGACACCACCCCCACCCACCCGCCACAAGGATGCTACCACACTCCACAGGGTGGGTAACCACTTACCTCTGGGAGCAGTGTTGTAGTTAAGCCGTTTGTTGGAGGTCACTTAGCCAAGGCTCAGAAAACTTCGTGATAAAAGGGTTTTGGTAGTCTTGCCTCCGCTGTAACTACATTTTTGGGTTAAAGACCTATATATCACAGACACAAACTCTTTGATAATAGGAAGTCAAAAGGGTTTTGGGCGATCACGCCTAAAGTTCTATCCGTTTTTTGGGGTTTAGTTTTGGCCTTGATCCTTTCCTGTTTTTATGCCTGCCTGTTAAAATGTATCGCAAGTGGTGTTTTGAGGACCGATGAACCCGAAATGGCGCGATAAATACATTGAACTGATTCACACCGTAGTTGAACATGTTAGGGGCATTGTGCTTGTCCTTCTGACAATCATTACGATCCTTGGATTTGCTACAGGATATAAATATTACAACTATACTCAGGAAGAACCTCAGTACTGTGCTACCTGTCACATAATGGACGATGCCTTTATTGAATGGGGTAAGGGTAAACACAGTTTAGTGGTCTGTCAAAGATGTCATCAGTTGAGCATGCTTGAACAAAACCAGCTGCTTGTTGCCTATGTGGTAAAGGGGACTCAGCAGGGCTTTTCTCAGACCCATGGGAGGATCAGGGCCTGGGATGGCTGTAGGGGTTGCCATGAGGATGTGATAACTCAGGGTGAGGGTAGTCTCCTCAAGACAGGTCATGCCCATCATGTGATACTTAGAAAATTAGACTGTAGGGTCTGTCATAAGAACAAGTTACATAATTTCCAGCCCCCCCAAATGTTGTGCCTATCCTGTCACAAAGATAAAACGATACACGGCCTTGAGGGCAATAGTGCCACCTATAAGGATACATGCCTCTCTTGCCACAGCTTCTTGAATAAAAAGGCACCAGGCATTAAGAGAGATAGGTGCGACATCTGTCACAAAAAAATACCTCAAGAGGGTCCTATGGCAGGGGTAAAATGCCACCAATGCCATCAACCACACAGGTCCAACAAGGTCACTATTGATTCCTGTCTCAGGTTCTGTCATAATGAGATAAACAAGGGGCAGGCCCATAGGGTCCACTATGATAGGTCTATATACTGTTTTTCATGCCATACACCACATAGCTGGAAGATCAATATCAAAATAGACTATAGGCGATGCAAGCCTTGTCATGAGAGGAGATTATATGAACATTTTGATAAATAGACTGATAATTGCTATTGCTACGATAGTATTTTTTACAGATAATAGCAACGCAGCGGTAGTAGAGAGGGTTATTGCATATGTAGATGACTATGCCATTACCTTAAGCGACCTGAAGGATAGCTTGACTAATGCCAGGGCGTCAAATACTACCCTCACAGATCAGGAGGCTGTAGAGGCCTTAATAAATAGGGTGCTACTGCTCAGAGAAGCACGGAAGATGAAGCTTGAGGGACAGGAGTCAAGCCAAATCAACGAATACATTGAAATCAAGATAAAATCTCTAATATTTATTAAAGATGAAGAGATACAAGGTTTTTATGATGCAAACTCTGAGAAGTTTAAGGGCGTTCCCTTGCCTATTATAAAAGATCAAATAGAGCAATACCTTTTAGAACAAGAGACCAATAAGAGACTGTTAGAACACCTAAAAGAACTCAGACAAAGGGCAGATATAAAGGTGCAAGTTCACAAATAGTAGAATACAGTAAGTGTGATAGCAAGAACTAGACCCCATGTCGCAAGGTCGTTACAATGATGGTTGTAGATAGAGCTGACTGGGCTTTGAATGTAGGCCTTAGCCCAATGTAAACATGCCCAGAGAAGGGATTAAATTTTGTGCATTCATCAACTTTGAGTCTTTTTAGGTATTTTCAGGGGGCGTATGAACTATAGGCATCTCCTCACAATCCCTTATATCCTCATGGTGTTTCTATTAATCTCCTGCAGTGAGCAGGGGAACATAAAGGTCGTTTCTCTCAAGCCTGCACAAAATTCTATAGAATACAAATCAAAAAGACAACCCTCTCCTCAAATCTATTATTTTGGTTTTGACCTCAGGTTATCTGCAAAGGACGATGTAAAGATATATCTGCCCTTTCTCAAATATCTGACCGATAACACAAATATTCCCTTTTCACTAAAGCTGAGCGAGCGATACGAGAGCAATCTTGAGAATCTCGGCAGGGGCGATATACACTTTGCTGCCCTCGGTCCTGTTAGCGCTGTGATAGCTATGGATAAATATAATGCGAGGTGTCTTGTGATGGGACTCAATCATGAGTCAAGACCAGAATACAGGGCTGTGATCTTTACCACACCTGAGAGCATTATCAACAGGGTCTCTGATCTCAGAGGAAAGACCTTTGCCTTTGGTGACAGATTTTCTACACAGGGACACCTCATACCACGCAAGATGCTTGAGGATGAAGGGATAACACTGAAGGATTTTAAAAGACACACCTATACAGGCTCCCATGCCAATACTGCAAAGGCTGTCTTAAACGGTAATTTTGATGCAGGGGCATTGCAAGACAATATGGCATATCGTTTGCAGAGAGAGGGTAGGATAAAGATTATTGCCGTCTCAAAACCCTATCCAAGTAGCCTTATCTGCAGCCATGTAGCCATACCTGAAGATAAGATTAATAAGGTGCTTAAGGCCTTGCTGTCCTTTGACCCTTCCAACAGGCACAAGGATATACTCTTTGACTGGCATAAGACAGAGATGCCAATGGGATTTGTTGAGTTTACCGACTCATATCTTAATGAGGTAAGGAGACTACTAAAAAGGTACAAGATAGGCTACTGACCCTATGAAACTTTGGCAAAAGGTTGCAATCCTAAATATAGCCCTTATAATGACCATGAGCATCCTTAGCGCCCTTGTGATAAGGGAGATTATAATCAGTGCCATGAGGACAGAGGCCCTCATTCAGGGAGAGTCTATTGCGATTAATCTATCCGATAGGATAGCCGAGGCCATACTCTATGAGGACTACTACAGTGTATCTGAGGCAATATCTGAGGTGATTTCAAAGGAGAAGAACATCAGATACATATTTGTTCTTGACCTAAAAGGCAGGCCCTTTGCCCATACCTTCACTGGTGGGTATCCGGCCGATCTACTTTCATGGAATCCAATAAAGGACGAACAAACAAGGTCTGTTCAAATGCTAAAGTCAGAGGATGGCAATATAACTGATATTGCCGTAAGGATCTTTGCTGCTATGCCTTCAGAACTGCATGTCGGCATAAAAGAGGACAGGATGGCCGATACCCTCAATAGATTAAGGAATTACATGTTTTTGTTGACTGCATCGGTCATTCTTGCCGGCTCTATACTGTCCTTTTTCCTCAGCCGCTTAATCACAAGGCCATTGGAACAACTAAACGAATTCGCAAATGATCTATCAAAAGGGAACTTCGGTGGAGAGATGGTTATTACCTCTAAAGATGAGGTAGGAAGGTTGACGGAGACCTTTAACAACCTATCCAGAGAATTGTTAAGATACAAAGAACGAACCGAAGAAACTTATCGCCAAATGCTCAAGACAGAAAAACTCACTGCCATTGGCAAGCTCTCAGGGGGACTTGCCCATGAGATAAAAAACCCACTCATGCCTATTAAGACCCTATTTCAGACCTTCAGGAATAACCCACAGCTTACGAGACAGGACATAGAGATAGTGCTCTCATCGGTCCAACAGATAGACGAGGTAGTATCAAAGTTTTTGGGCTTTGCAAGGAGTGACCACTTAAACTTTACTGATATTTTCATAAACGCCATAATCAAAGACATACTAAAAGTGTTAGACTATCAGATAAAGGAACAGGGCATAAAGGTAAACATGAAATTATTAAAGATACCACCCATATCGGGCGATAGACCTATGCTAAAGCAGGCACTCTTTAATATCATACTTAACGCTATTGAGGCTATGCCAGAGGGTGGTGTCCTTGAGATAGCAACCAGTACTGAAGATGGTCCAGAGACTAAGAGGATAGTTATAATCATCTCAGACACAGGCAGTGGTATACCACAAGAGATAGGGGATAAGATCTTTGACCCCTTCTTTACCACAAAGCCTGAAGGAACAGGCCTGGGGCTTTCTTTAGCCTTTAATATCATACAGATGCACATGGGAGAGCTTGCTTATGCCTCTATCCAAGGAATGACTACCTTTACGATCAAATTAGCCTCAGGGGATAAAAGGACATGAGCACCATATTAATTGTTGATGACCAGCCTGCTATCTGCTATTCCCTCAAACGACTCTTTGAGTCTGAGGGCCTTGAGCCACTAACTGCAAAGGGCGGCCATGAGGCCCTTAAGGTTCTCAAAGATACGATAGTGGACATTGCTCTGATAGATGTCCGTATGCCCGATATGGATGGCTTAGAACTATTGAGTATAATCAAACAACAAAACATAAATGTCCAAGTGCTCATGATGACGGCCTTTTCCTCCACAGAAAAGGCCATTGAGGCCATTAGGCTTGGGGCCTACGACTACCTCACAAAGCCCGTTGACAATGACGAACTTCTTAAGATCGTTAGAGATATCCTAAGGGTGAGGGAGTTTACATCCACCTTAGTAGGCTTTGGTGGTGAAGACGCTGATTTTGATGGAGACAGGATAATCGGCAATAGTCCCCAGATGCTTGAGATCTATAAGACCATTGGGAGGGTTGCCCCTACCGATGCCACTGTGCTTATCAGGGGAGAGAGTGGCACAGGAAAGGAACTTATCGCAAGGGCAATATACCACTACAGTAAAAGGGCCAAAATGCCTTTTTTAGCTGTAAATTGTGCTGCCATAGTTGATGCGCTTCTTGAATCAGAACTATTTGGCCATGAGAGGGGGGCCTTTACAGGGGCTGAGTATCGGAAGATTGGTAAGTTTGAGCGATGTCACAAAGGCACACTGTTCCTTGATGAGATCGGAGACATGTCCTTAAAGACACAGGCAAAGGTCCTAAGGGCCTTGCAGGACGGCACCTTTGAAAGGGTCGGAGGGAACGAAACCATAAAGACTGATGTTAGGATCATAGCTGCAACCAATAGGGATATTGAGGGACTTGTCAAGACGGGGAGATTCAGAGAGGACCTCTACTATAGGCTTAATGTGGTGACGATTAACATACCCCCCCTGAGAGAGCGTATCTCTGATGTTGATCAGTTGGTCTCTTATTTTATAAAGAAATATAGCAGAGTCTTTTCAAAGCCCATAGATGGCATATCCCATGAGGCCCTTGAGTGCCTTAAGTCTCGTCACTGGTATGGCAATGTAAGAGAGCTTGAAAACACTATACAGAAGGCCATAATCTTATGCAGAGACAACCACATATCAACCCATTGCTTTGAATTCACCACAGATGATACTACACAGCAGTCATGCCTTGAGGAGCACATAGATGTATTAGTAAAAAAGGTATTCCAATATAGTAAACCAACACCCCTTCCCGACCTCTTATGCCTTATAGAGACTGCTATGATAAAGAAGGCCCTTGAACAAACAGGGGGCAATCAGGTACAGGCTGCCAAGATGCTCGGCATATCAAGAAACACACTGCGAAGTAAGGCAAACCTCTTTGATTAAGGTAAAGAAAGTGCGATACTACAGGCTTTAGGTCGTAAGCTGAAAAGGTCTAAATTGTCAGACTTAAGCCCGGACTCTTCAGCACAATCTGTGTCCTCTTAATTGGAGATAAGATCCTTATTAAAGAATGGATAGAGCTTATCATAGGTCTCTAAGATATGCTCTGGAATGACCCTCAACTCTCCAACTATGGCCATGAAATTGCTGTCGCCACCCCATCGTGGCACAATGTGGACATGCAGGTGCTCCTCAATGCCAGCGCCTGCAACAACACCTATGTTGATACCGATGTTAAAACCCTCAGGGCGAAAGGCCCTCTTTAGGTTGTGGGTAGTAAACTGTGTCATCTCCATGAGGTCATGGAGTTCTTCTGTTGTCAGACCATCAAGGGTGTCGGTATGCTTGTAAGGCACGACCATCAGGTGGCCGTTGTTGTAAGGATATTTGTTCATGATCACAAACGATAAATTACCCCTATAAAGTATAAGATTGTCCCGATCTTTTAACTCCTTTGGTTTTTCGCAGAATATGCATTCTTTGGGCTTCTCTGAGAGTATATACTCTATTCTCCAGGGGGCCCACAATGTCTTCATTGCCTGTCTTCCCCCATAAGCCTAATTACTTCTACAATGATTTCAGCGCCTTTAATAAGGTCCTCAATCAATATAAACTCCTCAGGGCTGTGCACCATTTGCATGCCATTTGAGATATTTATTGCCCTTATGCCCTTACTGTTGAATATATTCGCATCAGAGCCACCACCGGTAATAGTAAAAGTGGGTGTAATTCCACAGCGTTTATGGGCTCCTGCAACAAGCTTTAAAAAGGGGTCGGAGTCATGAATAAAGAAGGACTCATATTCAACCTTATCGGTGATCTCTATCGGGGCAGAGAGTCTGTGGGCGATTGTCCTTGCAGTATCAAAGATACCTTGCCTTAACCTCTCTAATGTCTCTCTCCTATGGCTCCTGAACTCTCCCTTGATCATAGTCTCTTTGGGCACGATATTCGTGGCGGTCCCACCATTAATAATACCCACATTTGCCGTGGTTGAGGCATCAATCCTGCCATCAGGTATGGAGGTAATTATCTCAGAGGCCACCCTTATGGAGTTCAGACCCTTTTCGGGCTCAATGCCTGCATGGGCAGCCTTTCCTGTAATGGTTATTGTGTAAGTGATATGTGTTGGGGCCCCAATTATCACATTCCCAACAGGACCTCCACTATCTAACACAAGGGCATGCCTCCCTTTGATCAATGTATTTTCAAGGTGCTTAGCACCAACCAATCCCTTTTCTTCGGCAGATGTTAACACAACCTCAATATCACCATGTGGAATGGACAATTCATCTACAACCTTGAGGGCCTCAAGGATCTGGGCAATGCCACTCTTGTCATCAGAACCAAGAACGGTATGACCTGTGCTCCTGATCCTATCTTCCGTAACCTCAAACCTAATTGCCTCTGTGTCCTCCACAGTGTCCATATGGGCATTTAAGACAAGTACTGGTGCCTTTGTGTTTGTGCCCTTTTTGTAGGCAATGAGATTAATAGATTCACCATAGTCTTGAAAGACCACTTCACAGCCAGAGCCACACAGCTCAACCTCAATCGCTGAGGCTATTTCCCTTTCTTTAAAGGAGGGTGAATTAATCTTGATAAGGTCTATAAAGTTATCTATTAACCTGTCCTTGTTAATCACAGTAGAGTCCTTAAGTAATTGCTCTATATATTAACTACACCCCTAAGCAAATATCCTGCACCTCTATAAAAGTCCTGTTCAGAGCCATCAATCACAAGGGTGGCAAAGTTAGGCACCCACTTTTTAAAATGTCCTTCATAGAAACGGTCATAAATAGACTTAAGCCTCTCATACTCTTTTGTATCTAAGGTATTAAACAACCTATCGGTGAGGTAATATAGGAACTCAATCTCTATGCCGATCTGATCGTCTGGAGTGCTGTATAGGTTTTGCACCGAAAGACCTGCCTCAAGGTATAACCCTCTAACCTCAATGGTCTCATCGGTCATTAGGGCCTTATTGTCAGATAGATAGAAAGAGGCAAAGGGCACTGCCACAGGCGACTTAGGGCCAATAAATAGTCGGGCATACT
>Ga0308419_1000741_pt1 | contig 22903 bp, 20 predicted proteins | sample HotsprSampleMS50_FD_203674 | JGI IMG/M metagenome (GOLD analysis project Ga0308419, IMG submission 203674) | Hot spring phototrophic mat microbial communities from Mushroom Spring, Yellowstone National Park, Wyoming, United States - 20090730_MS50 ... | reverse complement strand
GAGGGCTACTCCCAGGCCCAGCCCTGGCACAACAGCGCGTTCGAGGCCGACGGCTCGCTGCGCAAGGACTACCTGGCGCGCCTGGAGCGCATCCTGCGCGAGGCCGACCGCCTCCGCATGGCCGTCATCCTCGGCCTGTTCTACTTCGGCCAGGACCAGCGCCTGAGGGACGAGGAGGCCGTCGTGCGCGGCGTCCGCAACGCCGTCCGGTGGGTACTCGAGAAGGGATGGCGCAACGTGCTGATCGAGATCGACAACGAGTGCGACATCGCCTACGACCACGCCATCCTGCAGCCCGGACGGGTCCACGAGCTGATTCGCCTGGCCAAGGGGATGCGCGCGCGGGGTTGGAGGCCGCTCGTCGGCACCAGTCTGTCTGGTGGCCACATCCCGCCCGGGCAGGTCGTGCGCGAGTCGGACTTCGTGCTGCTGCACGGCAACGGCGTCTCCTCGCCCGACGGCATCCGGGACCTGGTCCGGAAGGTGCGCGCGCTGAAGGCCTACCGGCCCAAGCCGATCCTGTTCAACGAGGACGACCACTACGACTTCGACCAGCCCGACAACAACATGGTGGCGGCGTTCTCCGAGCGGGCGAGCTGGGGATACCACGACAACCGCCTCCCTGGCGAGGGCTTCGAGCAGGGGTTTCAGAGCCCTCCCGTGGACTGGTCGATCGGGTCAGACCGCAAGCGCGGCTTCTTCCGGCTGCTCGCCGAGGCCACGGGAGCAGACCCAGAGCGTTGAGCCGGCTGGGACTGCAGATCCCCTCGCCCCGCCGCTTCGGACGCTCGGACCCGGGGCTCATCTTGAAACCCAATCAATAGTGCAATATAATTGCACTATGGTTCGCCGAGCGTTCACCCTGATCGAGCTCCTCGTTGTCATCGCGATCATCGCCATCCTGGCGGCGATCCTCTTCCCGGTCTTCGCCCAGGCCAAGAAGGCCGCCAAGACCACGGCGTCCATCTCGTACAAGAAGCAGATCGGCGTCGGCGCGCTGATGTACGCGGCCGACTACGACGACCGGATGTTCCTGTTCCTGGTCCGCAACGGCAACCACGCGCACTTCTGGTTCACCGGCGTGGAGAACTGGTACGCCTCGCCTCCCCGACGGAACAGGCCGGAGTGGGCTCTGCTCCACCCTTACATGCGCAACCAGAGGATCATGGACTGCCCGAACGCCTCGGACATTCCGATGCCAACGAGCTTCGAGAACCCGTTCTGGCCGGCCTACGGGATCAACAGCGTCTACCTCCTGCCGTTGGGCTTGCCGGTGGCCTTCACGCAGGCCGAGGACCCCGCTCAGACGGTGCTCCTTACCGACGTGGCCACCACGAGTCTTCTCACGGGGCAGTTGATCCGCCTGAACACCGTCCGTCCGCCCAGCCAGTCCGCGCTCCCCAACGTGCACTTCCGCCACTCCGGCAAGACGACCGTGCTGTGGGTCGATGGGCACGTGAGCAAGGCTTCGCCCACGTACAAGTCCGACGGCTACCGGCCGAACCCCACCACAATCGTCACTGGGAGGCTGCTGCGGGAGAAGGAGATCGGCAACCTGGCCAACCGCCCGTTGCCGGATGTGATCCCCGCCAATGACCCGATGATCCCGTACTACGACTTCTACTTCACGCTGGAGAAGGCGCAGTGAGGACCCTCGCTGCTCTCGGCCTCTTGTGCTCGGCGTGCGCCGTCGCTCGGGCGGACGCGCCTCCCTTCGCCGCGATCGACTCCGCCCCTCCCGAGATCCGGCGCGCCGCGGAGGATCTTCTCCTGCGGGCGTTGGACGGCGAGGGCCTGTACACGATCGTCGGCGGCGTCAAGCCGATGAGTTCCGGCATTCGGATGCTGCGCGTCAAGATCGACGGCGGGGACGACGCCGAGCTGGAGCGGGTTCGGAGGGCTTGCGCGCTCCTGCGGTGGGAGGGCCGGCTGGAGTTCGCGACCTATCCGTTCGCGGCCCTCGACGGTGGGTCGAGGCTGATCGAGGTGGTCGTGTTCCATCGTCCGGCGCTGCGCGCGGCCATCGAGCGGCACCGAGAGTTCTTCCTGCGTCTGGGGATCACCCCCTCTTCCGAGCCGCTCGAGGTCGCGCTCGCGGTGGAGCACGCGCGCGACCCAGCCGATCGTCACCGGGGCTACGGACACCTGTTTGGGTACCCGGACTACGCCGTGGACTTCTTCGTCCAAGCCCAAGCGTCGCAGCGAAGCACGGGCAAGTTCGTGGAGCGCGACTTCCGCCAGATACCCGTCCACCGTTCCGACACAGGCCGCTTCGTGTACGCCGTGCCCAAGGGCTCGGCGGAGACCGATGAGGAGAAGGCGGTCCGGGAGAGGTGCCGGAGGATCCTGGAGGCCTACCGCGCGCTGCGGGGGCGCTTCGTGGGCGAGGGCAAGGCAGGCCCCGTGGAGCTGATCCGCGAATGGTTCCGCGGGGAGGACGGGACCTACGCGCCGGAAAACGCCGAGCGGAAAGCCGCCGAGACGGGCCCTTCCGAGGTGATCTCTCGGAGGCTTTCGGCCACAATAACTTCTGTAGGTTCAGCGCCATGCCCGTCTCCATCATCGGCAAGTGGTTCGGTTTCGGTCGCGACAAGCACTTCGACGAGGGCCTCCGGTGCGTCGACCGCTCGGACTTCGAGAACGCCATCCCCGCGTTCGAGCGCTCGCTGGAGACCAGCACCGACCCCGCCACGCTCCGGCTCGCGCGCTTCCACCTGGGCGAGTGCCACCGCGAGGTCGCCCGGGCGCACATGACGGCCGAGCGCTACGACGAGGCCGTGAAGCACCTGGAGGCGGCCATCGAGATCCACCCCAGCTATCCCGACCTGCACTTCAACCTAGCCCGGGCGTTCCACAAGCTGGGGGACGCGGAGCAGGCCCACCGCGAGCTGGAGACCGCCCTGAGGCTCAACCCCAAGTACGCCGAGGCCATCCTTCTGCAGGGAGTGCTCTGGTACGAGGCCGGCCGCCACGAGGACGCCCTGGCCCGCATCGAGTACGCCGCGAGCCTGAACCCCCAGTGCGGCGGCGACACCCTGGCCTACGCCAAGAGCTGCCACGAGAAGGGCGACCACACGCGGGCGCTGGCCAACCTCCGAGGACTGCTGGACCACGCGCCCTGCGACGCGAACTTCCACGCGTTCGTCGCCGACGGACTGGTTCGCGACGGCGAGTACGACCGGGCCTTCGAGGAGTACGAGAAGGCGCTGACGCTGGCGCCCCACTACGCGGACATCCGTTGCCGGTACGGCCAGGCGCTGCTGGCTGGCGGACGGACCGAGGACGCGGTGGCGCAGTTCCGAGCGGCGATCGGCATCAACCCTCGCTACGCGGACGCCCAGGCCAACCTCGGGGTGGCCCTCAAGCGCCTCGGCAGGAACGAGGAAGCCCGCGCCGCCTTCCGGGCGGCCCTGGAGGTGGAGCCGCACCACCCGATCGCCAGCCTTGAGGCCGACCGGATCTAAACCTCGTAGTCACCGGCGAGGATGCGGTCGTAGGCGCCGCTGTTCGCCCACCGCTCCAGCTCCTTGGCGCGGTGCACGGGCATCGGGTGCGTGAGCGCCGCCGAGCCCGAGAGGAACAGCAGAGCCTTGTCGACCGGCCCGGCGTCCTGATAGGCGCGCGCCTGCATCAGGAACTCCTCCCGGTCCAGCTCGTTCGCGAAGCGGTTCGGGCCGGCGCACAGGCGCAGGTTGGCCTCGATCGACGCGGGCAGGTTCTGGCTGGCCAGCAGCCCCGCACGGTCGGCGGTCAGCTCGGCCATCCGGGACCACTGCGCCATCGCCATGAGCAGGCCCATGCTCGCCACGTCGCCCAGGCCGAACGTGCGCCGGCCGACCAGCTCCAGCAGCGGGAAGAGCACCGCGGCCACCGACTTGTACAGCACGTGGCCGGCCTTGATGTGCCCCAGCTCGTGGCCGATCAGGTGGTGGAGGTGCTCGTCGTCCATGGCGTCGAGGATCGACGAGTGGACCGTGATGTAGGGCCTCTCGACGCCGCCCGCGAAGGCGTTGGGGAACGGGTTCCCGGTCACGTACAGCTCCGGCTCCGGCACGTCCAGCACCGCGCAGCACTCCCGGAAGATGCCGTACAGCGTGCGGAACTGCCTCGGACCGCACCGCACCGACGAGCCCATGTTCACCAGGTACATGCGCCTGTCGAACCCGAGCTCAAAGAACTTCTGGACGATCTGCGGCAGCAGGGGGATCTTCTGCAGCGCCTGCAGCGCGGCGCGGTCGCCGTCGCTGGTGAACGCCTCGGCCCGCAGGCCCTGCAGCCTCCGGCGCATCACACGACTCCCGGCAGCGGGTGCTCGAGCCGCGCCCAAAGCGAGAGGTCGATCTCCTGAAACGCGGCGTCCTTCTGCCGGCACTCCTCCAGGAACAGCGCGTCGTCGGAGGAGACCGTCTGGCCCATGGCCGCCAGGTCTGCGATCTCGGCCAGCCTCCAGAAGCGGTCCACGTGGTCCTGGAAGCGGATCTCGGCGTAGTCCCGGGCGCTGAACGTGCTGATCAGGAACTGCCAGTCCGAGGCCTCGGCCAGCAGGAGCTCGCGGGCGGCCTGCCGCACGACCTCGTCGGCCGGCCCGCCGGCGTACTTCCGCGCCATCGAGCGCATCTTGGCCTCCATCGGATACAGCTTCTCCCACGTCCAGACGTTGTCCGGGTTGATCCACACGTAGTGGTATCCGCCCTCTCCCCAGGAGCCTTCCGGCAGGGTGATCGTGTGGCGAGGCGGCTCCTGATCCAGCAGGTCCCCGCCGGTCACCGGCTCGAGGTCCGGGTCGTGGTGCAGGCGCCAGGCGAGCTCGTACAGAAACTCCGGCCCCTCGAACCACCAGTGGCCGAACAGCTCGGTGTCGTACATCGCCACCAGCGTGCCGGTGCGGTCCGCCAGACCCTTGTAGTGGGCGAGCGTGCCCTTGAGGGTGTTCACCATGTCGTCGGCGTGGTTCGAGATGTTCTCGAATGCCCTCCACGGGTCGTAGGGCTGCTTCGCGCCCAAGTCGCGCTTGTTCGGACTGATGCGCCAATACCGCAGCCTTCCCGGATACAGCTGCTTGTGGAACTCCAGGTAGTACTCGTCGCCGGGGTAGCCGGTGTCGCCGGACCAGACCTTGACCGTGGTCTGCGGGTCGCGGGCGAAGATCACCGTTCCGTTGGGCAGCGCGTAGTGCTCGTATTCGCTCCGCAGCTCCGGCGGCGGCGTGAAGAACTTGCTGCTGCGGGCGAACAGCTCGGCGAGCTGGGGGAACTTCGCGCCGTAGGTGCCCAGCGGTTGGCCGCCGCGGATCATGTGGCTGTCGACGAAGAAGTACTCCAGCCCGTTCTCCCTCAGGAACTCCTCCACGCCCTTGCGCGGAAACGCCACCACGTTGTCCCCCACGGGCGGCTTCCACTCGTAGGAGGGGCGGTAGGCGCATTCCGGAATCCAGATGCCTCTGGGCGCCCGCCCGAAGTGCTTCTTGTGCGTCTCCACACCCAGCTTCACCTGCGCCTGCACCGACTCGTCGGTGCCGAGCAGCGGCAGATAGCCGTGGGTGGCCGCGCACGTGATGATCTCGACGCACTCCTCGTCCTGGAAGTAGCGGAACGCCTCGACGATCGACCTGCCCCACTGGTGCTTGAACTGCACCAGGGCCCGCGTGTAGTAGCGCTGCCAGAACGCGGCCAGTCCCTGCATCCACAGCGGTCCCTCGCGCTCGAACCGGCGCTGGTCCGAAACGGCGATGTCGATCTTCTCCTGGCAGTAGCCCTCGAACTCGTCCTTGAAGGCCGGGTCCTCGAGCTGCTCGGCCAGGACGGGGGTGATGTTGATCGTCCAGCGAGGGCGGATGCCGTGGGTGTAGAGCCGGTCGAGCGCGTGGAGGATCGGGAGGTAGCACTCGGCCGCCGATTCGTTGATCCAGTCCGTGCCGTGCGGGGATTTGCCGTGCGAGAGGACGTACGGCATGTGGGAGTGCAGGCACAGAAGGACTCGACCGACCGGCATGGCCCATTGTGGCACGGCCGGGCGATCCTGCTGGCATCCAGCGCCGAAGGGACCGTTGCCGCGCGGTATACACGGCGCGGAAGAGCGGAGCGGGCCTGGGGAGGCCCGTCGGAGGAGGAGACGCTTCGTGCCTACCAACTTCAACTGGCTGCTGGACGGCAGCATCGTAGGGCTGTATCTGCTGATCACGATGATCGCCGGCATCTGGGTCCGGCGCTACGTTGGCAAGGTCGAGCACTTCCTGGTCGCTGGCCGCGAGATGAACCTGTATCTGGGCGTCGCCTCGCTGGCCGCGACCGAGTTCGGCATCGTGACGGCCATGTACACCGCCCAGGCAGGCTACACGCGAGGGTTCAGCGGTGCCGTGCCGGGCTTGTGCAACGCGCTGGCGATGTTCCTGGTCGGCTGGACCGGCTTCTGCATCAAGCCGCTGCGCGACAGCGGGGTGATCACCATCCCGGAGCTGTTCGAGCAGCGCTTCGGGCCGTTCGTGCGCTGGCTGGCCGGCGTGGTGATCGTCCTCGGCGGCCTGCTGAACATGGGCGTGTTCCTCCGCGTCGGCGGCCAGTTCCTGGTGGTCGCCACGGGCATGAACGTGCAGTACCTGGAGATCGCGATGACCACGCTGCTGATCCTGGTGGCCGTGTACACGATCTTCGGCGGGATGCTTTCGGTGCTGGTGACCGACTACCTCCAGTTCATCGTGATGAGCGCAGGCCTGCTCGTGGTCACGGTGCTGGTCCTGGTGAAGGTCGGGTGGTTCGACATCATCACCACCGTCCAAGGCCATTACGACGTGGGCACGTTCAACCCGTTCGCGAACAAGGACCTCGGGTGGTCGTTCGTCGTTTCGAACCTGATCACCAACACGGCCGCGGTGCTCACGTGGCAGACGGTGATCTCCAGGCTCCTGTCGGCCAAGGACACCGCCACGGGCCGCAAGGTCTACACCGGGACGGCGTTCTTCTTCGTCTGCCGGTGGATCCTGCCCGGCTTATGGGGCATGGCGGCGCTGGTCATGGTCAAGCCGGAGACGCTGGACGGCATCGCCCGGTAGATGGGCGAGCAGAGCGGCAGCCTGTTCGCCATGCCGGCCCTGCTGGCGATGATCGTTCCCAGCGGCATCATGGGCATCCTGGTGGCCGCGATGCTGGCCGCCGACATGTCGACCGACTCGTCGTACATGCTCACCTGGGGCAGCGTGATCTACAACGACATCCTCGCGCCGTTCCGCCGCAGGGGGAACTGGAGCGAGCGCAAGGGCCTGATCATCAACCGGTTCATCGTGGCCTGCATCGGCCTGTTCCTGCTGTTCTTCGGCCTGTGGTACAAGCTGGGCGGGAACCTGTGGGAGTACCTGCAGACGACCGGCACCGTGTACCTGTCCAGCATGTCGATCATGCTGATCGCGTGCTGCTACTGGAGGCGCGCCAACAACTGGGGCGCCGTGGCCGCCATCCTGGCGGGCGCGATCCTGCCCGTGGCCGCGCTGACGGCCAACCTGTTCGTCAAGGTGCAGATGGACGGCAAGGAGGTCGGCTGGGCGACGGCCACCATCGGGGACGCCTGGGTGAACATCGGCACCTACATCGTCGTGGCTCTGGCCATGGTGATCGGCTCGCTGCTGAAGCCGCAACCCAAGACGCAGGCCCCGGCGGCCTAGGAGGAGGGAGATGGAAGGACTGCACTACCTTTGGCTCGGCGTGACGGCCCTGTGCCTGCTGTGGTACTCGACGATCACGATCTACGTCGCCGTCCGCGGAGGCAGGGACATCGGCCAGATGCTCCGCAACCTGTCGAAGCTGAACGACCAGGCGACGCCGCCCGAGGGGGACGGCCCGCGCGACATGAAGCGGGTCTAGGAGGAGCGCTCGCGCAGCAGCCTCTCGAGGAACGGCTGCGCGAGCTTCTCCAGGTACTTCGCGATCACGTCGAACTCCAGGTTCACCAGGTCGCCGGGCTGGGCGGCTCGGAAGTTCGTGACCTCGAACGTGTGGGGAATCACCCAGACGTCGAACGCTCCGTCCTTCGGCTCGACCACCGTGAGGCTGATGCCGTCCACGCAGACGGAGCCCTTGTCGATCAGGTAGCGGTCGTACTCCGCGGGCGCCTGGAAGCGGAAGATCCACGCCAGATCGGTCTTCCGAATCGACACGATCTCGCCGGTGGCGTCCACGTGGCCCTGCACGATGTGCCCGCCGAAGCGGTCTCCCTCGCCCATCGCACGCTCCAGGTTCGCCAAGGCGCCGGGTCGGGCGCGCTGGAACGACGTCCTGCGGATCGTCTCCTCGCTGAGGTCGAAGCGCAGGCCGTCCGAGGCGTCCACCACCGTGAGGCAGCAGCCGTTCACGGCGACGCTCTCGCCGATCGTCCAAGGCTTGCCCCCGGGGACCTCCTGGGGATCGAGGGTCAGCACCCCCGACTCCAGCGAGCGGACGACGCCGGTGGTCTGGACGATGCCGGTGAACATCGGCCCTCAGTTGAACGAATCGGGCGCCCGCTGGGCGATGACGTCCATGGCGAGCATGATCACCAGGAAGGCGCTGCCGAGGATCAGCACTAGGCGCGACATGTAGTCGTCGAAGCTGGCCTTGCCCTTGAACGTGGTGCGCACGCCGGAGCCGCCGGACATCGCGTCGCCTTTGCCGGTCAGAAACACCAAACCGGAGAACAGCACGGCGACGATCACGCCGAGCACCATCAGAATCTGGTAGAGAGTGTTCACGGGCGGCTTCCTCGGGGGCGGAGTATACCCTCGCGCGGTAACATCCCGGCGGCGGCCGCCGTCCAAAGCCCGGGTCGCTACGGATTCGGTAGCGACCCGGCAATTCTGGCGGGCAACGGAGGGGTCTCGCGACGGAAAAACCCCTGCGGCATCAAGGAAAGACCAATGCTGCTCAGAGTCATCCGAAACGCCTTTCTCCTCGCTTCGTCCGTTCTGGCGTGCGCGGCCGCCGCGGCCGACGACGCGACGTGGATCAACGCCGAGATCCGCGCCGCCATCGCCCGTGGCGACAAGGCCTACCGCCTGCCCGCCGGAGTGAACGAGCTCGAGTCGTCCATCGTCATCCCGCCCGGCACGTCCGACTTCGCTCTGATCGGCGCCGGGTCCGACCAGACCATTCTCCGCACGCCCAGCGTGAAGCTCTCGCACGCGGTCCGCGTGGGTTCCGTGCCGGTGCTGTTCAACAACTGGGGCATCTCGAACAAGCCCCAGATCCCCGTCCTCGCCGTCAGCGAGGGCTCGTCGCGCGTGCAGCTGCCCCGCACGTCTCCGGCCGTGCCGCCGGGCCTCTACGTGCTGTGGGACGAGTACAAGATCCAGGGCGTCAAGCCGCCGTACAACACGGTGCTGAACCGCGCGGAGATCGTGCGGGTGGTGTCGTTCGACGCCGACAAGTGGCAGGCGGTGCTCGACGCGCCGGCCGGCCGCGAGTACACGGTCAGCCCCAAGCTCGCGGACGTGCGCGACTCCGTCTGTCGCAACATCGAGGTCTCGGGCTTGCGCCTCGAGGGAGTCGTGGGCGACTCCGCGACGAACGGCATCGTGTCGGCGGGCCTCACCGACGGCCTGGTGCTGGCCGACCTGAAAGTGCGCGGCTACTGGAGCGACGCCGTCACCGTGAACACGGTGCGCAACGCGCGCCTGGATCGGATCGACATCGAGGGCGCGGTCGCGTCCGGCGCCGGGGCGGGGTATGGCGTCAGCATCTACCGGTCGCGCTTCGTCACCGTCTCCAACAGCCGCGCCCACAACTTCAACCCCAACTCCGGCTACATCGTGCACAGCGGCTCGACGGACGTCACGATCCGCGACTCCGTGTGCGAGGAGAGCGCCAAGTTCGACACCCACGGCTACGACGACCGCCGCATCGTGTTCGAGAACTGCTCGGGCGGCACGATGGGCATCGGCAACGTCGCGTGGCTCGGCGGGGCGCGCAACGTCCAGCTGCGCAACTGCACGCACGAGAGCATCTGGATCGGGCCGAACGTGGTGAACGTGCGGGCGACGGACAGCCGCTTCGGCAGGGTCACGCTCGCCAGCGTCCCGCAGCAGGAGAACGGCAACCCGCGCAGCGGAAAGCCCGACGCGATCGCCTTCGTGAACTGCGACATCGTCGGCTCCGGCACGGCCGTGATCAACGACTGCTCCGAGGGAGGCTGGATCACGTTCCTGAACTGCCGGATCCAGAACACCAAGACGGACTGGGGTTACGTGGCGCTGTTCGACGACTACAGCGGGCTGGTGGCTTTCTACAACTGCGACATCACCACGGCGAACTCCCGCACGCCGATCGTCCTCAGCAGCTCCAAGACCGGCATGCGGCTGCTGATGCGCTTCTGCCGCATCACCAGCCTGCGGAACGCCGGCCAGGCGGTGAGCCTGGACCCGGCCTACGGCGGAACCTACGAGATCGTGGGCAACCTGTTTCGGTCGTTCGCGCCCCAGAGGTTCCTCAACGAGGAGACGGTCCGGCCCTACAGCACGGTCCTGAACAACCGGGTCGAGAAGCTGACGCCGTAGGCTCCGCAGCCTGCGCGCCGAAGAAGAGGGGACCGCGGCGCGGTCCCCTCTTCGCCGAATCCCCTGCCGCACGCCGGTAGACTGCCCCGATGCGGCTTTTGGTCGTTTTCTTCGGAGGGGGGGTCGGCGGGGACGCCCGCGTGTGCCTGGACCTCGCCGACGCCTGGCGCCGCATGGGCCACGACGTGACGCTCGCCGCGCGCGCCACGAAGGGGTCCGAGGTGATGGCCAGGCGGTCCGAGGCCTGCGGCCTCAGCCTGCTGCGCTATCCGGCCCTCGGCGACTTCCTCCGAGCCCAGAGGGCGGCGGGCGAGCGGCACGACGCCGTGCTGCTGCACACCGCCGGCGAGGTCCGGACCCTGGTCTCCCAGGTGCTGCCCGTCCTCCGAGCCAGGCTCGCCCCGAGGGTCGGCATGACGCTCCACGGCCCCAATCCGATGAGCTCGCTGCCGTGGACGGCCCTGCGGCGCGCTCTGGTGCGCCTCGCGGTGCACGCACTGGACGCCACCGTGGTTCCCTCGAGGCATAAGGTGGGGGAGTGGCGCGAGGTCTTCGGGCCGGACGTGCCGGTTCGTGCCATCCCCAACCCCGTCCGCCCGATCGAGCCGGGCGACCGGGCCGCCGCCCGGGCCAGGCTCGGGCTGGAGAGCGACCGCCTCTGGACGGCGTTCGTCGGCCTGTTCCGGCCGGAGAAGGGTGCGGCGGACGCGATCCGCGCCGTCGCCAGCCTCGCTCCGCGGGGCGTCGGTCTGGCGCTGGCGGGCGATGGGCCGGAGATGGAGGCGTGCCGCAGCCTCGCCTCCGAGCTGGGCGCCCCCTGCCGCTTCCTCGGCTATCTGGAGGACCCGGCCGACGCCTATCGTGCTGCGCAGGCGTTCGTGTTCCCTTCCCGCTTCGAGAGCTTCGGCCTGACCGTCATGCAGGCTGCCGGCCTCGGCATGCCGATCGCGGCGAGCGACCTTCCCGTCGTGCGCGACGAGCTGGACTTCCCCGGCGCCGTGCACCGCTTCCGGCCCGGCGACCCCGAGGACCTCGCCCGGGCCCTGGCCGACGCGCTGGACGCGAGCGACCCTGCGGCGCTCCGCGAAATGCGCGAGTCGGTGCTCGACCTGACGCTGCCCGAGCGCGCGGCCCGGCGGCACCTCGCCGCGATCGGGGCAGAATAGGCCATGATCGCCGAGATCGTCAGCGTCGGCACCGAGATCCTGCTCGGCCAGATCGTCGACACCAACGCGCAGCAGATCGGCCAGCTGCTGCCCCAGTTCGGCATCGCGCACTTCTGGCGGCAGACCGTCGGCGACAACCTCGATCGGCTTACCGAGGCGCTGCGCCTGGCGCTCTCCCGCTCGGACATCGTGTTCACCATCGGGGGCCTCGGACCCACGCAGGACGACCTGACCCGCGACGGCATCGCCCGCGCCCTGGACGACGAGCTGGTCCACGACCCGGAAATCGAGGCGCACCTGCGCGACCTGTTCCGCCACCGGCCCGAGGCTTGGGTCGGCTCGCAGCTGAGACAGGCGATGCGGCCGCGGTGCTCCACGCCCCTGCCAAACCCGAACGGCACCGCGCCCGGGCTGATCTGCGAGAAGGGCGGCAAGACGGTGATCGCCCTGCCGGGACCCAAAGGCGAGTTCGGCCCGATGCTCGAGGGCCCGGTGCGGGACTACCTGGCCCGGCGCACGCAGGGCGGCTCGATCGCCTCGAGGGTGCTCCGCGTGTGCGGCATCGGGGAGGCCGCGATCGAGGACCGGATCCGGCACCTCATCGACGGCTCCAACCCGACGGTCGCGCCGTACGCGAAAATCGGCGAGGTGCACCTGCGCGTGACCGCATTCGCCGCCACCAAGGAGGAGGCCGAGCGGATGCTGGAACCGGTCGCGAAGGAGATCCGCGAGGCGTTCGGTCCCGCCGTCTACGCCGAGGGCGCCAAGAGCCTGGAAGAGGTCGTGCTGGACCTGCTGCGCGAGCGGAGAGCCACGCTGGCCGTTGCGGAGAGCTGCACCGGGGGAGGCCTGGGACACCGGATCACGGGCGTGGCGGGTAGCTCGGACGCATTCGTCGGCGGGCTGGTCACCTACTCGAACGAGGCCAAGGTGCACCTTCTCGGCGTGCCGGAGAGCGTCCTGAGCCGACACGGGGCCGTGTCGGCCGAATGCGCCGAGGCGATGGCTGCCGGAGCGGCGCGCGCGCTGTCCGCCGATTACGCGGTCTCGATCACCGGCATCGCGGGCCCGTCGGGCGGCACCGACGAGAAGCCGGTCGGGACGGTCTGGATCGGATCCTACGGACCGGGCGGCGCCCGCTCGGCCAGGTTCATCTTCCGCAACTCGCGGCAGGGCGTGCGGGAGCGGGCCGTCCAGCAGGCGCTGAACCTGCTCCGCGAGCGGCTGCTGGAGGGCGCGGAGCCGGCCTAGGCGGCGAGGGCCCCGACGGCCTCCGCTACCGTCTCGGGGTCGGACGCCCGCAGGCCCTTCGCCTCACGGTCGATGCGCCGTAGGAGGCCCGTCAGGACGTCGCCCGCGCCGCACTCCACGAACGTCCCCGCACCAAGCGAAAGCATCCGTCGCACGCTCTCGGTCCACCGCACCGGGTTGCGCAGCTGGGCCTCGAGCAGCTCCGGCCAGCGCGACGGGGCCTCGTTGACGTCGGCCTCGACGTTCCCGACCACCTTGGTTCCGATTCCGACCGAGAACGAGGCCGCCTTCAGGGCCTCTCCCATGCGGCGGGCGGGCTCCTCCATCAGCGGGCTGTGGAACGCGCCGCTGACGTTCAGCGGGATGGCGCGCTTGGCTCCCGCCTGGGTGGCCAGCGCGCAGGCGCGCTCCACGGCCGCCTTGTCCCCGCTCACCACCAGTTGGCCGGGGCAGTTGTCGTTCGCGACCACCACCACCTCGCCGCCGACCGACGCCTCGCGGCAGACCTCCTCCAGACGGTCGCGCTCCAAGCCGAGCACCGCCGCCATGCCGCCGGGGCGCTCCCGGCCGCTCTCGGCCATGACGCGTCCGCGGACCGCCACCAGGCGCGCGCCGTCCGCAACCGACACGATCTCCGCGGCGGCGAGGGCGGCGTACTCGCCGATGCTGTGCCCGGCGGCCAGATCGGCCTGGGGCCCGCCGGCCTCGCGGAACGCCGCATAGGCCGCCACCCCGCAGACGTACAGCGCGATCTGGGCGTTCTGGGTCTGCCGGAGGGTGTCCTCGTCCAGCTCGAAGCACACCTTGCGGACGTCGGCGCCGATCGCCTCGGACGCCTCGTCGAAGACCCTTCGGGCCGAGGCGAAGGCGTCGTGCAGCTCGCGCCCCATGCCCGGCTTTTGCGAACCCTGGCCGGGAAACACCACAGCGAACATGGCGGGAATGTACCCGAGCCCAGCGGGGTCGCCGCCCTGAGCCGAGGCGTGCTACAATGGGCGCCGATGAAGCTCCGTTGACCTTCCCCGACGCCTCGCCGCCCCAGCGCCTCTCCGGCGCCCCGTCCCCCAGGAAGGTCCATGCTCTACCGCGAAGTTCTGTCGATCCCCGCTTTCCGCCGCCTGTGGCTCGGCCAGGCGATCAGCCAGTTCGGCGACGCGTTCTACTACCTGATCTTCGTGTTCATGGTGAACCAGATCACCGGCAACCCGGCGATGGTCGGCTACGTCGGCGCGCTGCAGGCGATCCCTTTCCTGCTTCTGGGGCCCTACGCGGGGGTCATCGCCGACCGGGTGGACCGCCGGCTGGTGATGCTGGCGAGCGACCTGGCCAGCGCCGCCCTTCTGCTCGCCCTCGCCGCGTGGCTGGTCGTCGACCCGGAGCCGCCGGTCGCGGTTCTCATGCCCACCGCATTCCTGCTCTCTCTGGTGGCGACGTTCTTCATGCCCGCCAAGTCGGCCGCGATCCCTGCCCTGGTTCCCCCGGGGCTTCTGCTGCAGGCCAACTCGTTGAGCTCGGCGACGCAGAACGTGATGCCCTTGATCGGCGTGGGGCTCAGCGGCGGCGTGCTGGCGGCGGTCTACAAGCTCTTTCCGAGGGCCTTCTTCCTGACGGCGGTGCTGGTGAACGCGGTGTCGTTCCTGGCCTCGGCCTGGTACGTCGCGCGCCTGCCGCGCATCCTGCCCGAGCGCGACAAGCCCGCCTCCGGCGCGTGGACCGAGTTCGCCGAGGGGCTGCGCCTGGTGCGGAGCGACCGGGTGCTGGCGCTGGTGCTGGCGATCGGCTTCCTGGTGAACCTTGCGGTCGCGCCGTTCTTCGTGGTGTACGTCACGGTGAACACCGAGTGGTTCGGCGTGCCTGTCAGCCCCGAGGCCGGCTGGACCCTGGCCGGTCTGAAGGCCGCGCTCGGCGCGCTGCCGGCCTGCGGGCCGCCCGCCGGTCCACTGGGCCGCGCACTGGCGCCGGGACAGTACTGGGTGCTGGCCGCTTTCGAGGGCGGGTTCATGCTCGGCATGGTTCTGGGCAGCGTGCTGGTCGGGCGATTGAGGGTGCGCCGGCCGGGCATCGCGCAGGTTCTCGGCACGGCGGGGTGCGGCCTCACCATCGTGGCGATTTCGTTCAGCCCGACCTTCTGGGCGTTCTGGTTCTGGAACTTCCTGGCCGGGATCGTGCTGCCGCTGGCCTGGTTGCCGATGAACACCTACATCCAGCTGATCCTGCCGGACGCGTTCCGCGGGCGGGTGAACAGCGTGTTCGCGATGGCCTCGTTTGCGGCGATGCCGCTGGGGATGAGCGCGGCGGGGCTGCTCGTGGTCCGCTTCGGCCCGGAGGCGATGTTCCTGATGATGGGCGCCGCGATGTTCCTGTTCGTGGTGCCGATGCTCGCCGACCGCCAGTTCCGTGGCGCGACCATGCCGGAGGGTTCGGCGGCGCCTTCCGGTAACATCGCCGTTGCGCCATGACACGCTACGCCGTTCTCGGATCCGGGATGCAGGGCACCGCCGCGGCCTACGACGTCGCGCGCTTCGGGGCCCCTTCGCGCCTTGTGGTGGCCGACGTGGACCCGGAGACCGCCCGCCGCGCCGCCGATCGCGTGAACGCCCTGGTCGGCCGTTCGGTCGCCGAGCCCGCGCAGGCCGACGCCGCCGACCCGGCCTCGCTGAGGCGCCTGCTGGCCAACGCCGACGTGCTGGTCAGCGCGGTGCCGTACTTCCTGCAGCCCCGCGTCTGGGACGCGGCCTTCGAGACGCGAACCAGCATGGTGGACATGGGCAACGACACGGCGGACACCCTGCGTCTGCTGGAGCGCGACGACGAGGCCAAGGCCCTGGGCATCGCCCTGGTCCCCGACACGGGCCTGGCGCCGGGCCTCGTCAACAGCCTGGGCAACCTGTTCCTCGAGCGGCTGGACGAGGCCGAGACGGTCCGGCTCTACTGCGGCGGGCTGCCCCAGCACCCCAAGCCCCCGTTCCACTACAAGCTGGTGTTCAGCATCGAGGGGCTCGTGGGCGAGTACACCGACGAGACGGTCGCCCTGCGCGACGGCGAGGTGGTGGTGATCGACACGCTCGACGAGCTGGAGGAGCTGGACGTGGAGGGCCTGGGCCGGATGGAGGCGTTCACCACCTCCGGCGGCACCAGCACCGCGCCCTACACGCACCGCGGCCGCGTGCGGAACTACGAGTACAAAACCGTCCGATACCCCGGCCACTGCGCCCTGATGCGCGTGTTCAAGGACTTCGGCTTCTGGAGCCTGGAGCCCATCGAGGCCGACGGCGTCCTCGTCCGCCCCCGCGAGGTGTTCCACAAGCTGATGCAGAAGGCGCTGGAGGACCCCGAGGACAAGGATCTGGTGGTGGTCCGGGCGGTGGCGCAGGGCGTGCGCGGCGGCCGGCGCGTGCGGCTCCAGGCCGACATCCTGGACCACCACGACGACGCGACCGGCTTTTCGGCCATGGAGCGGCTCACCGGCTTTTCCTCCGCGATCGTCGCCGAGGAGATCGCCCGCGGAGGCGTCCCGCCGGGTTGCCACGCCTACGAGACTGCGATGACCGGCGAGCGGTTCGTCGAGGAGATCCGGCGCCGGGGCATCGAGGTCCGCATCCGGGAGGACTCGGAGGCCTGAGGCGGGTACAGTGGCGGCGGACCAACGGCCCGGAGCCGGAACCCCGCCTCCACGCAGGCGGCTTCCAGAGACGTAGGACCCTGCAACAGCCATGATCGCACCCGCAGCCGCATCGCCCTGGTCGATCCGCCTCGCCACCGTGAGGGGGATTCCGATCCGCCTGCACTTCTCGTTCCTGCTGCTGATCGTCTGGATCGGCATCGTCAGCCGGGGGCAGGCCACGGCCGTCGTGAACATCCTGGCGCTGTTCGGGTGCGTTCTGCTGCACGAGCTCGGCCACGCCCTGACGGCCCAGAAGTTCGGCATCCGGATCAAGGACATCACCCTGTACCCGATCGGCGGCGTGGCGATGCTGGTGGACCGGCCCAAGCCGAAGCAGGAGTTCTGGATCACCCTGGCCGGCCCGGCGGTGAACGTGGTCATCGCGGTGGCGGCCGCCGTGGCCCTCGCCCTGCAGGGAGCGCGGCCCGAAACGCTTCAGTCCGCCTTCGAGGCGGGCGCGTTCCTGCCCTATCTTCTCGTGGCGAACGTCATGCTGGCGGTGTTCAACATGATTCCCGCGTTCCCGATGGACGGGGGCCGCATCCTCCGCTCGGTGCTGGCGATGACGATGCCGCACGCCAAGGCCACGAGGACCGCCGGGACGATCGGACAGGGCTTGGCCATCCTCTTCGGGTTCCTGGGGCTGTTCACCGGCCAGATCGTGCTGATGATCATCGCGTTCTTCGTGTTCGTCGGCGCCGGGGCCGAGATGGGGCAGGCGATGGGCTTGGCTCTCACCGAGGGTCGCACGGTCCGCGAGGCGATGTTCACGCGCTTCTCGGTGCTGCAGCACGGCGACACCCTGGGTCGGGCCGCCGAGCTGCTGCTCTCCACCACGCAGGCCGACTTCCCGGTGATGTCCGGGTCCGAGGTCGTGGGCGTGCTCAACCGCGAGGCCATCGTCCGCGGCCTGGCCGAGGCCGGTCCCACGGGGTACGTGGCCGGCTACATGGACCGCAACGTGGAGTACATCGAGGGATCCGAGCCGCTGTCGGCGGCCTTGGAGCGGCTCTCGTCCAACCCGAGGGGGCTGCTCGTCGTGACGGAGCGCGGCATCCCGGTCGGCCTGCTCAACGCTGAGAACCTCGGCGAGTTCCTGATGCTCCAGCAGGCCCGGGACGCCCTCCGACAAGCCTGAGCGCCCTCCCCGCGGCCGAGCCGGACCGGAGGGCAACCTCCGATTGGTGTAACATACCGCTCGGATGATCCGACCTTGTTCGCGGAGGGGCGGTTGAAGCGGATCCATCGGGCCCTTCTCGGCCGACTCTCCAAAGCGAAGGCGGTGCTCATCGGCACCCACAAGAACCCCGACGGCGACGCCATCGGGAGCGCCTTGGTGCTGGCGCGGTTCCTGGATTCGCTCGGCAAGCCGTGCGACGTCGTGTGCCACAACCAGCCCCCGACCAACCTGCGCTTCCTGCCGGGCATCGAGCGGGTGCGGAGCCACCCCGAGTACCAGGGTCACGACCTGGGCGTCGTCGTGGACCTGGAGTCCGTCGAACGGCTGGGAGACGCCGCCCCCCACTTCGCGGGCTGCCGGCAGATCGTGGTCATCGACCACCACGTCCCCCACGAGGAGCCCGGCGACCTGCGGCTCGTCGATCCTTCGGCGCCCGCCACGGCGGTGCTGATGACGCGCTTCCTGCTGGACGTCCGCGCGCGGATCGACGCCGACACCGCCCAGTGCCTGCTCACCGGGATCGTGACCGACACCGGCGGCTTCCGCTTCCGCAACACCACCCCCGAGGCGCTGCACCTCGCGGCGAAGTTGCTCGAGCTGGGGGGAGACATCGCCGCGATCAACAGCCACGTGTTCGAGAGCAAGCCGGTGAGCTTCGTGCGGCTGCTCGGCATCATGCTCGCCAAGATGCAGCTGGAGATGGATGACCGCCTGTGCTACGCCGTCCTGGAGCACAAGGACTTCGAGCTGACCGACTCCACGGACGAGGCCACCGAGGGGTTCGTGAACCACCTGCTGAGCATCGAGACGGTCCAGATCGCCGCCCTCCTGCGCGAGCACACCCCCGGCCGCTGGCGGATCAGCCTGCGGTCCAAGGAGGGCTACGACGTGGCGGCCGTCGCGCGGGCCCTCGGCGGCGGGGGCCACCGCAACGCGGCCGGCTGCTCCGTCGAGGGCACCGAGGAGGAGGCGCTCGCCCGACTGCGCCCGGAGCTTCAGAAGTGCTTGGAATCCTGCTGATCGACAAACCCGCCGGCATCACCTCCCACGACGTGGTCAGCCGAGTGCGCCGCGCGCTCGGCATCAAGCGCGTGGGCCACGCCGGCACGCTCGACCCGATCGCCACCGGGCTGCTCGTCGTGGCCGTGGGGCACGCGACGCGCTTCCTGAGCTACCTGCCCCTGGAGCCGAAGCGCTACGAGGGAATCGCCAAGTTCGGCGTGGCCACGACCTCCTACGACCTGGAGGGGGAGCCCACCGAGGTCCGGCCCGTGCCGGAGGACCTGGAGGCGCGCATCGGGGAGGTGGGCGAGCGGTTCGTGGGCGCGGTGCGCCAGCTGCCGCCGATGTTCAGCGCCGTGAAGAAGGACGGCAAGCCGCTGTACGCCTACGCCCGCCAAGGCCTGGAGGTGGAGCGGGAAGAACGCGAGGTGTGGATCGACGCGCTGGACGTGGAGGTCCTCCCGCCGGATCGGGCCCGCATCGCGGTGGTCTGCTCCGGAGGCACCTACGTGCGGACGCTGGTGCACGACCTCGGCCAGGCGGTCGGCTGCGGCGCGCACGTGGTGGAGCTGCGGCGGACGCAGGCAGGCCGTTTCGACGTGGCCCAGGCCGTCTCGCCCGACGACGTCTCCCCGGAGGCGCTCCTTCCGCTCTCCGAGGTGCTGGACCTGCCCAAGGCGCGCCTGACCGACCCCCAGCTGCGGCTGTTCCGCAACGGCAACCCGGTGCCGATGCGCCGGAGCGAGCCGAGCCCCCACGCGGCGGTGTGCGACCTGCACGGCAACGTGGTCGGCTTGGCCCGGTGCGGCGTCTCCACCCTCGAGCCCGAGATCGTGATCCCCGAGGATGCCCTCGCGCGCTGAAGCGTTCCGATCGGCCCTGCGCGGGCCGTGGCTGGCGTTCACGCCCGTCGCCACGAGGCGCGAGGTCTGGCCCCAGCTCGCGCTGTTCCTCGCCTGGCTGGCCGGAACGCTCCTCGGAGCGTGGATCGTGCCGTCTCCCCGGGGTCACGGCAGCCACGAGCAGCTAGGACTCCCAGCCTGCTCGGTCATGGCCCTGCTCCACCGCCCTTGCCCGGGATGCGGCCTGACCACGAGCGTCTCGGCCACCCTGCGCGGCCGATTGGCGGAGGCGTCTCGGGCGCACCCCTTCGGCCCGCCGCTCTACGCGCTGGCGACGTTCGGGGCGGCGCTGGCGCTGTGGGGCTGGAGCCGGCGCCTGCGGGTTTCGGTGGACACTCCCCCAATGAACGCGCTGCTGGCGATGGTGCTCGGCGCGTTCCTGCTCTACGGAGCGGCGCGCTTCGTCCTCTGGCTGCCAAGGTAGCCGCAAGAACCGCCCGGGGGTAGTCTGGCGGCATGCAGTTCGACGGTCAGCGCGCCCTGGAGATCGTCCGCAGGCTCACGGTGGAGGTTGGCTGCCGGTTCGCGGGAACCGACAACGAGCGGCGGGCGGCCGAGATCCTCCGGGATGAGATCGCGGCCCACGGCTACGCCGACGCCAAGCTCGATCCGTTCCCCATCGACCTTTACGAGGTGGCCGACGAGCGCCTGGAGGTCGAGGGCCTGGGCGAGGTGCCCTGCGAGGGCCTGCTGGGATCCGAGGATGCGCCGGACGGCGTTTCGGGACCGCTGGTGTACGTGGAGGGCGGCGAGGAGTGCCACCTGGGCGAGCACTGCCGTGGCGCGATCCTGCTGGTCAACGCCGAACTGGGACGCAAGATCGAGGCCATCCGAAGGTGGCAGCCGGCCGGCGTGGTGGTGCTGGAGACCACCCCGCACCTGAACCCGAGGCGGCACAACATCGGCCACGAGGCGCGCCGCCGCTTCGGCACCCTTCCGGCCGTGCGCGTGCGCCACGACGTGGCGGAGCGGCTCCTCGGATTCCGGGGCAGGTCCGCGCGGCTGTCGCTGCGATCCACCTACCGCGAGTCGCAGGCCTACAACGTGATGGCCGAGCTTCCGGGCACCACGCATCCCGACGAGATCGTCGTCGTGTGCGGGCACATGGACAGCACCTACGACGGGCCCGGCACGCTCGACAACGCCGCGGGAACGGCGGTGGTCTGGGAGCTGGCCAGGGTGTTCCGCCAGCTCGGCTCGCGCCGGACGCTCCGGTTCATCGCCTTCTCGGGCGAGGAGCAGGGGCTCCGGGGAAGCATCCACTACGCCAAGCGACTCCGCAAGGAGGACAAGGAGGCGAAGAAGGACAAGAACTTCGTCGCGATCGGCGGCAAGACGGAGCTGGACCGCCACCGACTGGTCGTGAACATCGACGTGCAGGGCGCGTTGATCGCGAGCAACGGCGCCTGGATCACCGGCCCCAAGGACCTCGGCGCCGCGGTCCGGCTGCTGGCGGCCGAGAGCGGCCCGTTCTTCACCGTGCACGAGGCCTGCTACAGCTCGGACAACGCCCCGCTCTCGGACGCGGGCGTCCCCGCGGTGTCGTTCGGGCGCGGCGGGCCGAACAACTTCTACGGCCACACCGACGGCGACGTGTTCGAGCTGTGCAGCGCCGAGGGCCTCGAGATCTCGGGGCGGTTCATCCAGGAGTACATCCGAAGGTACATCGCGTCGCCCGCGATGCTGCCGTTCCCGAGGGAGATCCCCGACGAGCACGCCCAGCACGTCAAGAACTACTTCAAGGAGCGATTCATGCTGCGCCTCGACGAAGGCGTGGAGGACTGAGAGGATGATGGCGATGTTTCTGTTCGCAGCCATGCAACCCGGAGCGATCGAACCCGAACCCTTGCCGCCCGTGCCCAGTCCCAGGCAGCTCGCCTGGCACAAGTGGGAGACCTACGCGTTCGTGCACTTCGGCATGAACACCTTCACCGGCCGGGAGTGGGGCCAAGGCACCGAGGACCCCGCGCTGTTCAACCCGACCGACTTCGATCCCGACCAGTGGATGGCCGCCTTCAAGGCCGCCGGCCTCAAGACGGTCATCCTGACCGCCAAGCACCACGATGGCTTCTGCCTGTGGCCGAGCCGCCTGACCAAGCATTCGGTCGCCAGCAGTCCGTGGAGGGGCGGCAAGGGCGATGTGGTGCGCGAGGTGGCGGACGCCTGCCGCCGCGCGGGCCTCCGGTTCGGCGTGTATCTTTCCCCCTGGGATCGCCACGAGCCGACCTACGGCCAGGGCGAGCCGTACAACGACTTCTACGTCGGCCAGCTGACCGAGCTACTGACGCAGCACGGCCCGATCGCGGAGGTGTGGTTCGACGGCGCCTGCGCCGAGGGTCCGAACGGCAAGAAGCAGGTCTACGACTGGGAGCGCATCCGCGCGACCGTGCGCAAGCTCCAGCCCAAGGCGGTGATGTTCAGCGACGTCGGCCCCGACGTGCGGTGGATCGGCAACGAGAGCGGCGTGGCCAACGAGACGAACTGGTGCCTGCTCGAACCCTCGCGCATGAGCGTCGGACAGCCGAACCCCGGCCAGACCGAAGGCCATCCCGACGGCTCGGCCTGGGTGCCCGGCGAGTGCGACGTATCCATCCGCCCCGGCTGGTTCTACCACGGCGAGGAGGACGACAAGGTCAAGACCCCCGACCAGCTCGTGGAGCTCTACTTCCTCTCCGTCGGGCGCAACGCGTCGCTCCTGCTGAACGTTCCTCCCGATCGGCGCGGCAGGCTGGCCGACCCGGATGTGGCGTCGCTCCAGGAGTTCGGGCGGCGCATCCGCAGGATGTTCCGCACCAACCTCCTCCGGGGGGCGGCCGCCAAGGCGAGCGGCGTTTGGAGGGACCGCGAATCGTTCGGGCCGGACAAGGCCGTGGACGGAGACACGAGCACCTATTGGGCGGCCGGCGAGCGCACGCGCTCCGGCTGGCTGGAGGCGGACATGGGCCGGGATCGGGAGATCGACTGCGTGGAAATCCGCGAGCCGATCCGGCTGGGCCAGAGGATCTCGCGCTTCACGGTGGCCGTGTGGGACGGCAACGCCTGGAAGACGGTCGCCGAAGGCACCACCGTGGGCGCAAAGCGGCTCCTGCGCTTCGACCCAGTCCGGACGTCCAAGGTCCGCTTGGACGTGCTGGAGGCCCGCGGGTGCCCGCTGATCCAGGACCTCCGCGCCTACCGAACGCGCTGATCGGTGTAAAGTAGGGTTGCATTGTTACCGCAAGG
>Ga0308419_1000737_pt1 | contig 23038 bp, 20 predicted proteins | sample HotsprSampleMS50_FD_203674 | JGI IMG/M metagenome (GOLD analysis project Ga0308419, IMG submission 203674) | Hot spring phototrophic mat microbial communities from Mushroom Spring, Yellowstone National Park, Wyoming, United States - 20090730_MS50 ... | reverse complement strand
ATTCGTAGTTAGTAATAACGTTAATGCACAGGATACAATTCCACCTTGTGAAATGGATTGTTTACCACAAAGCCCTTGGATACCTGCTCAGTTAGGTCCATACACTGTTCCTGGATGCCCCAAATGTACTTTAAGTTTTAATTATTGGTATCGCTATCCTGCTTGTGGAATTTACAAGGATTTACAAATTGGTGAGATTACTTTATCTTTAGCATGCTTGTCTTGCCCTTTATCAATTAAAGATTTTGTTGATTTTGCTATTGACAAAATGATTTTAAATAATCCAATACCAAAACCTGATACAGGAAGGTGTGAAACATATTGGCGAGCAATAAATGCATCTTGTTGGAAATTTTTTGCAAGTTATGATACAGTATTAGTTCCTTGTGAACCAACTGAGTGCTGTTGGAGAACTTTAACTATGTGTACGGATAGTTCTGGTAATGTAACGTATTCCCAACATCCTCCATTTACAACTCCCGATATTTGTTACATCTACCCATATCCATGCACTTTCGTTTGTGATGAAATGCCTCAACCAGCTCCAACTCCATCAGGACTCGAAGAAACGACTAATTTACTAAATGGGTTCAGTACTTTGGTTTATCCAAATCCAGGCACTGATTGGTTCAATATTAAGTTCCATTCAGAATCTGAAGGTCAGCATAGTATTGAAGTATTTGATGAATCAGGTAATTTAATTACTGTCAAAGACTTTGTAAAAGTACAGGGTGAAATAATCATCCAGTTAAACATGAATAGTTTCTCAAGCGGTAACTATCGTTATGTGATTAAGCATAATGATAAATTAGGTATAAGCGGCTCATTTAATATTGTTAAGTAATTATTTTTAGAAGGGGCTATCTCATAAGGATAAAAAAACTTATTTGATAAAATTTCAAGGCAAAACAATTATACTGGGCATTTTTTAAATCCAGTTTTAAAGTCATTATCTTTTTTGAAATACTTATGAGAAAAACCCCTTCTTCGTTTTATAAATTTTTGAGGGAATAATGAAATTATTATACCTTATACTTTTTGTTTTTATTTTTGCTTTTGCAAGTACAAATAGTCAATGGAAGAAAGTATATCAACATGAAAAGTCTGTTCAACAATGGGATTTGGATTGTGCAGATAGCTTGAATTGTATATCTTTAGCAAGTCCTGGTGCCACTGGTTCGATGTATATCAAAACAACTGATGGTGGCAGTAATTGGTTCATTGCTTATGCAGATACTGCAACTAAAATTTATAACGAACAGGGACAATGGATAGATACAAAACCCCAAAAATTTAAAGCTGCACGATGTATTGATTTTGTTACACAATATCTTGTTGTTGTAGGTCATAAAGAAGGTCAAATAACTATTTCGAGAGATGGTGGAGTGTCATGGGATGCAATAAATTTAAATACACAAGATTTTAAAATCATTAAATTCACTGACTCCTTGTCTGGCATAGCACTAACAAACAATTTCATTTTTTTGACAACTGATGGTGGGGTTTCTTGGGCGAATATTACAGTTAATCTTAATTATTCAGGTGCTATATTATTCCAATCTGCATTTATGAAAGATGATTTTATCTATGCTGGTGGATTCTTTTCAACAGATAAAGGTATTACATGGACAAAAAGTAATCCTGTTAACAATATCCATGGTATTTATGGTATTCATTTCATTGATAGTTATGAGGGATGGGCTTCAGGAAGACGTCAGCTTGTTCCCAACCAATCTCAATATGCTGATGTTATTCTTCATACTACGAATTCAGGTTTAGATTGGGAGACTCAATTAGATACAATATTATATCCTGAATCTGGATTAACCGGTGGAATATACTTTGCAAATCATTATGAAGGTTTAGCTTATGGTGAGGGAAAAATCTGGCGTACTACTGATGGTGGTAAGAATTGGATTAATTTTGCTTTCCCATGGACTGAAATGGATGCTTTTACAAAATTAGTATTTCCTAAGATACATACTAATAAAATAATAGCAAATGAATATTTAAAGGGAAGAATATGGATGTATGAAAACCCAACTTCTGTAAATAAATATGAAACAAATCACAGTAATTATATCATTTATCCCAATCCCACATCGGATTTCATCACAATAAGTTTGGGAAGCTTTGGAGCTTGCTCCAATGAAAACAACATTGGGGCAAGCCCTATTGCTTCCATAGAAATATATGATGTGATGGGAATTTTGGTAACACAGACACCCACGTCTGTGTTCAATAGTCAGACGAAGGTGCTTGACCTACCAAGAATTGATATTTCACATCTGCCAGCTGGTGTGTATTTTATGAAGGTAGGAAATAGATTTGAAAAGTTTGTGAAAATATAGCTTTAGCATTAAATTAATTAATATAAAAGAAAATTTTATGAAAATATTGATTTTAATTTTGGTTTTTGGGTTGCTTATAGGTTGTTCCAATACAAATGTATCAATAACTAAAGTTGAAAATGATGAAACTCAAATTAATTGCATAATAACTCACAAAATAGTATCTTTGATATTTTTTGCTAATAAATATTTAAAAAAAGATTAAAAAACTGAAAAAAGTTGAAGGATTTTGGCAAATATGACGACAAGCAACTAATCGCACTTATTCACGTTGGTGGGAATGAGTTAGAAGGTGCTTTTAAGGAAGTTTACAATCGTTATTCAAAACGTATGTTTTCGTATTGCCGTATGAAATGTACAATTATGCCTGATGCCGAAGATATATTTCAAGATATGTGGTTGATTTTTTGTAATACTGTTAAACAAGGGAAAGTAGATATCGAACTACCACATTACCTTTTTGGGATAGCACGCAATTTAATTCTTCAAAAGGGAAATAAAGATAAGAAGTTTAATTCATCAATTGTTGAAAATCCGGATTTAGATTTTATAATATCTCCAAACATAAGTCTTGAAGCATCATTAGAAAAACAAGATTTGATTCAATTAATAAAAATAGCATACTGTTATTTGAATGAAAAACAAAAAGAAACATTTTACTTAAAATGGTTTGTTGGTTTAACAAGTAGCGAAATCTCACAAATAATTGGAGATTCGATTGACAGCATTAAACAAAGAAGCCACAGAACTATGGATAAAGTTTTAAAAATTTTAGAACCCTTTATTAAAGATTCTAAGAAATAGGTTAAATATGCAAGATACTGAAATATATGAAGAATTTATCGAAGGCAAGTTAAGTGCCGATAGTGAGCAAAAACTTATGGCACGTCTTACATTTGATAATGAACTTAGAACAAATTTCAAGCATTATTTGCTTGTAACAAGTTTAATAAGGAATTTTGTTGAAAATGAAGCAATTCCTGATAATGTTTCAAATAATGTATTCACATCTTTGGGATTTTCTCCAATTATTAATAGTGTTCCAATTTCAAATAAACTAAAGCAGTCATTTTTTAAAAGCAAGTTTTTTACAGCTACTATGTCTAGTATGATAACTCTGATTATTGTATTTCTTTATTTGGATTTTTTCGGGGTTAAAAATAATGGTCGCAATGAAATTGAAAGAAATTATACGGTTCAAAGTCCATTTTATGATTATATATATAATTTTAATAAACCTTCAAATGATAACTCTAGTAATAACTCAAAAGTTAAGCAAAACTTGTTAAACCAATCAGATGAACCAATTATTTATGCAAATAGGAAAAGTAAGAAATCGGAATTTTATCAAACAAATACTGAAATGATAGAAAAAAAATAATGAAATAATGTTAAGTCCTGCTATATTTGAAGACAAAAACTTCGCTTTTATAAATACGAAGATTGACAATAACGATAATAAAAAATTTCAAAACTTAGATTTTAATGCTACTTATGATACTATTTATTTTATAAGAAGATTTGATTCAAAATTTAGATTTGAATTCAAAAATACACCATCTTGGTTTGAGGATTCACCTATTGTTCAACCAAATAGTTTGAGCAATTTTAATAATTTGTCTGTGGCAATTTTTTATCCAATATATAAAAATTTGAATTTGGGTGCCGAGTTTCGTCAAGAAACCTTTTACTTAAACTATGATGATAGAGACCGTTTTGGTCAAGATTATACTTATTATATGCAACCAAATCTTTCTACAATCGGATTAGCACTTAGATATATTCCTTTTGATTTGGGTTGCTGTGTCAAACCTTATGGACAAATTTCGTTTGGCTTAATGACATCAGGAATGGTATCTCGTGAAGTATTGGGATTAGAATTACAAGTATATGAAAATACATATATGCTATTTGGAATAGAAGCTAATCAATTTTTCTATCAACATTTGAACAAATGGTATTCAACAAATAAATTCAGTTTAAATTATGGATTTGGAGTAAAGTTTTGAAAATAATAAATACTAAAATACCGGCATTAGTAATTCTATCAATTTTAATAATTGGATGCTCCGACATAGTTAATAGCGATCCGAACAAGGTTGGCATTAAAAAAGTTGGTGATTCGCCAAATCTTGAAGAGATAGTGTTTCGATTTGATTTGGATAATTTAACATTTATTCATGGTGATACAACCAATCAATGGAGTGTATCAATTCCGTTTGTTTGGTCAAAAACCTTCAATATTAAATATATTGGGAATGATAGCTTGAAGATAAGCAATGTGAGTATGCTAAATTCAAGAGATTTTAATGTTTACGCTCTCAACTCTCTACCAATTGTTTTAAAACCAAATGAAATTAAGCCACAAGATGTTATTGTTCTCGAATTAAAAACAGCTAACCTGGCACCAGGGATTTACATTGACAAAGTCATCATTAATAATGATGTAAACTCAGGATTTTATATAAGAATAAAAGTTAATTAATTTTTTAGTCATAATATAAGGTAATCTTATGCAAAACAAAATTTTAAAAAAAGCTATAGAAATTTACATCCTATTAGCTACTTCTTTAATACCTTCGGTATTAATTGCTCAAAGTTTATGTCCACCAGACACAGGTACAAATTGCGGACCATGGCAATTTAGTAATTATCAAACTTCAACGGATAATCCTGATTGCAATTTGTCGGTTTTTTATCATTATAGAATTTGCAACAATGTCTATCAAATATATATTGATAGCTTGACAAAAACAGGTAATTGCGATTATTTAAATGACAATCCGAGTGCAACTTCATTTCAAGATTGGTTAAACCTTGTTTTAATCGAAGAAACAACAAATTTATCAGGAATTAACCCTCCTAATGATTGTCCAGATATGTCGCTTAAAGTCATATTTTACGCAGCTACACGTGGTTTATGGGTGAAATGTGAATATACAGTAGATTCCACCAGCAGAGTTTGTGATACTGATTGGTAAGGATCGTATCCAGATTATTCAGCTGGAGAAGTTCGCAAAATAAGATTTTAGAAATGGCAATCGTGTGGTATTACATGTTGTAAAAAAACGTATTCGATCTGCAAATCTTTATCTACAAGTGGAGGTTATATTATACATATAAATTCGGTTACCAAGGAGAAAATTGGGAACTGTACTAATCCAGAAAACTTTACACTGCCGTGTCAAGACGGATGTTAGGAGATTGAAATGAAAATTAAGAATATTATTTTTATCGGTTTAATGATTTTTTATAAATCGAATGCAGAAGAACTTTTTATTGAGAAATCAAATTTTAAAAAGTATAGAATAGGAAACTATAAAAACTTTAATGGTGTGACTCAAACTATTGATGGACTCATAAATAAGAAGTCTTATAAAAGGAATGAAATGAAAGTTGAATTTTATTTTCATCGTTTAGATTCCAAAGTGTTTTCAACGTTTGATTTCAAAAAATGGTGGCTTGTTGATACAGCCAAGATTGAAACAAGTCAATCAAATATTGAATGGTTTATATCACCTAATCCAGTAAAAGATATTTTATTTCTACATGGAAGTTACGGACAATATTTTGAAATATTTTCAATTTATGGAAATAAAATATTAGAAGGGACAACAAAACATCCACTTGATGTATCAGCATTAAATTCAGGATTCTATATATTGAAAATAGAAAATGCTGTAACTAAATTTTTTAAATTTTAGTAAGGAGTTTAAATGATTTGGTTCAGTGAATTTATCAAAGAGTGCAGGAGTATCTATCAGAAGGAAAATGGATTAGGAAATATTATCAATGAATTCACCAATTACGAAATTGGAAACTTAGGAGAAAATTATATAAAACGCAAATTAAGTAGATTAAAATATTTAACTCATTTGTCACCCTCAAGTCATACACCTTCAGATGTTTGGGGTTTAAAGCTTCGTTCATATTTTTATCATTTATCTTTATTTCAAGTAAAAACATCTTTAAATAATTCACCAAGAAAGTTGAATGTTTCTGATATTAAAAAATTTAATGAGTTTGCTAGATTTGTAAGGGATCATTTTTATATTTCAGAATTAGTGCCAAAAGAATGCAAGGATAAAAGTCTTGTTGTTTCTTATGGATACATTGGAGTAGTTATAAAGGTCACAAATGATAAAAAATCATATAAAGTATTTGATTCTTCATTTGATGGACAATTTATAAAGAATATTCCAAAAGAGAAAGTACAAAATGTTCGTAAGTTAGTTCTTAATTTACACGAACAAGAAGTGCGATCATGAAGTTGGTTCTTAAGAATAGATAATATTTCTGGCTTTTTCAAATAACTGTTAATAAAGGAACATTATCAATAAACTTACCTATGAAATGGTTCCATAAGTTTAAGTGTAGGGATTATTTAATAAATAGAATAATCCCTACTTAATTTAAAATTTATATATTTTTATAATTTTCTATAAAAAATATTATTGTTCTAATTTAATCTATTCAAGTTATTAAAAATTTTATAGTTGAATAGCTCAGAACTTTAGAAACAATATCCTTTTCTAACAAAATCGGAGTGTTAAGATGAAAAATTTATTCTTTTCAGTATTTTTGGTATTAAATTTACCAATGTGTATTTTTAGCCAAATTATGTATAATGTTTCTAAGCCATTTTCTTATGAAAAAAGTGGACTTAAGAATATTACGGAAATACCGCTGATTCACTTTCCTGTGAACAATGACGGTAATTTGATTGAGCAAAATTTAAAGCTCAATATTAAAGAAAAAGCAGTCAATGAAATAATTGACAACAAATTCGTTACAAGAATGAATGTTAAAGTATTTGCTGAAAAACTTGGAATGATGACTTTGATACTTGATAATGTAAAACTGAATAACAATTCTTATTGTTATGTTTATACACCTGACTACAAAATAGTAGCCGGACCAATTTATCAGGGTTCTATTGACAAATACTTAATAATCAAAGAAATACCTACTGATGAATTAATCATAGAAGTAATCTCAAATTTTGCGAGCGACTTTGATTTAACTATTAATGAGGTGGATTATTTAAGCTTATATAAATCAAAAATGAATGATAGCAAAAAATCAGAACAACTGCTAAGTGGTGGTGATAGCTGTCACACTTGTAACAATGGAGAAAAATCTTATGCAAATTTAATTGATGAAGTAAATGATTGCGGTTGGCTTGGTTATGGTAATGGAAATGAAATTTTTGAATTAGAAAATTTAAAAGGAGTTAATAATTATCAGTTAAATGCTGCTAGATCTGCTTGTGTTATAATGATACCCCAATGTAATATTGTAGCAAATTATGGAGGCGAAAATGGCACATTAATGAATTTCCCATATGAAGATTGTCAAGATTCAAATAATTGCGGGCAAGGTTTTGTATTTACTGCTTATCATCTTGGCGCTATACAAGATATAATTAAAGCAGACTCAATAATTAAATCCAGCTCTGTTAGTCTTGAAGATTCGATTCATTACCTTGATTTTTTAAATAAGGTTCTTATTAGATTTAATTGGCATCATGAATTTGGAACTCCATGGAATTTAGAGAATGTAAATTGTACTGCTAGTCAATACAACTTTGAACAATGGCGACAAAGCATTGATTTTACCGAAGTAATTGATTATTGTGGTGTGCGAGCTTTTGCATATCAGAAGGAGGATGACGGATTAGTCATTCTAAAAATGGTTCAAAAGCCGTTTTACAAGGAGCATCATTTAGGATGGACTGCTCAAGGTAATTTTGATACAGAAGATGATATGGATGGTTCCAGAATTGGTGACAATGATTGGAAGGCATTACACTCAAAGGACTTCAAAATATTAGGAAGAAGAGCAAGAAAACCTACTTCAATTTTTGAGAATTACAATACATTTTTTCAATCTTACAAACAATATGAAGAGAATTACCAAGTTTTAAGATTTCAAGTTGCAAATATTCAAGATACATCATTTAGTTTCTCAGGCTTTTCAGGCAGCCAATTAACATTAATGGATATAGTTGACAGTAATCAAGTTATAGGATTAGGCATGGTATTTTGGAGTAAGAAAATAGATACTATGTTTAATTTGGTTGGTAATAGTTATTACTCTTTATTATACGCTCTTGATGGTGGCTATTATTTCAAAGATGAATGTATAAATTCTACAAATAAACAAAGGATGAGCACATTTTACTTGAATACATTCCCTACTTCTGTTATTGATAGTACTCCCTATCTTCATTATTATGGAACAGATACACTTACTACCTATCGTAAATGGATGCCTTCCTTAAATAACAAGCAAAAGTGTCCTTCACAGAATTTTGTTGAGGATTCCTGCAAATTTAATATTTATGATTATATAACTTGGAATGATTCAACTAAATGTATTACTTTTGATTCAATACCCGCCAATCTTTTTCCTGGTGGAGAATTGCCTAAAGGATATAGAATTTATTATAATTATGGTGAACAAAAGACTTTATATTTTGATTCATATATTGACAATTTACCAATAGAATTGAATTATTCTCATTGTTTTACAAGTTGTGAATTATTTGATTTGTTTATGATGGGGAAAGATTCATTGAACATTGCTATTGATTTTTATGATAGTTTTGGTAGAATACTAAACAATATTGGTTGCGAAAGTAATGATTTTAGTGCTTCAGTAAGTTTTGATTTGTGTAGTATGTTTGAAATATCTGCTGAAAAAACTCAATCTGATTCAAGTTGTTGTACATATACATTTACAGTTTCCGTAAAGGATAGTTGTGCTAAAAATAAACCTTTCCTACGTAAAATTGCTCAAACCTTAAAACTTCTAAATTCTCCCGAAGATGATTGAATTCCTTTGAGTAGTATTCCTGGATTGACTTACAATTATATTGATGGAAAAATAACATTTAGCAGACAATTATGTGATAGTAATTCTAATGATAAATTTATTTTTGCTTATAATGATGGTAACATAATTTGTAATTCACCTGAAATAAAACCAGAATCTTGCTTCTGCGGTTGTCCTGATCCAGAAATTTCCAAAGACTGGATAGAAGTAATAACTACTCCAGGTGGTATTGGTGAAGGATGTCCCGAAGGTTCTTGCCAAATAACATATAATATTAATATACCACCTTTTTATAATTGTTTTAATTTTTACAAAATGGGCTCATCAAATCGGGCTCTAATTGATGGTAAAGCAACTTATAGTATATGTATCCCTGCAGGGACAGCAAGAACAGATACTTTTATGATAAAAAAGAATTTGGGGGATAATAATCCTTGTGTAATTGTAAAACATTCTTATTGTCCGATAGTTAGTGAGCCAAAATTCTGTAAATCCGGATGCGATAGTTTGGATTGGAAACTTGATTCTTTAACTATTCAACTTCCCGGATGCCCTAATTGCTATGTAAAGGGTAAGTATATGACAAGAACAAATGATTGTGATGATAAACAAGAACTTCAGGTAACGGAATTAGAAGTTTACAATTCATTAGGTGATACATTAGCTTGCGGACCTTGTTTAGGAAATATGGCTGAAATACATAAGTTAGTTATTCTTAAAGCAATTCATCAAAATAAAATGGGATTTGATCCAAAAGCTGAAAATGTAATTGATTCTCTATGTGATGAAACATGGAGAGTTTCAATATCATCTTGTTGGGCGGAATATAGTTCTAAATTTGAACTAACTGCTGGTGATATTGACTATAAGCCCAAGAAAAGATATGTTCCATGTGATACTGTATGTTGCTCAGTTGGACTAAGAGTATGCAGATATAAAGGACCACCGCAATATATAAAAATTGACACATTACAAAATGATTCAAACCCAAATTTATGTAATACAGACAGTCTCTTCATATATGACCCACATTTAGGTGGATTTGGTGGTGGCAATCCAATTGGCGACCCATCAGGAGGTAGTTCATCAGCAAGTTATATTGTCGCAGGTTACAATGTTCCTTGTATCAACAGATGTGATTGGTTGGATATTTTAACTTCTGGAGCATATTATGGAAAAAGAGCAACTCCAAATGAGCCAACCAATAATATATTGGTTAAAAATGAGTGTCGATTACTAACCTATCTCAATGAAGAAAACATGAATTGCATTTTTGATAGTGATGTGAGTAGTAATAGCTTTTCTATATCAATATTTTCAATAACTGGTGAATTAATGATAAAAGAAAACATCAATGTAACAAAAGGATACAATGAATTTACGATAAACCTCAAAAACATAAATTCCGGTATATATTTAATTCAAGTAGAATTAAATGGAATTTGCAGTAAAACTGATAAATTAATAATAGTCAAATAAAGGATAATTATGAAAAAAGTGGCATATATCATATTAATATTGTTACCAATTATTATGTTTTCTCAAAATAAATGGGAGCTAACACATAATATTGATGGTCAACATCCCAATAATATTGAAGTTATTGATTCAAATTATGTTAATATATTTTTTAGCACTGGTTCAAATTTTAAGTATATATATAATTCATCGAATCAAGGCAAAACATGGAAATTGATATATGCCACAAATTTATACATTGATGACGCCAATATGAAATGTATAGATAGCAACAACATTTTCTTAGGATTCAAAGGTGGTTTTATGTATTACTTAAAAAATAACATTAAAATAATTGATACAATAAATATTGATTTGTTAAAATCTTATGAAGATTTTTCGATGTATGATACTGAAATTGGAATAATTACAAACGCTTACATAGTGCCCGATACATTTTTTTATTAGTAACAAACAACAGATGGAAAACTTATAAGAAGTTTCATAAGCAGGATGATTCAACACGTTTTTCATATTATTATCCACATTTCAAGAATGATAGCATAATAAACTGCATAGTAGTTAATGCAAGAGGAAATCGAGGTTCTTTTTACTGTGAATTTAATATAAATTCTTATAAATATGAATTGTATAAGATACGTACTGGTGCAGGAACAGATGACTTATTTATCATTGATGAAAATCACATATTTATTTGCGGTTCAAGCAATTCAATGAGTGGTGGTAGTTGTCATGATGCAATATTCAAAAGTTCAGACGGTGGTAAGACTTGGCGAAGGGTTTTAGATTTTCGTTCAGATCGTAGCAAGTTTAATAAACAATATTTCCCACCTTTTGGTTTACAAAGTATTGCTTTCAAGGACAGTTTAACCGGATTGGCTGTAGGTCAGTTCGGTAAAATTGTTTATACTTATGATGGTGGTGAATCTTGGATTTATGAAAATAAACTTCATGATTCTTTAGGTCAACCAAATACGATGAAAGTCAGGTATGCTGGTAGTGTTCCAATTATAGCTACATATCATGGCCAAATTTTCAGAATGATAGAGGACAACTTAGCGCCAAAAGCAGAAGATACAATAACCATAAGTGGAAGAGTATGGGAAGGAACTAAAGGACAACCGGGGATACCAATAGAACTTGGATTTAGAATAACAATGACAGACTCGAATGGATATTATAAATTTACAAGAGTATCAAAAGGTAAACATACTGTAAAAGCAAAAAATAAATATCATGATGGAGATTTAGTAGAATACTATTACAAGCCCTTTGATTATACTCCAGTCCAACATGACTTGAACTTAACAAGCGATACAAATGGAATAGATTTCAATGCAATAGATTTACGTACTTTTTACTCGGTTAGTGGTGAAATTGTAACAAGTGGTGGTATGGGATTAAAAAATATACTTCTCACCATTGGCGATAGCACCACTATAAGTACAGCAGACGGGAAATTCCTATTCCAAAAAATAGAACAAAAACGCACTTATGAACTAACACCCTATAGCAAAGAATATAAATTTACACCTTGGGCTTACAGCATAAATATTGACAAGGATACTGATACATTTCGGTTTGTGGCAACCCCGATTACATCTGTAGAGGAAAGTGTCCATCCATACACTACTTCAATAATAACACCAATTCCAGCTAATGACTATATTACAATAAACTTTAGCAAATTAAATAATGAGTTAGACGATAAAAACGTCGAGATTTATGATGTAATGGGAGTTTTAATAGAATCTCTGCCCTTGATTAATCATTTTACTTTTGGCAGAAATTATTTTATTGATATTTCATCCTTCAGTTCTGGAGTTTACTTTGTTAAAGTTGGCGGGATTGTAGAAAAGTTTGTTAAAATCAAATAATTTATTAGTAAGTTTTTAACATTAACTCAACTATCTCCTCCCAATCCTCTTGGGTCAAAGTGATATAAGGTCGAGCTGGAATTCTAATAGTGGGTTTCAGCTCTTTCTTTTTTGTGAGAGCCATTGCTTTCCAATTGACCAATCCTGTATTGTAATACTTTGCCCAGAAGAACTTTCGCATTTTGGATGTAATTGGTATATATAGCGTTATATTTCCACCATATTGATGAATAGCAGCATAAGTCAACTTTAATCAAACAGACAATGGCGTCTATTTTAGTAAATCATTGATTGACCGTTATATAAAAAAAACATAAAAGATATACCAATTAAGAAAATTGCAAGTGAATTGTGTATTAATGAAAAAGTTGTGTTGAGAATCATGAAGAAAATTTCTATACAAATAAATATTTTTGCTTATGAAAAATTATTTTTCAAAAACTTTGTCACCTTTTTCTTGAAAAAGTACATATATATCTTAGAGTTGTTACAATTTTATAAAAAATATGGAGGTAAGGTAAGATGTCTGAAATTTAATATTAAAAAGCCGAAGAAAACTGAAGTGGTTTCGACTCCGGCTTTTTATTTTTTTCTGAAAGGAAACCACAGTTCCCCTTCAATATTTTTCGTATGGTAGAAGTATATAACTTTCTGCCCTCAAAATGAGTATTGGTAAGGTCATATATTAAAATTGTATCTTCAATATCAAATATAGTTTTTAGTTTATTATACAAATACTGCTCAAGCTCTGGCTTTATTTCGTATAAATCTTGAGCTGACTTATACAAATCATGACGACTCACACTACCTGATGGACGGTCAAAGAGTTCAAGAAGTCCACTGTTTAGACGCAACCAACTTTCTGTTTTATTCTCTGAATAAGCAGCTACAGCACGGCTTATGATACTTATCATTGCATTTTCTGCCTTGTTTTGGCTCCAACCTTTTTTTAACAAAAACTCTTTCAATTCAAGACGCTTCAGCATTTCCAAGCTCATCCATTCAGCACCAATTTCACGACTATCCATAAATTTAATACTTGACAAATTAACTTTTTCATATACAGTATTGTCAACGACTTCGACTGGCTTATCTTTGTCATCAATAGCTTGTTGCTTATGTAAATATTTTGCATAGAAAGCATCTGCTAATTGGCTTAATTCAATGGGAATATTGGACTTATCATCAAATATGGAAGATTGATTATTAGTAATTTTTTCTTCGAGTAATTTGGCAATAATAGTTCTGTTGTTCTTATCTTGTAGAAGTTCATGACTCCCCAAATGTAGAATCAAATTCTGCTTGACAACTCCATTGACCCTATAAGTTTCAGCGAGATTGTATTAATAGAATACCTTCCCAGTTGGGGTATCAAGCTTTTTTGTTTCTCTAATATAAATACAAATCAATCCAAACAAACTAAATGCAAAAATACGAAAAAACCAAACAATATGCAAGAACAAAAAGGCAATCATACTTCACTACAAACGAAAAATCAAAAACTATTAGCCACACCTAAACAATGAATATGTTTAATATCAACAACTTAGAAGAATCGTAACATCAATGAAATATCAAAAATGCAGCAAAAACATTAAAAAATAGTCATTTTTTTATGTTTTTTCTGCAAGTTGGGTTAAGAATTTAGGACATATTTAGGACACTAAAATTACCCTTAAACACAAAACCCTGACACAGTCAGGGTTTTCAAGTTTGGTTTGTGGAGATGGCGGGAGTCGAACCCGCGTCCGAAGAGCTTCGTTCTTTGCTTCTACATGTTTAGTTTACCTATTGTTTTTCGTCCTTAGATGAGCCGATAAACGGGCTTTCTAAGAACTATTGGTGTAAATCTTAGTAGATATACCACCAAAATATATCTACCGCTCCTGTTTGATTTCGACACCTTTAGAAGAACCAACAGGTAAATTCATCTAAAGATGTAGCTGCGTTGTTTATTAAGCAGCTAAAGCGTAATTATCGTTTGCATTTATTATGTGCTACCGGTTGTATTTACGTGCACCACCGATTGAGCACGACATGCCGCTAAAGACCTCCATCACCCCGTCGAATCCGTTACATCCCCAATTTGTTATACGATTTATCTTATTAAATGTAACAATTTTTAATAATTTTTATTGTATTCTTCTTCGAAAATTTTTATTTCTTCTTCTGTTAATTCTTTATTTCTTCGGGACATAATTTTTTTTGCCGTTTCTATAGCATTTTCTAAAGAATATTTTTTCTTACCAAAACCACCAAAATCAAATGATTTTATTGTAGTTGGTGGGAAACCACTTTCAAAAATTATAGACGATATTCCAATTACTGTTCCCGTATTAATTTGAGTATTAATGGCTGTTTTGGTATGGTCGCCACAAAGCATTCCTAAGAAAAGTTTTTTTGTATCAATAGTCTTGTGTGGTAACCTAACTTTTATATTCGATAAAGTATTTTTCAAATTCGAATTATTAGTATCTGCACCTAAATTTACCCATTCACAAATATATGAATCGCCTAAAAATCCATCGTGTTGTTTATTTGTATATGATTGAATAATATTATTTTGTAGCTCTCCAGCTACTTTTGTTACAGGTCCTATTATATTATTTTTATATATTTTTGCTCCAATTTTCACTTCAGAATTTTTACCTATGTAGCAAGGTCCTAAAATTGTTGCCTGAGGATAGATTTTTACACTTTCATCTATGAAAATTGGTCCATAGCTCGCATCAAGACATACCGAAGGAGCAATTTTTACATTATCTTCTACATATATTTCGCTTGGCACGATAGCATTTACGTTATGAAATGCAGGTAAATAAAGTCTATTAAGATGCTGATGTATAATTATGTCGTTACGAATACCATTTTCAATACAATCAAGAGCATCCCATAAGTAATTTATAAAATATCCATTTTTTAATTCGATTGTTTCAGCATTTTCTGTAATTATATCGTAATTTATTTTGTCTTCTAATATTAAATTATTAATATTATTACATAAAAAATAACTTACATTTTGATTATTAAATTTAAAAATTAAATTTTTATCTATATTAGAGCAATATTGTTCTATTTCTGTTTTTGTATTTTGAGTAATTACAAAACAACCATCAATTAAAAGAATATTCTTAACATCATCAAAATTTTTATTTTCTATATTAAACCTTTTTAAAAATGACTTGAGTTGTAATTCTCTACCAATAAATTTTATTTTTGATTTATTAAATAATTTTATAATTTTTTCAAAATTCATATAAATACCTGTTCTTAATTCCCAAGAACAGTGCATTATATTGAATGGGTAGAGATCTTCTACCCTATCATTTTCGAAAATAATTATGTTTTCAATCATTTTTTTATTTAATATTTAATAATTCAACTTCAAAAATTAATGTTGAATTTGCTGGTATAGAGCCTACATTTCTGTTCCCATATGCTAAGTTAGCAGGAATAATTAATTTTCTTTTTCCACCTACTTTCATAGTCATTACTCCTTCGTCCCAACCTTTTATTACCTGACCTATACCAATTTTGAATTCGAATGGTGTGCCTCTATCTACAGAACTATCAAATACTGTCCCGTTCTCCAAAGTACCGTGATAATGTACTACGCAAGTTTGACCTTCTTTAGGTGATGGACCATTGCCAATTACAATATCTTTATATTTTAGACCTGATGGTGTAGTTATAAATTCGTTATCGGTTGAACTATCTTTTTTTGTAGCATCTTTAGAAGAACTACAAGAAAAAATTGATAAAATCAATATTGTTGCTATTATTAAATAGAAATATTTCATAATTACCTCCTAATTATTAGATAAATTATTTTTTTTAGAATTTCTAAAATTTAAAGAACTTTTTATAAAATTAATAAATAATGGATGTCCTGTTACAGCACGTGATTTTAGTTCGGGATGAAATTGAACACCAATAAACCACGGATGATTAGCCAATTCTACAATTTCAACTAAATTTCCATCAGGAGAATGTCCACTCATTACCATTCCGTGTTCGGATAAAATATTTCTAAATTTGTTATTTAATTCATAACGATGACGATGACGTTCAGAAATTTCATATTCTTTATATGCTTGATATGCCTTAGAATTTTTCTTTAAAATACAAGGATATGCACCAAGCCTCATAGTTCCACCCTTTTCTTTTACTTTTTTTTGCGAATCCATTAAGTCTATTACATTATAGTCATTTTTTTCGAATTCTGAAGAATTTGCTTCAGGCAAATTACATACATTACGTGCAAATTCGATAACTGCACATTGCATACCAAGACAAATACCGAAAAAAGGTATATTATTCTCCCTAACATATCTGATTGCTTCTATTTTTCCTTCAATACCACGATTACCAAAACCAGGTCCAACGAGCACTCCATCTACATTTTCTAATAAAACAGATACATTATCGCTTGTTATTTCCTCAGAATTGATAAGTTCTATATTTACCTTAACATTATTAATAGAGCCTGCGTGAATAAATGCTTCGATAATACTTTTATATGAATCCCTATATTTAGTATATTTACCTACTAAAGCTACTCGTACTTCGTAAGCTGGTTTTTTAATTCTATTTACAAATTTTTGGAACTCCTCTAAATCGGGTTCTCTAATATCGGAATTTAATTTTTTTAGTATTAATTGAGTTATTTCTTTTTTTGCAAATAATAATGGTACTTCATAAATAGTATGCTCTACGTCAGCAACTTCGAAAACACTCTCTTCGTCAACATTACAAAATAGAGCAATTTTTTGCCTAACATCTTTAGATAGTCTACTTTCTGAACGACAAAGTAAAATTTCAGGCTTAATACCATATTCCATTAAAGTCTTTACTGAGTGTTGTGTTGGTTTAGTTTTAACTTCGCCAGCTGATTTAATATATGGAACATAAGTTAGATGAATATTTAGTGAATTTGTATTTCCGAGTTCTAAATTTAATTGTCTTTGTGCTTCTAGAAATGGAAGAGATTCTATATCGCCTACTGTTCCACCAATTTCGACAATTACAAAATCATAATTTTCATCGAAGATCTTAATTCTTTTTTTAATTTCATCGGTTATGTGTGGAATTACTTGGACTGTTTTACCTAAATAATAACCTTTTCTTTCTTTTGTTATAACATCGAAATATATTTGACCAGTTGTTGTATTATTTTTTTTTGATAGAGAGCATCCAAGAAATCTTTCGTAATGGCCTAAATCTAAGTCTGTTTCTGCACCATCATCAGTAACGAATACCTCGCCGTGCTGAAAGGGATTCATAGTACCAGGGTCAACATTTATATATGGATCTAATTTCAAAATTGTTACTGTATAACCGCTTTTAGATAGCAAAAGACCAATAGAAGCAGAAGCAATACCTTTTCCTAATGATGATAATACCCCACCTGTTATAAAAATATACTTTGTCTTTCTAACCTGATTATTTGACATAATTTAATATAATTTGCTTAAATAAAAACTCAAAGATAAAGCAAATATCGTTTTTATACAAAGAAATAAATATATTTATATAAGTTTAAAAATAATAATTGTTAATATAATTAGAATTGCAAATAGAATAGCTACTTTTAAAAATTTCTTAATTAAAGATAAAATTAATCCAATAGCTAAAAAAATAAAAATAATTTTTACTATATCTGGCAAATTATAATAAAAATTTAATATATCATTAATCATCTTAATACAAAAGTTAGCGGGATAATTCCTTCCATAATTATATCTTGTTTTAATGGATTAAATCTCCATTGCCTTAGTGCTTCCATAGCAGCTTGCTCTAATTTTGGGTCTGCTTTTTGTAATGGTATAATTTTACCAACTGTACCGTCAGGTAAAACAGTAAATCTAAATCTAAGCTCAGCATTTGTATTTACTCCGCTTGGAAATCTTGGCAATGGCTTATGAAGTACAATCCTATTTCCACCGCCTCCCCATTCTATATCTCCAAAACCATAACCAGCACCACGTCCTATTCCACGATTCCCTAATCCAGAGCCATCAGTTAATCCATCGGGTGAACCAATTTCTTTAGCACCTATTCCTTTTTCTGATTCGTTTTTGTTTTTAGTATCGCTGCTTAATTCGTTGACTGCCTTTAAATTACCTGTTAGTATGTCAGATTGAGTAGGCGAATTTGTCAATTTAGTCTTTGCAGCTTTAGATGCGTCTTCTAATGGGGAAGTAGATTTAGCACCTAATTGCTTAGCACCTTCTTGAGTTAAATTACCTTTACTCAAACCAGTCCCATCTCCATCACCGAAATTTAGCAGCACAATTGGAACAGTATTATATTCAATAGGTCTAACGTAAGCTTCATCGAACTTAATTACAGGCGTAATCAGTAAAAAAACTATCATAAATACCAAGGAAATTACAAATCCACGAGCAGTGTTAGTATCCCAAGGGATTTTTATCTGCACTGAATTTTCTGCTTCGTATTCGGGTGTTTTATACATTTATTGCCTCGCTATTTAATTCTATCAATCCAAGTTTGAGAAAAACCATATCTTAAAGCTACAGAACGAGCCTCTTCGCGTGTTGAAAAATTACCAAATCTAACTCTGTACCATTTTACATCACGTATCATTTGTTCTGATATATAAGCATCAATATTATAACTTTTCAATTTTTTTACCCAATCTTGCGCATCTTCTAAAGATGGAGACGAATAAACTTGTATAGTATATGCAGCATTTTGGTTCTGTATATTTGCATCCTTTTCGAGCTTGGCTATATCTTTTGTTTTATCAATTTTTGGTATAATTTTAATTGGTTCTTCCTTTTTAGGTTGTTCAATTATTTTTGGTTCTTTTGATGGTTCAACTATTTTAGGTTTTTTGGGAATAATATTTTTTTCGACTTTTTCAATAGGTTTCGTTCCAATTATTTTTTCTTTATCCTTTTCGATCTTTTTTTCAGGTATAATATTTTTTGGTTTTTCGACTTCTTTATCTATTGACTTTTCAATTCTTTTCTCTACAATTTTTTCCTCTTGCTTTGCAATATCTTTGTTAGCTTCTTTTTCTTTAATTATTGAAGTATCTTTATCTTCTTTTTTGGGGATTTCTTCTTTTTCTACTTTTGAAATGGTATCTTTTTTAGCTATTTCTTCTTTTTTTACAGATTTAGGAATTAGATAACTAAGAATAAGATAAGTTATTAATGCTATAAACAGTATTGCAGCAGATGATATTGCTAATATTTTCCAAATGGATAATTTATTCTTTTCTTTTTCTTCTAATATAGCTTCATTTTTAATATCTTCTAAATCTAATTCTTTATGTTTGGGTTCTTGTGTAATTTTTTGCTCTGTTTTTTCGCTTGGTCTGGATGTATCAATATTTGTTATATCAATATATTCAGTATCAGTAACTTCTTCTACGGGTCTGAAATCATTAGGCTCAATAATTTGTTCTGTTTCATCAATTTTTAAGGTTTCTTCAAATTTTTTTTCTTTACTTTTATTTAAACTATTTGAAATAAGTGATTTTAAGTCTTCGTCTATGCTTACAATTTCATCTTCTACATTAGCTTCTGTTTGAAGTAATTGAGGTTCTACGGATGTTTCTTCTTGAATAATATCATCTACATTCTTTTCTTCGAATTCATCCCAAATTGTCTTTTCTTGCTCTAAAATTGATTCTTGTTCATTTATGTTATTTTGTTCTACAATTTGTTCATCTATATATTCTGTTAATACTTCTTCTTTATCTTCTATATTTATAAATTCATTTATATCTTCGGGATAATCTGCATCTTTTAATGAAAATGTATCATCATCAGGCTCTCCTACATTGTAGGAACCATATTGTTCTTCGGGCTTTAATATGTTTTCGTAAAATTTAGCCATTAAAATTGATACCTAACTCCAAATGAAATAAAAATTCCACGCTCTTTATATCCATCCCACAAATAAATATTTGAATTTAGAATATTATCTAAATATAAATTAACTAATAAATTATCAATAATTTTATAATCAATTTTCATTTTTAAATTAATATATTCATCCAAAATAACATTATTTTCAATATCTGCATATCTACTACCAATATAATCAATGCCAATTACCGTGCCAAATTTATCAAATAATTTCCTATGATATTCTATACCAAATTTCAATTCTGGTATATAAGGAATTATTTTAGAGGAATAATCAGACAATGAACTACTTGTTGCTTTTAGATTTGCTAACACTTTATCTTTAGGGCTAAAATTTAAATTAGCTTCGATTGAAGATTCAATTATAGTTCCACTTTCGTAGATTATATCAAAAGCACCATTTAAAAAAGAATTAGTATTAACAAAAATAGGTATTCTATCTGAATGCCTCATATTGAATTTTGCGTTTGCCTGAAAATCCATATTTGGATGATATTCTAATAAACCACTAATATCATAAATATCATATCGCCAATCAAAATTTGTAAAATTGGATAGATATGGATTTGAGTATAATAGCTCTATAAATGTTTGCCTTTCGAGTCCTGATTTTACCTTGCCTTTTATAGTCATTACTTTATTCATTCTATATTCTATTTCACCTTTCAAAAGTAAACCGCCCCTATCAATACCGTCTTTATTACTTGCCATCTGCAAACCTGCATTGCCCGAAATAGAAATATATTTCGTTAAAATAGATAAATCACCATCTAATTGAATAAAACTTGCTGATTCACCCGCAATTTTATGAAAATCTAAAAGAATATTTCCACCAATCATAAAATTATCGAACATTGTACGTGCTTTTAAATATCCAAAGAAATTGTTATCAGCTGTATTAATTTCATTACTTGTAAATTGAAAACCATTAAATCCTAAACCCGTATTAAAATCGAAACTTTCGAATTTACCTTCTACATCTAAGTCAGCCTTGAGATGATTTACTTTTCGATTAATTGGAGAAATATTTTGAGAATATAAATTATAGTCATAATTATTGTATTCTATATTAGTTCGAGTTCTACTACCACCAAAAATATAAAATTTCGATGGTGCTATATAATCAGATGTTAATTTCAAATTTAATTTATTACTATTTGCATAGTCCTGATGCCCTTGAGTAAAATTATAATTACCAGTCAAGTTTAAGGAATAATCCATAAGTTTAAAATTATAACCACCATAAATATTACCTGTAGAATATCTACCGAAATCAATACCTAAATAAGCATCGTAAGATTTATTTTTATATGTAAATGGTATAATTTCAGAAGAATTAATTAATATAGGTGGTTGTTTTTCTAATGAATTAACTAAATCTAATAATTTACTATCTAAAGGGAGTGGTTTAGGTGGCTCTTGTTTAGTTCCTGTAGAAATGTCAAGTTGCAAATTCCCTTGAATAATAAAATTAGGTAATTCTAATGGTTCTGTATTTTGTGGATTAGTCTTTTGTTGAGCCATTAAATTAATTGAAATAAATAAAATTAAGATAATATATTTTTTCATCGTTACCTCTTCATTCTTTTTAATCTACTTTTAGCAGTTTTTCCAAAATCATCATCAGGCCTGAGTATTTGCAATGTATTATAAATATCGCGTGCTAAATCGTTATTATTAGTTTTTTCGTAGGCTTCTCCTAAATTCAGTAATGCTAAAGAATACCAATCTTCGTAACCTTCGTAATTATTTTTTACAATTAAAAAATTTTCAATAGCTTTTTCGTAATCTTTATCTCTTAAATATAATTCTCCAATACGATAGCGTGCTTCGGAAGAAATTTTAGGATTTTCTTTAATATCAGAAATTATTGAAAAATAGTATCGTGCAGAATCATACTGTCCGTTTGCCCTATAGTGCATAGCTATTCTATAAATACTTTGATCGCCCCAATCAGTTTCGGGAAATATTCTTTTAACTTCTCTAAATAACTCTATTGCTGATGTAGTATCACCTCTACGATAACGAATAATAGCACGTTCGAAACCTGCTTGTGCACTTAGTTCCGATTGTGGATATTTTACTGTCATTTCTGCTAAGATAGAATCAGCTTTATTAATATTTGCAAAGTCTAAGTAAAGCAACCCTTTTTCGAGCATTGCCATAGGTGCCCACTCGCTTTTAGGATATGTTCTTTGAATAGCATCAAATATTTCTATTGCTTTTTCGGGATTATTTAAATTAATATGACTTTTTGCCATTAAATACATAACTTCGGGTGTATTTTCATCTGTCGGATGTTTTTCTATAAATTTTTGAAATTCTGTGATTGCGTCGTTATATTTTTTCCCTTGAAAGAACATTTCTCCAATTTTTTTCTGAAACACAGGTGCAAAAGGACTTTCAGGATTGGTAGCTACATATTTATTTGCAATATCTATTGCTTCGGTTTCTCTTCCAAGAGCCATTAGAGAATATTGAACACTTTTAATTGCTTCAGGAGCAAGTTCACTCCCTGGATAATTTTCGATTACAATTTTATAATAATTAATAGCTGTTTCGTAATCACCCATATTATAATAGCAATCACCTA
>Ga0308419_1000736_pt1 | contig 23040 bp, 11 predicted proteins | sample HotsprSampleMS50_FD_203674 | JGI IMG/M metagenome (GOLD analysis project Ga0308419, IMG submission 203674) | Hot spring phototrophic mat microbial communities from Mushroom Spring, Yellowstone National Park, Wyoming, United States - 20090730_MS50 ... | reverse complement strand
CTCCTTTTGGCTTTTTGATCTTCTGTGATTCTGGAGGTTGTTCGCATCGTGTCCATTTTTTTGTGTTTGGCCGGCTGCCTGCCCCCTTCCCCCCTGGGGGCAGGCAGATATGCAAGTAATCCTTTAACCCCCATCCTACCCAAACAACGAATCCCCTTAAGGGGGTTACCATGTCCCTTCAGTGTTCCATTTGCTTTTTATGGTCTTTTGACCTACCATGGCACGTTAGATAAGACCACGATTCGGTCCAGGTTTTGCGATCTGGTGGTTGATAAGCCGCGTGCGAAAGATGAAAATAGGAGGCCGCATGTTTACCAGTCACAGTGCTTATGCGGGACGTGTTCAGACCGTGGCGGTTATGGCCGGCCTGTGGCTCCTGTCTCTCTGCCTTCAGGGGTACGCAGCCACCTGCTATGTGTCGCTCGCAGGTTCGCATACAGAGCCATACGACACATGGGGCAAGGCCGCCACGAACATCCAGGTCGCGGTCGCATATGCCTGCGCCAACTTCCCGGCCTGTGACACGGTCCTTGTGACAGACGGCACGTATTCGGTCGCTGCCGAGGTGGTCATCTCGACCAACATCCGCGTCCAGAGCGTGAACGGGCCTCAGGCCACGTTCGTGCGTCGGGGAACAACCGCCAGCTTCCGCCTGTTTCGAATCACGCCGGAAGCTCCGGCGGCCATCCTGGCCGGATTCACAATCTCTAACGGCTATACGTACACCGACTACGATGGCGGCGCGGGCGTGAAGATGGCAGGCGGCATGGTTTCCAACTGCGTTATCCGGAACAACGCAGCCAAGTCCGGCGGAAACCCGACATACGGCGGCGGCGTATTCATGAGCGGAGGAACGCTCGTCCAATGCGTCGTGGCGAGCAACGATTGTTCCGTTTATTGGAGCGGACGCGGCGGCGGCGTTTACGCGGCTGGCGGACTTGTTGACCGGTGCTGGATCACCAATAACCTCTGCGATGGCGCCGGAGAGGAGAGGCCGGGCTATGGCGGCGGTATTTTTCTTGCAAACGGCACAGTGCGCAATTGCGTGATCAGCGGCAATCCGGATGGTGGCGGGGTCTATATGACCAACGGCATTCTGGAAAACTGCACGATCGCGGGAAATCGCGGTCGCGATGCCCAGTGGACTGGCCTTTATCAGTCCGGAGGCCAGGCGCGCAATCTCATTATCCACGGCAATCAAAGCGGAATTTGCTGGGCTCTGGACCTGGACTATCAGGCTGTTGTCAAGACAGGCGGCACCCTGGACTTTTCAATCGCCGAGACGGCAGTGGCCGGCACCAGCAACAGCACGGCAAACCCGATGTTCCTCAATCCGCTCACACAGGATTACCGCCTTGCGCCAGGGTCACCGGCTCTGGACATGGGCACGAACGCCGCATGGATGAGCACAAGCCTGAAATCCCAGGATCACAGGCTCGTGCGTGGATATTGGCGCCTATGAAATGACGCCCGCCGCCGGGCCATTGCGAGCGTATTTTGACGCGGCGCCAACGGCCGGCGACACATCCCTGGATGCGGTGTTCACAGCGAGCGTGGACGGCTCGGACACAAATGGGTTGTCGTACACATGGAATTTCGGAAATGGCGTTGTGCGCTCGTCAGGCCCGCAGGAGACAAACACGTACGGCCCCGGCCTCTATACGGTGACGCTTGTGGTCAGCAATGCCTCTCTGGAAGGTTATGTGGCAACGCGAACAAATCTTGTCCGTGTGACAACCCCTGTCACCTATGTTTCGCCAGGCGGCGGCAATATCCAGCCTTACACAAATTGGGCCATGGCCGCGACCAGTCTGCAGCCGGCCATAGATCTTGCCAGCCAGTCAGTCCTTGTCACTGACGGAACCTATAACATATCCACTCCTGTTCTCATTGCCACAAGCATCACCGTTCGCAGCGTAAACGGCCCGTCGCTCACCACGATTCGCCGCACAGCCAACAACGTTCGAGTGGTGGAGATCTCATCCAATGCTCCTTCAGCCATGCTGGCAGGCTTCACCATCCGAGACGGCACGCCTGTCACCACATGGGACGGCAAACCGGCTGGCGGCGGAGTTAAGATGGCTGGCGGCACGGTTTCGAACTGTGTCATACGCGCCAACAGGCCGTCTTCAAGCGGCGAGTCTCTTTATGGCGGCGGAATATACATGACCACAGGTCTTGTCACGCACTGTCTGATCGTGAGCAACAACACACAATGCTACTGGGGCGGGCGCGGCGGCGGGATTTACATGACCGGCGGCCGCGTGCAGGACTGCGTTATTCAAAGCAACCGCGTATCAGATCCCGGCGGGAATGCCGGCCTCGGCGGCGGGATCATGATCGCCGGCGCCGGCTCTGTTGACCGATGCAGGCTCCTCTCCAATCAGGGGTATAATGGCGGCGGCATTTACATGACCGGCGGAAGAGTACGCAATTGTCTCATCGCCGCCAGCTCTTATGGGGCCGGACTCGTCATGAGCGCCGGCGCCGTGGAAAACTGCACCATTGCCGATAATCAGGCAGGAGCTCAAACCTTCAGCGGCATCTCCATGAGCGGCGGCGGGGTCACAAACACGATCGTGTATTTCAACTCCGGCGGATCAGTCTCGGTGAGCAAGGCCGGCGGATCCTTCGATTTCAGCGTGGCGCAGGAAACCGTGACAGGAGTCAGCAATCTGGTCGTGGATCCGCAGTTCGCGGACCGCGCCAACGGCAACTACGCGCTTGCCGCCGGCTCACCCTGCATTGACTCTGGAACCAATGTCGACTGGTGCGCCGCCGGTCTGGACCTCGACAGAAACGCGAGATTGATCGGCGCGGCTGTGGACCGCGGCGCTTTGGAAAACGATCCCGACAAGGGGCCGCTTGCCGCCAACTTCGTGGCTGCGCCCACCCTCGGCAACGAAACACAGGATGTGGTCTTCACCGCGTCAGTGGTCGGTTCTAACAAGACAGGGCTGACCTATTCATGGGACCTCGGCGACGGCCACACTCCATCCGGATCGGACAAGGCTGTCGTGACCAACACATATACGCCCGGGTTGTACACTGTTTCGCTCTTTGTCCAGAACAGCGGCGGAGAGACGTCATATGTGGTCAAGGCCAACTATGTTCGCATCACCACCCCGCTTCCGACATACTTTTCGTCCTCCGGCTCAGCGACGCCTCCATATACAAACTGGGCTTCGGCTGCCACCAACATTCAGGAGGCCATTGACCAGACGACCAGCGCCGTTTACGTCATGCCCGGAGATTATCCCCTTGTTTCGCAGGTGAACGTGTCCAAGGGCATCACAATCCGCAATGCAAATCCGGGCCAGGCGGCCATTTTCCGGCGGGCGGGCAGTATTCCGATACTCCGGCTCTTCTCGGTGTCTCATTCCAACGCCGTGCTCGACGGTCTCACGTTTGCAGACGGGTATTTCAATGGAACCGGCGGCGGAGTGTACATGACCGACGGAACGATCCAGAACTGCGTGTTTACCAACAACTATGCAGCCAATGAGGGCGGCGGCCTGACAATGGACAACGGCCTGGTTCAGAATTGCATCTTTGTCCGAAACTCGGCGAGCAGCGGTTATGCCAGCGGCGGGGCGATCCGCATGAGCGGCAGCAGCACGGTTCGCAACTGCCTGATCGTGGCGAACTACGGCGATCACCGCGCAGGCGCAATTCATCTGGCTGGGGGAACAGGGGTGATTGACAACTGCACGATCGTGGGGAACCGCAGCAGCTATTCAGAATCTTGCGTGTATGCTTCGGTTGCCGGAGTTTATACGGCCAGAAATCTCATCGTGACAAACAACGTGAACAACGCAGGCAGTCATTTCAGTTTCAATGGATCCGCCATTTCCGTGTCTTATTCATGCGCGGCCCCGGCGTATTCAGGCACTGGCAACATCAGCGCTGATCCCCGGTTCGTCAACCCAGGCAGCGGGACGCCGGGCACCGGTTTCATCCCGGGCGATTATCACCTCATGAAAGATTCTCCCTGCCTGAACATGGGCACGAACCTCGCATGGATGGCAGGCATACCCGATCTGGACGGCCGATACAGGATCAGTTCATCGCGGGCTGACATGGGCTGCTACGAAGCCAAATCCCCGGGCACTGTCTTTGTCCTGCGCTGATCAGCCAACCCCACGGCGGCGCGGACAGGAAGTCCTCGATCCGGCCTTGTGATCCGATGGGAAGAGGCGTATGCTCTCAGCATGTTTCCATTGAGAGATGAAAATCCCACTCTGCACAGATCGGTCGCAACTTTTCTCATCGTGGCCGTGAATGTGGGAGTCTGGATTTTTGTCCAGAAGCTCGGAACCTACCCCGCGCTTCTGCAGTCGGTCTGGAAACTCGGCATCATCCCTGGGGAGCTTCTTGGAAGGGTGGAACCCGGGACAATTGTTCCGGCAGGCCACAGGTTCACAGTGATTCTCGACGGACTGCCCAACTGGCACAGCCTGATAACCTCGATGTTCACACACGGCGGATGGCTGCACCTGATAAGCAACATGTGGTTTCTGATAGTGTTCGGGGACAATGTCGAGGATGCCATGGGGCCGTTCAGGTTCATCGTGTTCTATCTTCTCTGCGGACTTGCCGCAGCGGCTGCGCAGATTTTCTCGAACCCGAACAGCGTCCTGCCCATGGTCGGAGCTTCAGGCGCCATCGGCGGGATCATGGGCGCATATCTGGTCTTGTTTCCGCTTGTTCCTGTCCACATGCTTGTATTCCTCGGATTTTTCGCGACTCGGGTGGTCGTTCCGGCCTTTCTGATGCTGCTTTACTGGTTCATCCTGCAGCTTGCCATGGGAATGTTCGACACCGGCGTTGGCGGAGTCGCGTTCTGGGCTCATGTCGGTGGATTTCTCGCCGGCGTGTTCCTGGTTCGGATATTCTGCAACCCGCGCAGACTGGCAGCGTGCCGCAGCCGACGGGGCAGCGTCAACCGACTCTACCGCCGCATGTGGTAGGCGGGATGAGACTTGCGGCCCGACGAAGATATATCCGCCGCACGAATCCTCAGCGGATAAATACAACTGTCCCGAACGCAGGCAGTTCGTAGGCGCCCATATCCACCCGGCGCGTCCGCCGCGGAAGGCCGTCAAGATCTGTACCCTCCGCCATCCATGTCTGATTGCTGCCGGCATCCAGGCAAGGCGACGTTTTCAGCAGCCTGTAGTTCATGGACGCGCGGTCCACAAACTGGGGATCGGCAGCGATGTTGCCTGATCCCGGCGGAAGAGGCCATGCGCAGGAATAGGCAAAACTTCCGCCTGAATAGTTCGAGGACGTCCCCACGGTCAGAGCATTGAAAAAGACTATCGAATTGGTCACCGCCGCGCCGTATGTGCCTCCCCCCTCTTCCCGCGCCGTGTTATCGGCAACAGTGCAGCTTTCAGCCGCGCCTCCGTAAATGCCCGCGCCTCTTGCCACCGCATTCGTGCTCACGTTCCCGTATATGAGGCAGTTTCTCACCAGTCCGCCGGAGGCATAGACCCCAGCGCCATGGGCCGTTCCTGTCCCGCCGCGGTTCCGGCGGATGATGGAATGCGTCAGGAGCCCGCCGGTCATGTACACCCCCAGCCCGAAAGAATCATGCCCGCCTGTATTGTCTTCGATCAGACACCGCGCCATCTGGCCGCCCGTCATGCAAGCGCCGCCTCCGTGCGAGTAGCCGGGCACACTGTTGCTCTGAAGGATGCAGTTCGTCACAAGCCCAGCGCTGATTAACACGCCGGCCCCGGGTCCGAAATTGCCTCCCCTGATGGTCAACCCGCGGGCCATTGCATTGGAATGGGACAGCGTGAGGATCCGGCTGGACGTCCATGACACCCTCTGCAGAATTGCGTTTGAAGGGCCGTTGACGCTCTGAAACGTCACGGCCTTGTCCAAAACAAGATGGTTTGCAAGGTAGTATGTGCCATCCCCGATCAAAATGCTCACGCCATCGTTGGCCAGCGCCAGGGCATCGGCCGGATTCGTCGCGGCCGTCGTCCAGTTCGTGAACGGCGCGATATGGCCGCCGCCAGGAGCCACATACATGACGCTCGGCGATATCGTCAGGTACTGCGAGCGGACAAAACTCGATGTCTCCGCCACCACGTTGCTGACCGTCACCCGCACCGAATACAAGCCGCAGTCGAAAACGTTCGTCACGACAGCCGATGGTCCTGAGGCGTCCACAAAACCGTCATTGTTGAAATCCCAGAAATACACGAGAGCGCTCACATTGGTCCCATCCGCAACCGCCCTGAGAACCACTGAAGTCGCCCCCACACTGGCGGTGGGCTCCGCAGTAAAGTACACACTCAGCGCCCCGGGTTCATGCTCGTAAGCGCCCATGTCATTCGTGCCGCCTGAGGGCAGGATCCGGTCCCGCCCGTCCAGGTCTTTGGCTGCGGCCATCCAGCTCATGTTCGTCCCGGCGTCCACGGCGGGAGACCCTCCGCGAAGATGACAGTCGCGCCGCGCCAGATCCACAAAGCCGGGATCATCGGCCACGTTCCCCGCACCGGCAGGCAGCGGCGAGGCGCACGAGTAGGCGAACGAACCGCCGCTGTAGTTCTGCCCCTCTCCGCTCCATGTCCGATTGAAGAAAACAATGGAGTTGGTGACGGCGCTGCCGTACACCCCGCCGGCCGAACGAGCGATGTTGCTTACAACCGTGCAGTTCACTATCGCGCCGCCATTCACCCCGCCGCCCATGCCCACGTTCAAGCCATCGTCATGCGCTCGGTTGTCGAAGATCAGACAATTCCGAATGAGCGCTCCTGCGGCCGCATTCACGCCGCCCCCCGCCTCGGTCACACGGTTGCTGCAGATCACACAGTATTCCAGGAGTCCTCCCGCCGGGAGGTTCACCCCCCCCGCCCCAGGTTGAGCGGCCCATGGCAGTGACCCCGTTGTTGCTGCTGATGCAGCAGAAACGGATCGTGCCTGGTCCGTTCACTCCCACGCCGTACGCGTCCTTCCCCAAGGTGTTGTCAGAAACGCGGCAGTGGGTCAGCACCGTTCCGGTGAACATTCGCACGCCGGCGCCGCCCCCGCTCCACCCACCGACATAGTTCCCGGTGATCCAGCAATTCGAAACCGTGCCTGCTGCCAGGTACACTCCGCCGCCTCCCTGTGCGTTATTGTTGTTGAGATAGCCGCCGGTGATCCTGAAACCTGTCACCAGAGCATTCGCGTTGCTCACGAAAAACACGCGGTCCATCGCGCCGGTCTTCTGGACCGTCGTAAAGGCATACCCCTGGACCGAAGCGACGGTTACTGCCGCAGTGACCACCACCTGAGTCGCCACATAATAGGTCCCATTGGTCACCCACACCGTCTCGCCACCGCTGGCCGCGTCAATTGCGGGCTGAAGCGTATGCGACGCCCTTTCCCATGTATCATAGGGCCACGCTTCTGACGGCGACTCGCTCCACACGTACCGGTCTGCCAGGCTCGGCAGCGCCATCGCAAGGCATCCCAGCGTGAGCCAAAGCAAGCGGAGCAGGTCAGCGACGCAGTACCTTGTCGTATAGATATGGTACGACTCCCGGCCATCGGCCGCAACAGCAAATGGCCGCCCGCGCAAGGCCGTTCAGGAACGCCAACGCAATATCATCCGGCAACCGCTCGATGGCACTGCGCATTGCCATGTGAATGTGGCCGGGCATCAAAGAAAGCGCGGCGATCCTGCGCCCTGTCTCTGCTGCCGGCCGGAAAGGCTCGGCGTGATCTGAATTTGAAGGCGCTCTTCTTGGAGATGAAAAATACGCAGCACCTCCATTCCTCCTCTGCGAGGAAAAACTGGGTTGCGAAGCAATTACTGGACTGTCAACTTGAAAACTCGACCGTCCTCTGAAAGAGGCACATAGAAGTCGAGCCAGGAACCAGTGCCTTCGACAGGGCCTTTCTCCAGAGGGCCATTCAATGTCCGGGAATAGGGTTCCAGTTGCCAGTCGAATGCGCCTTCGTGAGGAGTCAGCGAAGCGCCCCACAGGCGATAGACTTTGCCGGGCACGCTGAGAAAACTGATTCGCAATAGCTGATCGGTAACCCGGTCGAGTTTCTCGATAAAGAAATAATCGTAGTCCAGGAAGGCAAACGTCCCTGCAAGAAATTCATCCATATTGCTCTGTCCGTCGCCGTCGAAATCATCGTTCGGGTTGACATCCCATATACTGGTCAGCACCCCATCGGACCAATATACGAGTATCTCTTCCCATTGATCCGGAAGGCCGTCGCCGTCGGCGTCCGAGCCGGCGGTGACATTGACCAGAATCATATCGCCAGGGCTGCTCACCGCCGGGACGGCGTTGCTCTCCATGATGGTCATCCGCCCATAGTAGGGATCCTCCACAACGATCGAAACGATCTCTCCAGTCCTCAAGGCGCTGCGGACGTACCGGTTCGTGTCCCGTCCGTCGTCGAGCGGCACATAGAGAGCGAAATTCACGCCCGGCGAAATGGAACCTTTGATGTCGTATCGGGCGATTTCGTTGGTCCCGCTCAGCAGGATGACCGAGGCATCCTCCACATAGGGCCAGCCGAACCAGTCCTTGGCCTGGCCGTAGTAGACGACCATGGGCTGGGGTATGCCAGCTAACGTCAGAAGCTGAACGCTGAACGTCAGGCATAGAACCGGCAAAATGCGCCTTTTCATCGCTCGTCACGCCTCCGCCTCTTGGCGATTTGAATCATGCTGCTCTCTTCATTCTCCTGCAATCGAGTAGGTCTGGAAGAATATTTTGATATCCTTGACTCCGTTGCCGTCGCGGTAGCCATTCACGATCGCGCCGTGGATGAAGCGCTCGATCCCCTCCTCAGGGTCGGCGAGGAGCGTTCGCCCTGGGATGATAAGCAGCCACCGAGTATTCCACACGGATCGGCCGATCAATCGCGCATTGTTGCACGTTTCAGCTTCATTGAACTGGCCGCTGTCGTGATAAGCGCGCAGGGAGGCAAATCGCCGGATCTGACACAGAGGCTCGGTGAGGGAGTCGGTGATCGGCAGATAGTCGGGGTTGTCAATGTCCATGCCGCCAAGGTTGTAGGGCAGCGGAATGGCCTGGTCCAGGATCTTCCAGCTGCGCGTTTCCACGCCCGCGCGGGTCGGCGAGCGCATCACGTCCACGCCGGTGGGAATCAAATACACGCGCGGCGCGTTGGCCAGTCCGCCGCCTGTCGTGTTGGTGTTGAAGGTGGTGTTGTACCCGGTGAACCAAATGCCGACCGACCGGATCTTCGTGGCCTGGTGCGTCGGGTCATACGCATTGTCCCCGCCGGCCAGGTCGTGGCCGAAGTAGTTCTTGCCGGCCACCACAAAAGTGGAGAACGGAATGACCAGGGCCGGCTCCGCGTTGGTCGAATCCGAGAACGGGATGCAGTAACGCCGGAACTCCGGCAACTTCCGCAGGTCATCCACCTTGCAGTTCTCGAGCACCTGCGCCCAAACCCTATCGCTAGATGGCAAAGGCGAAATGCGGAAGAGCTCCTGACGCAGGGAGAACCGGCTGGTCTCCGTGTCGGGGTTGTTGAACCCGAACCGGCCTTTGACCACATCCCAGTTGGCTTTCATCCGGGCCAGAATGTCGGCCAGCCCTGCCTCGCCCAGGTCGCCGCCGACCTGAGGCTCGCCGAGCCACACGTCGAACCGGCCGGGCACCCGCGCTCTGACAATCTGTTCGAAAAAGCGACTGCCCGGCGTGAGTCGGGTGTCGGAGCTCAGCAGCCCGGTTTCGTAGTCGTACGCCTTGGCCGCGAGATAGACATAGCGAGCGGCGAGGTCGAAGGTATCCTTGTACCGCCGCAGGGCGTCGTCGCGGAAGATGCGGAAGGAGAGGTCCTGATAGCGGTTCATCTGCAGGCGCTGCGCGGCCCGGGCGCGAACCTGCGCGCGCTCGGTCAGCAGGCGCTGGCCCTCAGCCAGCAGTTTCTTAACCTGCTGGACCTGTTGCCCGAGGGCTTGCACCTCCTTCATCAACTCGGCCTGTTTGATAAACTGCTCCTTTAGCTTGACCTGCGTTTCCAGAGTGGGCCAGCGGAGAAGGTCCTTGTAGTTCAAGTCGTCCAGGATCGCCTCGCGTTCAAGGTCCCAGCGCTCCTGCAGCCCCTCCCGGCCAATGATAGCCTCTTCAAAGACATGAGCGGCAACTTCGTTCAACGTTGCGGCAATTGTCATGCTAATGCCCAGCACACCACCCATGTTGAGCTTCGTCTGTACGACGGGGAAGGGACCCGTCAGGCCTACGATCTCATGCGGTGTGGCCTTATACAATCTCTCTGCACCTTCCACCAATCCCTTTGTCAACAGATCGAACATGCTCTTGGTGAGCTTTAACCCTTCCAAAATCTCGCTGGTATCCTTTTTTCGACGGGTGTTGAGATTAACGGCCCACCACTTGGTCGGAATTGAATAGTAGTCTGCCTGCCGATGCAGGAGTTCAACCTCAAGCCCATACATCATCTGGTTGTACTCAGCGACCTTGGCCTGCAGGGCATACCAGCTCTGAATGACCTCGGAGAGCGCGATCTGCAGCTCGCCCAGAGCGGGCCGTCGGCCGGTCCAAGTGGGCGGCTTCACCTGCAACCCGCTGTCGTCGATGTACACGGTGATCGTGCCAACAACGTTGGACTCGAGATGATACGTAGTCGGCAGGGTGGTGTAGTCGTCGTACTGCTCTCCGCTGAAATCATTGCCAGGGTCAAATACATAATTGTAGAGCTTCAAGGTGATGGGCTGGCCTTTGGGCGGGTTCACGACCAAGTTCTCCAGGTCCACAATCCGCCAGTTGACGAGGTCGGGCCCTTCGTAACCTTGCGGATAGGTCCCGCCGGGCCCAATATCGTCGGGGTACGGATAGCCGAAGATCCCGATCAGGCGGTTATGGTATTCGGCCTCGTTCTGGGCAAGTTGCTCCGCCAAGTCGGCGGCTGAATCCCACTGCTCGCGCATCCGGACACTGATGCCGCGGGCATGGTCAAAAGCCACGCACGAGTTCCGGAGCGCCTGGACGGCGCGCTCATAGATCTGCTCGAAGTGCGTCTTGCCCGCGTCAATTTCCGTGGGGCTGATGTCGAAGGGAACCACGTCGCGGGCCAGGCCGAGCGGATTCAACCGCACATCGGCATTGTCTATTTGTTGCTGCACCTGAACCAGGGCATCGGCGATTTCCGCAAGCTCCGGCACGGTCGTGCGGTCAATCTTCTGGATGCCCTCCGGCGGCCGGTCCGCGCCGCCGACCTGGATCATGTTGGTCAACTCGTCCAGCAAGAGCGAGTTGGCCACGGCCCAGTCGTACAGCGCGCCCTGGCCCGCTCGGCTGGCCCAGCCGTCCAGGCCCCAGGCCCGGTTCGTGTTGCTGTCGTGATAACCCGACCACCTGGTGGTCGGCTCTTCGGAATACACTTTCCGGTAGGTGCGGCTGATGATTTCCACGCCGGTCCGGGCCTTGGCCGCGGCAGCCTCGGCGAACTTCTGCTCGTCGAAGAAGTCCGAACTGACCGTGGCGTTACCCATGAGCGTCGCGGTGGGCTTGGTCTGCCAGACGAAATTGGTGTTGGAGAGAAGTTCGTAATAGCCGGACAACGCGCTCAAGTAGTGGCCCCAGGCATCGCCATGGCCCTGCGGATAGAGGCGCTTGGCATCCTCGGCCGTGATCGTGCCGATCGTGTTGGTCGGCGTGCCGCGGATGTTGTAGTTGTAGGCGTACGCCGCCTCGCCGCCGTTGATGCCTTTGGTGAAGTTCCAGATCAGGCGATTATAGACCGGACCGATCGTGACCTGAGGCTGGAGCGTGTCATCCCGCCCGCGCAGGAGGGCCAGCTCCTCCTCCAGCAGGTTCGGCACCTGGTTCATGAAGCAGAAGATGCTGGTGGCATCTGCGCCATGGTCGGACTCGTCCAGGGCGCCCGGAAAGGCGATGGTCGGATCCTGGGCGTCTGCATAAGCTTCGTTGCCCAGCAGCATGTACAGATCGCACAACTTGCCGGCCGCCAGAAGCAGCGCCGTGTTGTTGGCCGTGTCACTGACTCCGGCCCGGATGCTGAAGTTCTCGGCACGGTTGAGCACGGTCCGGTACACCTGAATCAGCCCTGCTTCGCTGGCCGCCTGGAGATTGAGCGCGATGTCGCCCTCGTAGGGCGGCCCGGCAAGACTGATCATTGTGGCCCGCGCATCAACCGCGTTCGCAATCCTGTCCTTCATGATCTGTTCGAACGGGTTGATGCCGTTCATCACGCGCTGCACCCAACCTGGCGCAAATTGATAGGTCCAGTGGCTCCAGTTGGTTCCGGTCGGGCCATTGGGATCTCTGCGCCGGTAGCGCATTGCGAAGTAATGGTCCGCCAGAGTGAATGGGCTGGCCCCGGAGATGGTAACCTCGTTGGTTCCAGGCATGATGTCCGCGCCATAGACGTACCACGACGGAAAGTTGGTGTTGGGAATGAGCCCGCCATCGGGCTCCTCCCATCGCCACTGGAACTCATAGTCCTGCACCCGGCCGGCGAAGTCCGGACTGGCACGCAACGAAAGCTGCTCGTCCAGCGGGTTCTCAGGCTCGATGACCTGAATCATGCCGTTGTAGAGCTCAGGCACGACCTTGATGATGCTCAGGCTGACAGGCAGGGCCGGTGGAACCTGCTGGGGATTCGTGCTGTTGTTGAAGGCAAGCGTCACGTATCCCACGCCTCGGCCCAGTCCCGCGTAGAGGGCGCCGTGCACGAAAGGCCGGTTCGCTTGGATCGGCGTGATGCTGGTGGGCAGGCGGTTCACGGCGGTGATCCAGGCCGACCTCTTCGACGATTCCAATCCCGCGGCGGCATCGCGCGCCTGCTTCTGCTCGAAGGGTTGCAGCAGGTTGAGCAGCAGATAGCCGTCGCCCGTCAGCGGCGTTATGTACTGCCCTTCCAGCACCAGTTGTCCGGAGCGGCCACGGTCCGGATCGTAGTAGAGGCGCTGATACAGGGACGGCGGAAGTGTCGGGAAACGCACCTTGCTGCTGGTCAACTCGCGTTTGGCCAGACCGCTTTCGATCATGGCCTGCACCACGTCGCCGCTCAAGTCCGTACCCTGCGCGACAACGGGATCGAACAACACCACCGAGTCGCCCGCATTGGTCTGGCGCGATTGCTGGTAAATGATTTCGACGCTCAACTGGTCCCATATGTCGGGCAGACCATGGGTGGGCTTGGTGAGCGTCTGACCGATCTTCAGTTCCGGCACATTCGCAGGCCACGAAATCTCATAGGTTACCGGCACAGGCGTGCCGTAGGTCCCGCCCGCGTAAGACGGATTGGGCAACCACGGGAGTTCCGTGCCCACGGCAGGCTGGTACTCAGCGGGACGGGCCGGGAAATAGAAGGTCGGTTGCATCTGGTAGTAGAAGTGCATGACCGCATCTCTGGTTCCGCCATCGTCACCAGCGGAGCGCGCCCACCATGTCAGCTTGCGATCCCGCCATGCCGGCGGCTGCGTCTGGCTGTAGGTATTGGCGCAGAACGGCATGGCGGCCAGGGGCATTGGCGGAATGATCGGCAGTCCCGCCTCCAGACTCCGCTTGAACGAATACAGCTCGTTGGTCGCAACCACCTCGAAAACCTTCGTGGCTGGACGACCTGAGGCGGGATCCTGGTAATCCACCAAGACGAAGGGCCGTGAGTATTGATCCTTGTTCAAATCGTTGCGCAGCGCATACACCACCCCGCCCAAGATGAGCGCGTGCTCCTCATTGGGGTTATAGCCCGGCTGAGCAGGATCGTTTTGGTAGTAGATGGACGGGGAACCGAAGGTGTAGGACATCGCCCTAGGGATCGGCCTTCCTCCGGTAACCCACTGAGCTCCATGAATCTCCCCATCCAACTCGTTCGCGCAGAAGTCGTACAACTGGTTGTCCAACTCGCCTTTTTCGAACGGATAGTACGCCACAAGCCCAGGTTCGCTTCCGTCCAGTTGCACATACATCCCACTTCGGATATCTGCTGCCGACCGCGCGATATTCCAGATCCGCACCTCGCCGATCCGTCCTTTAACATAGTACTCATTCGCCCACGAGGCCCGTCCGATATAGACGTCAGACGTGGAAATACGGATCGGCGCGCCTGCAGCGGTTTGGTGGACCGGCTCGCCATTGACATAGGCAGTGAAGTGCTGGCCGGTGGCATACGTAAAGGCCACATGTGTCCAAACGCCAGTCGGCACCGAGCCGGCCCAGCAAATGAAATGATTGCCGTCTGTGTCCCAAAGTTCCGGACTGCACCTGCCATTCACGATACCCAGTACATAACCGTGCCATGATGTGTCGTGATTGACTTTGGCCACGATCTTCTGATCGTTGGGCGAATCCGTTCGCACCCATGCCTCGATGGTCAGCGCTCCCTCGACGTTGAAGCTGGGACTGTTCGAGATGATGACGTAATCCGACGTGCCGTTGAAGAACAGAGCATTGGTCGTCGGCTCCAGGTGCGCCCCGCTGCTTCCGAGGCCGCTGGCGATCACGATCTGCGGGGCATTCGTCGGCCAGATATTGTTGTAGCGGATCACGTGTGAGGGATAGTACACTGGCGGCATGCCGTCCTGACGGCTTTTGTTGGCCCACCAGACCTCGAGAATGTTTGTGTTGACCGCAAACACGTAGGATTGGACGTTAGTATTGGCTTCGGTCGGGTAATTGTACCGGTTCACGTTGTACCGATTCCCTTCCGGAGTGTGAATGAAGCCCGGCCAACTCGTGTCGAAGCCCTCATATCCCATTAACTGCCCCTTGCACCAGGTTGGGGCGTTGACTGCAGTTCCGTGATATTGCCCCGTATTATTGAAAATGACTTGGCCCATTCCCTCGTCAAAACCGTAATCCGCCAGCAGTGCTGCGTCTGGCTCGGCATCCATCGCGAATTGATTGCGCTGGATTTCCTCGAGGGAAAGGGCGCGGTCCCAGATGCGCACCTCATCAAGCCGTCCGGCATAGTGGCTGTTTACGGTATAATTCGGCCCGATATTGGCGCCTATCGCTGCCCAACCGGCACCGTCGAAATTCTCTCGGCGCATTCCACCCGCCGACGCCACCAACCGATCGTCGAGGTACACCTTTGCCACCCCACCTCCGGCGTCGTCTCCACCCTGCAGCGTCACAGCGAGGTACTGCCACCTGTTCGTGGACACGGTGTTGCTCGGAGTAACGAACACGCTCCAGTTCCAGAGACTTTTATTCCATGTTGCCACCTGAATTGCCCGGTTGGGGAGAAGCGCAACAGAGAATGTCACGCCCCCTTTACCTCCTTCGGTATAAAGCGCGCCGGACGGCGTTGCGCCGGGGTTGAACCACAGCGTGACGGTCCAGTCGCTGCGAGCGTTGAGCCAGCTCGTGCCGATGCTGACATAATCATTGGTCCCGTCGAATGCCATCGCATGGGCGTACTCAGGAACAGTGGGACGCAGTTCCTTGCCAATCTCCCAATCCACGGGATCCAGGTCAAAATAGGCTCTGTTGGTGTGCGAAATCGTGTGGATCGGTTCGAACCAGATGTCGTCGGTCGTCGTGTATTTCATCAGGCAGCGGCCCTCCCCCAGCGCTGTCAGGGAGCGTCCGCTCGTCGAAATCTTTGCCTGCAAAGGCGGGTCCATGTAGGGCATGAGCGTGGCCGTGAGGCCGGCCGGGAAAAGCACGGCCGGCGTGTCCTGCGTGGACGTGCCGAAGACCAGTCGTTGCGGATGCAAAGGCCACTCGCAGGAGTACCAGTCCACTTCGTAGGGCCAGAGCACGCCCATGGCTCCCCGGTGTTTCCAGTAAATTTCCAGCGACCAGGGTTCGTCCACCGTGCGCTTGATGGAGAACACCCAGCGGTATTTCGGCCCATTCATGGCGTTCACGTAAGCCGTGTCGTTCAAGCCCACGCGAACGTCGGGGATCAGCCCATCACTGCCCTGCACACGACTCCAGAAGGAATCCACTGGCAGCAGGCGGCTTCCGATCTCGGCAGGGATCACCTGAATCACCGGCTCCAGCACCTCGACCACCTCGATGCCATCGGGCTGGACCTGATTGTTATACCCGCCCGACGTGTAGAACTCCAAAACGAACATGCCTGTGACATTTTTGGCGTGCATCTGTTTCATGCCGTCAATCCAAACACCGGCAACCACATTAGAGATCACGTTCGTGAACCCGCCGATGACATTGGTCGTCACCTCGTACACCGGAGCGGGCACGCTGGCGTTATAGTGGATCACGGGAAACAGGCCGGCCAGATTTATCGTCGGTCCATCATAGGGCGACTCGGTCCAGAAGATACGTCCCGGCCGCGTTGACGGCACAGCGCCCACGCTCATGGCCGTCACATTTGTCGTATGATTGGTCATCACCCATGCGATCGTCACGTCGCCCGGCTGTGCCGCGATGACCTGTTTGGTCGAGGGCACCCAGAAAGCGGCACCGACTGGATCCTGGCACTCGTAGTACGCGGCCGGGTTGTTTCCCACTCTCACGGCGACAAAATTGGCCGGCGGAACGTTGGTGTTCGCGCCTGGAGGCGGCGGGATGGGGTCGCCCAGCGCCACGTCGGACTTGAGACCCTCCGCGGCCTGTCCGAAGGCGCACCACGCCAAGCCGTAGCTTCCGCCCACCGGCAGCACGGCATTGGTCGTGTTGTCGTACACGCTGCCCAGGAAGCAAGCGGTCGAAGCGTTGGTCAACGCGGGCGTCGGCCACTCGCCAAAATAATTGGAATACGCTCCGCCCACCGGGCTCGGATTGAACCAGTAGTTCTGATATATCGTGTCGAGGTTGTAACCCGAAGCGAAGGAGGAACCCTGAACGATAAACGACAAACAAAAAACCACGGCAAGCCGCGTGCCCCTTAGCGTCCGCTTTGACACGCCTGCGGCTGAAATTTGTTCTCTAGCGTTCATGGTTCTGTTCAGCTTTTACGTTCAACGTTTTCTCCTATGGCGGCGGCACGTGTCCCAAATCTCGCCGCCACACCTGGACATTTCCGGATCGATTGAACAAATGGAAGCGATCACCTTTCGCCACAGGGAATGTAACCAGCCCCCCCCAGCTAATACCAATGCCAAGGATTGCCTCATTGGTTTCCGTTGTACCGGCCGGAACGATATGAACTCTACAAAAAGCCTCTGAATCCAATTCCACCATGTAAAACGCATCGCACTGAGCGATCTCGTCCACATCCTGATTAACATAAAGTGCCACTCCGCCCACTGTCTGTACCCGACCCTGCAGAAGCAGGGTGGAATTGCTCGCGGCCATAATCCGAATGTCGCCTGACGATGTGAGGGCCAGCGTATCGTTCGTGTCGTTGCCGACGGCCAGCTCGACTGTGCCGGCACTGCCGTCGCCCGAATATCGCAGCCATGCGTTGTCATTTGCATCCCCGGCGCTGCCCAACGGCCACTCAAGGCCATTGATGGCCCCCCCCGCAGGAATAATCTTGCCGTCGGTAGCCTTGATCGCGCCGCCGCGCACTTCCCACAACACGCCGGCCGGCGGCTCGCTGGTCGTGCCGGCTGAGACCAGACACTTTCCGTCGTAATCCACCATCCGCGATTTGTACGGGGTGGGCCCGGATCCCCATGAAAGGATAGACTTGGGGTTGTCGCTCAAAGCAGGGAAGGACGATTTCGCCACAAACCCTGTGAGCGAGCCCTCCGTGATTAGGGCATTGCTGGCCGTCGCCGCTGTTTCGGCGTACCGCACCCGCTGTGCATGAAACGCGAACGGCACGCTGACCAGCGGCTGGCGCGGGCTGATCTCGGTCGGCGAGGGCACGGGGCCGTTTGGATTGCGCGCAACGGTCAACCCCATATAGCGATCGCTGCCGTCGAAGGCATCCTGAAGAAAGCCGAACAGCGGAGATACCGGATTCGTGATGGCCCCTCCTCTGTCGCTCAGCAGGACGTTGAAAGTACCGTCGGGCAGGACATGCACGGGAAACGACCGACCCCAGATCAGATGCCCGGCGCCGGTCAGGGTCGGATGATCCCAAATGCGGAACTCGATCTCGTAATAACCGCCGGCCACGCCATGTCCCTGGTTATCAGTCAGCTTGCCCTGATAATTGAGGATAAACGGAACGTCGGCAGAAAACGCTGAACGCTGGACGCCAAACGCAAAACACAGGCCCAGCCCCAAACCAATTACTCCAAATTGCCTCTTCATCAGGGCCTTTCGTCTTCCAAGCCTCACGTTCATCCTCTCACCCTCATACTTCCTCGCTTGCTCTTCACACCTCGAATCTGCAATTAGCGTCGTGTTTTAAGGACTCGCACGCCCGAGTTGCCGGCGCCAAACATGGTAGTAACCTACATTGTGGGTCAGCACAAAGCGGTCGCCTTTGGCCACGGGGAATACAGAGCTATGACCATAATTTCCTTTAGCCCCATTCACTCTGACGCCAACGCTGCCTCCAGCGGCCAAGTAAATAGTCACATCGTAGATCCCCTCATATGGCGCGTACACCATGTAGAAAGTGTCGCACTCGGCAACTTCGTCAATGTTGGTGGTGTAATAGTACTTCGGGGGACCCAGCGCCTTTACCTGGCCGCGCAGAAGCAGTGTGGAATTGGGCCCCGTCGTCGCAATCCTAAGGTCGCCGGAGGACTTCAGAGCCACGGTATCGTTGGCGTCGTTGCCGACAGCAAGCTCTGCCGTGCCTGAACTGCTGTTGCCGAAATATCGCAGCCACGCGTTGTCATCCCCGTCCCCGCCGCTGCCAAGCGGCCACTCCAACCCGTTGGTGGTACCCCCCGCGGGAATAATCTTTCCGCCGGTCGCCTGCATCGCGCCGAAACGTACTTCCCACAGAACGCCCGCCGGCGGCTCAGTGACCACGGGGTTTGCCGAAACGAGACACTTCGAGTCGTACTCCACAATCCTTGACTTGTAAGGAAGCGTGCCTGCTCCCCATTTGAGGACTGAATTCGGATAGTCGCTCAACGTCGGGAACGACGCCTTGGCCACGTACCCCGTGAGGGCTTCCATCGCGCTCACAGCACTACCGGCCGTACCCGCTATCTCGGCGTACGTTGCCTTCTGCGCCCGAATAGCGAACGGCGCGCTGACCAGTCGCTGGCGCGGACTGATCTCGGTCGGCGACGACACGGGGCCGCTCGGGTTGCGCGTGACGGTCAACCCCAGATAACGATCCGTCCCATCGAAAGCATTTTGAAGGTTGGTGAACGCCGGCGGAATCGGATTCGTAGTGGCCGCTCCGTTATCGTTCAACAGGATGTTGAAGATACCGTCCGGCATGACATAGACGGGGAACGACCGGCCCCAGATCAGATGCCCTGCGCCGGACAGAGCAGGATTATCCCAAATACGGAACTCGATCTCGTAGTAGCCGGCGGTAACCGCGCTCCCGAGGTTGTCCGTCAGCCTGCCCTGGTAGTTGAGCATGAAGGGAACGTCGGCACAGAACGCGGTACGCTGAAAGCTACACGCGAAGCATAAACAGAAAATCAGCTCAAAGCGCGTGAGTATGTTCCCTCTCCTTTTCATGGTTGTTCTTCTCTTCCCGCCTTGCTCGTTTCTCGCTTATCGTTCAGCGTTTATCGTTGTTCGGTCCTCGTTCCCTTCTATGGCGCTGCGTGCCCCATCTGCCACCGCCATACGAAAGCGGTGCCGGTGGGAGGAGCTATGGTAATATGGTCACCCTTCGCCACAACGAACGTGTGCCAGTAACCCGGGATCGCGGCCCAACCGCCGATGGTACAGGTGAAGCTCTGGCCATCGCTCGCGGTGATAGTCACCACGCATCGGGACAGACACCCTGCCTCTACAAGATAGAACGAATCACATTCAGCGACTTCGTCTAGCGTGCTGCCGGCATAGATCGTATACGTCTTTATCCTGCCCAGCGTCTTTACCTGGCCCTTCAAAAGCAACGTGGAATTGCTCGCCGCCGCAATCCGAACGGCGCCGGATGATTTTACGGCCAGTGTATCGTTCGTGTCGTTTCCGACCCCAAGTTCCAACGTGCCGGCACTCCCATTGCCGGAATATCGCAGCCATGCGTTGTCATCCGCGTCCCCCCCGCTGCCCAGCGGCCACTCTACGCCATTGGCGGCCCCGGCCGCCGGAATGATCTTGCCCTCGGTCGCCTTGATCGCGCCGCCGCGCACTTCCCATAACACCCCGGCCGGCGGCTCGCTGGTCGTGCCGGACGAGACGAGATACTTGCCGTTGTAGTCCACAATGTGGGATTTGTAAGGGGTAGGTCCCGGTCCCCACTTGAGGATGGACTTCGGGTTGTCGCTCAAACTCGGGAACGACGCTTTGGCCAGATAAGACGTGGCCAAAAGCTCCGCGTTCAAGGCATTGCTGGCCAGCCCCGCCGTTTCGGCGTAGTTTGCGTACTGCGCCCGGATGACGAACGGCGCGCTGACCAGCCGCTGGCGCGGACTGATCTCGGTCGGTGACGGTACGGGTCCGCTCGGCGTGCGTGTGATGGTCATCCCCAGATAGCGATCGGGCGCGTTGAAAGCATCCCGAAGCGAGTTGACCGACGGCGGGCCCGGGCTCGTAACGACGGCTCCGTTGTCGTTCAGCAGGATGTTGAAAATCCCGTTCGACATTACATGCACAGAAAACGAACGGCCCCAGATCAAGTGCTGCGCATTGGAGAGTGTCGCATCATCCCAAATGCGGAACTGAACTTCGTAATTTCCGATGGTAACAGCGTTGCCGAGGTTATCCGTCAGTTTGCCCTGGTAATTGAGGATAAACGGAACGTCGGCACAGAATGCAGAACGACAAATGCCAATAGCCAAGCACAAACAGCAAAACACATGATATTCTCTGGCTGCAGAAGTCACTTTTCTCATGCCTGTTCTGACCTTCTCTATCGTTTAGCGTTTATCGTTCGCCGTTGATTCGGATTTTCTCACTGAAGCTCGTTGATCCGGCTGATGCGCTCCAGCCAGAAGCTGCCCTTGACGACGATCGGCTGCGCACGCAGGCCGGTCAGGGTTTCCTCGTAAGTGCCGAGCGCCTGATCCACACCCCAGTAGGGGTGGTGCACCACATTGGTCGGCGGATCATCGAAATCGAGCGTGATATGACGCACGATGGTCCGGGTCTCCACGGCATTGGTGTACGGGTTGAAGTCCCAATCTCTGTTGTCGTGCAGGGGGTGGAAACGATGCAGGAAGGGGTTGGTCGGATCGTCGTAGCGGACCGTAACCGTGCCGGTGAGGATATTCGTGAACTCTCCGGTCAGCGTCAGAGGCGGCATCAGAGGGAAAGCGACCGAACTTATGCGATGCACGTCCTTGGCATCTGCCGGCACATCCGCGTCGTTCACGAACAGCGCGTAGGTGCCGTTCGTGTGCGGCGCGTTGGTCAGGCTGCTGTCCCACGCGAGCAAGACCTGTTGGAGCAAGCGCGAGCGACCGAACCCGTCCACATGAACGATCAGGCGCAGCGACGCCGGCGCCGGCGTCGGCATCAGGCCCGCATATTCGTACGCGGGCGCGTTGACGTGATCGAGCACGGCCGCACCCACCCAAAGCCCTTCGTTTTCGTGGTGTTCAGCCACGGGCGAGCCGGACTGGGGTTGGGCGACCACGGGCACGCGTATGAGCAGCGATTGCGCTGCGTCTTCGATCTTCAGGATGCTCTGGTAGGCGTAACCGTTGGTCCCGGAGGGTATGTACCAGGGGAAATCCTGCCGACGCACACCGAGATAGATAGGCCATGAGCCACCCGCCGCAACGGTCTGCGTCAAACCGGTCGCCGGGAACTCGTGCCACTCCCAGCTGTTGCTGGCGTTCTTCGCCATGTACGAGAGCGGCACTGGTCCGGCCAGTTCCGGAAAGCCCTCAGGGGCAGGTTCGGATTCCTCCTGCGTTACGCGCACGACGAGAGCGGTCGTGGACAGGATGTTGTAGATCGTCAGGTCCTGCCGGGTGCCCGTTGTGCCGAAGTCAACGGCGCCGCCGCCTTGCGGCACCACGTGCAACGGCCCCATATACTTCGGGTCGCGCGCGCAACCCACCCAGTAGGCTTGGCCCGGAGCCATCTTGTCGCGCCGAGGCAGAACGATCGTCACCCCCCGGCCGGCGCTGTTGATCCTGAAGAGCTGATTGTTGATTCCCTTTGTGGTGTCCACCTCGGGAGTGAATCGAAAGAACTCGGAAAATGTCGGCGGATTGTTTGGATGGACCGGAAAGCCCTTGAGGTTAAGCCCGTGCGGGAACCACTCGGCCTGCGGAATGATCACCCCTCCCTTCACCGGAACGGAGAACGGCGCCGCATTCGTGGCCACCTTGATGAGGTACGCCTGGTCTCCCTGCAGCTCGAAGAGACGGGACAGAAACCGGCGCGTGTCATTCGTCGGCAGCCACACCAGCCAGTGCGGGTCTTCAGGCAGGAGAGTATAAGGGTCAATGACGTACTGGATGTGGCTGAAGCGTCGGTCCCATTTCCAGACGCTCTGAACCGCTGAGTTCGTGAATACCAGGTCCAGCAGGCTCGGCTCGGGCTGGACTTCAAGATAGACGGCGTTCCATCCAGGGTTGAGGGTGACTTGTTGTGTCCGCCACTGTGCGTGCGTTGCCAGTAGGGGGAAAATTATCAGGATGGCGGCGACCGTGCCGATACGAAAAAACGTTGTCGAGGGAAAATTGGAGTTTGTTTCGTGGCTCACGACCGCTGCCTCATAGGTCAGGTAATCCCTCAGCTCAATTTGACCTTTCTATTCCCATCACCTACACCGTCGCGTAGTCTACTCCGATCTCGATTCTCGGGCAAGATATTTAACTTTTTTTTGTAACTACTCAGGTGCCCGCCCGCGGCGGGCGGGCACCTGAAAGAATTGGCCCGAGCCAATCCCATCAGCACGAAGCATAGGCTATCCCCCCGAACCGCAACCGAAAAAAGTTCGTTTTTTTGGGCTGGACTCAGACGGCGTGCTTGTCGTACTGTCCCGGCATGGCAAGCGTCACGGTTCGACAGTACTCACCGTCAATGGTCATGCAGGGGCGGCAGATCGGAGAGCGGGACATCGATCTGGTACGCAGCTTGTTGGAGGCGCATCCGG
>Ga0308419_1000732_pt1 | contig 23099 bp, 16 predicted proteins | sample HotsprSampleMS50_FD_203674 | JGI IMG/M metagenome (GOLD analysis project Ga0308419, IMG submission 203674) | Hot spring phototrophic mat microbial communities from Mushroom Spring, Yellowstone National Park, Wyoming, United States - 20090730_MS50 ... | reverse complement strand
GATTGTCAGACAGGCTTTAATACCGCTTGTGCGGCAAATGTTCCTTTAAAAAACCGAAAAATAAAAAAGGACACCGCATAGCTGTGTCCTTTAGTCTCACCAGTAAATATGAAAATGAAAAAACTATTTGCTCTTAAATCTTGCACAAAGATATATTCGCTTTTTTAAACTTACAAACCTTTTATTCGCATATACAAATTTAATATTTGTTAAATTTCTCCAATAAGTATATATGTGTCAGATAATCAGGTAGTTGCTTGTAATTTTTTGTTTTCAAGCACTGCTAAAATTTTATTTTTTTCATCAAAGATTAATGTTTAGGTGATAAAAAATTGCAAGGTACTTTGTATTGCAAGGTAATTTGTTTAATTTTGTTCCGTTGATAACCATGTAGATGGTTTAACAAGCCATAGTGGTTTATTTATACCTATTATGAGGTACATACCGCCAGAAAAACCAATCTAAAAATGGACGAGGAACTATGAACCTTGAGAATGCACAAATTCAAATGAGGAAGGGAGTGTTGGAGTTCTGCGTCCTTAGCATTATTTCTCGAGGGGAAATTTATGCTTCCGATATGCTATGTGAACTTACACGTGCTAAAATAGTAGTGGTAGAGGGGACGCTCTATCCGCTATTGAACCGACTACGCAAGGCAGGGCTGGTAGATTACAAATGGGTAGAATCAACCTTTGGCCCGCCCCGCAAGTACTACACGCTCACCGATGAAGGGCGCAGATTCCTGCATGAATTGCGCCAAACATGGAACGAACTAGTTGCTTCTACACAGGCTATCGTCAATTCTCAGGCATGAATACATGCAAACTGCCAAATAATTCTTACATCTTTTAGTATGATTTGACATTCACTATGAAAAAGAATATCAGCATTAATATTAGCGGCATCATTTTCCATATAGAAGAAGATGGCTACGATTTGTTAAAAGGCTATCTGACAAGTATTAACCGCTACTTTTCGTCTTACGAAGACAGCGCCGAGATTATATCGGATATTGAAAACCGCATCGCCGAGATTTTTTTGGCAAAATTGGGCGAAAACAAACAAGTAATTACTGTTGAAGACATCAACGAGCTAATTGCTACAATGGGCAACATTTCGGACTTTGAAGCGGCAGAAGCGGATGGCAACGCCTCATTTCGCCGCCATGAAGAACCGCTTCAGACTGAAGAAACACAGCATAGCCAACAGGAGCAAAAAACCAAACGCAACGCCCGCAAACTTTACCGCGACCTGAAACGCAAACTGATTGGCGGGGTGGCAAGCGGCATAGCACATTACCTGAGCATAGACCCGCTATGGATTCGTTTGGCGTTTATGGCTACACTAGTAGATGTAATTTACTTTACTTCTCTGAGTGGCATTGCGCTGGTAACTTACTGTATCCTATGGGTAGTTGTGCCGGGAGCTGATACCTGCCCGATGACCCGTCTTACAAGCGGCTGTTCCGCAACCCTGAAGACCGTGTACTGGGCGGCGTTGCTGGCGGTTTAGCAGCGTACTTCGGCGTAGATGTACTCGTAGTACGCCTACTTTTTGTAGCAGGAATTTTTTTAGGAGGCATTGGCATTATTTCCTACCTGATTTTCTGGGCAATTACTCCCGAAGCCAAAACTCTCACCGATAAAATGCGGATGGAAGGAGAGCCGGTCACACTGTCTAATATTGAGCGTAAAATCAAGGAAAATCTGGATACAGATCCTGAACAGGAAGAAGAAAGTACATTTGTTAAGATGCTGTTGTTCCCTTTCCGGCTACTTTCGCTAATTATTGTTTCGCTAACAAAAATCGTTCATCCGTTCATTAACTTCTTTGGGCAGTTGTTGCGCATTGCAGTAGCGCTGATGATGATTGCCCTATCGGCTATGGCGATTATTGGATTGATAATTCTTTTCAGTATGCTGATAGGTATCATTTACACCGACATTCGCGTAGATAATATTCCGCTAAGCGTTTTCAGCAACAGTGTGCCAATATTGGGTATGATTGCCCTTTTCATAACGACCATTGTGCCAATGATTGCGCTAAGTATCGCCGGGCTGTCGTTGCTTGCCAAACGCCATGTGGTAGGCTCGGTAGTGGCTTGGTCGCTGTTTGGCATATGGATATCAGGTATTGCGCTTACTTCGGCTATGCTGCCTTCAGTATTGCAACAATGGCAGGCTGAAGAAGTACTCCGCACCGAACAGATATTTAAAGTTACCGATGTACCGGTTGTGCTGGAAGTAAACACGCTGTCGCCCAATAAATTAGACATGGTAGAACTGACCATCAAAGGCTATGAAGGCAACGAGTTAAAGTTGGTGCGCTCGGTACAGGCACGCGGAAGCAATGCGCAAGACGCGCTGCAAAACGCAACCATGGCAAAATATAACGTTGTGCAACAAGCCAATACAATTTTGTTTGATAGAGGCTATGGTTTAGATGCCAATGCTGTTTTTCGTGGACAACGTATCGACTTGGAATTGCTGGTGCCCTATGGAAAGGAGTTTATTATGCATCAAAACCTTGCAGAAATCATGCGCCCTATGCTCTACTTGCATGGGTACGATATTAATCATTTGGGCAATGAGCATCGCTGGAAGTTTACCGAAGAGGGTCTAAAATGCCTAAACTGCCCTGAAAGAGAAATGACATTTAGTGGACAGCAAGTGGGCGGTATCTATTCCAAGCGCTACACAAATTACTCTGATTTTAGTAAACTCTTGCTACAAGGTAATTATGAGGTTAAAATTAGTCGCAATAAGCGCTTTGAAGTCGTAATAGATGCAGATGATGAGCAGGTGCTTGAAAGTATTAGCGTAGTGCAGGAAGGTAATTTGCTCAAAATCATCAATAAAGCAACCGGAGAAGAGTTGCCAAATGTCCGTGTTATAATTAGCTTGCCAACAATTTCCGCCTTATTTGTCAAAGGACAGGGTGAGGTAAAAATGGCTGAATTTAAAACTAAAGACTTTGATTTAAGCCTGGATGGTGAGATTGAATGTGAAGCAAACGTCAAGGCGCAAAATATCAAAATCACTCTAAGTGGCAAATCTGTCTTACAGTTAGACGGCTCTACCAGTACCCTGATTGTCAATGCTGCTCAAGAGGCTGCTTGTGATGCGTTTGACTTAAAAGCAAAGGAAGTCATTGCTACAGCTGCCGACAACAGTATCGTAAAAGTACATGCTGATAAAAAGGCACTGATGAATACAACAGGACAAGCAGAAATTAGCTATAAAGGCAGCCCTAAATTGATACAAACCCATCGGGATTAGTGATAGTTTTGCTGGTAAATGGTTTGTGCCATTTCCAGTCGCAGTATATTATTGTGTATTCCAGCGGTCAAGTATGCGCAGGTAGTAGTGCTTGTACTGTTCCATACGTTCCATGCTCCTTACATGGACAGAAAACAACAAAAGCAGAGCCTATTGTTGGATAGTGCCAAAGATTGTAATACTAACTTACAGCCGAGAATATTTTGCAACAGCATTTCAACATTAATAACCCGGCTGTGTTTGGGGCGTACCTGTTACAGGGCTAAGCATAATTCTAAGAAAATCGCTGACTTGCTATTGAGTATTTAATGCGACCAACTAATATTCCTTGCAATTTTATTGCTGCTGCTGATGCACGATGTTAGTCATAATTTTGTTAGCATGTTCGCGGGAGTTTTCAATAAACCATTTATTGGTTTCCATGCCGCCGCAAACTACACCTGCTACATAAACACCCCTAATATTGGTTTCTTGCGTTTCTGTATTGTAAATGGGTGCATGTTTATCGCCCGCAAACACGACACCAGCCATTTGCAGAAGGCTAAAATCGGGACGATAGCCCGTCATGGCAAGTACGAAATCGTTAGGCAGAGTCAATAGTCCTTCGGGAGTTTGTACATCTATCTCATCGGGGCGTATGGCAACGATTTGTGAGTGGAAATAAGCCTTAATGCTCCCTTCTTTGATGCGGTTTTCTATATCGGGTTTCACCCAGTACTTAACGCTAGAGCGAATTTCGCCGCTGCGAATAATCATAGTAACTTCTGCGCCGCGACGCCAAGTTTCCAGCGCAACATCTACTGCCGAGTTAGCTGCGCCCACAACAGCAATTTTCTGAAAGGCATACGGATGTGCTTCATCGTAATAGTGTCGCACCTTAGGCAAATCTTCTCCCGGTACACCCAGCAGATTAGGCAATCCGTAAAAACCCGTAGCAAATACAATGTTTCGGGTCAGATAATTGGCTTTTGAAGTTTGTATTTTAAATGTGCTATCAGGTTGTGGTATGATTAGCTGTACCTCCTCGTACAGGTGCACCTGTAAGCGAAAAGCCAGTGCTATGCGGCGGTAGTAGTCCAGCGCTTCGCGGCGCGTAGGTTTGTCGGAGTGAGCAACGAAAGGCACATCGCCGATTTCCAGACGGTCTGCTGTTGAGAAAAAAGTCATATTGGCAGGGTAGTGGTAAATGGAATTGACCAAGCAGCCCTTTTCTATGATGACATAATCCAGTCCATTTTGTTGCGCGGCTATTCCACAAGCCATGCCAATCGGACCAGCGCCGATAATGAGGACATCTAACATAGCAAAAACTCAAACTTTAAAAAATCCCAAAAAGTTTAGATTTTTTTTCTTATTCTTCGGAGCAGGCTTTTTGGCAGGTACTTTTTTTCTGGCGGGTTTTGCATTGTTTTTACCTTTGTGTTGTTTTTTGAGCTTTTCAAATGCTTCTTTTTCGCGTTGCTTTTTCAGTCGGATATCTTCACGCTGTTTGGCAAGCCGTTCTTTACGGATGACATTGCGTTCGGATGAGCCATAAGCCAAAGGGGCAATCACTGAAAATTGAACACGCAATACATTGTCTTTTTGAGCAGCATCTCCCAGTTGGCTGATATTGTCTAAGTAATCGCTTTGGACATTCATCAAGCCTATTTCCATACCAATACCTAAATGGTTGGGGAAGTGGTAAGCGCCACCGATGGCAGTAGGCAGCAGCAGGGTAAAGTTACTGTATGACTCGTCCGCCGCACGGGTTTCGGGTTGGTTGAGCAATAACTTATTGCGGTCATCTTTGGGATTAAACCGCATCATTCCTATTCCCTGACTGACATAGAGCCGTTGATGTGGTTTTTTGATGATATTGAGCTGAATAAGTGCTGTTAGATGGAAAAAGGAAGTATTAAAAGAGCGATTGGGCGTGCCTGTTTCCGATATGTAGCGCACATTATTGCCGATTAATTTGCCTCCGCCCAATTCTATTGCAGGATTCAACCAGCGATTGCGCATTTGCATAAGTCGCCCGTGAAACATGGCACTAAATGATTTATAGTTGCCCAACTCGCCACTGTAAGCAATCATGGAAGTGCCTAAACCGAGCATAGTTACCGGCTGTTCGGTGGTAATTTCTGAGAGACTCTGCGCAAAAATAGGCAGGTATCCCAGTAGGCAGGTAAAGAGCGTAAGTAAAGTATGGCGCATGAATGCAGACAAATAAAAAGGGAAAAGCCTTACTAAAATAGGCTTTTCCCGAAAATAGCGGAACTATTTGCGATTAATTTTTCTTTTGCAACTGCTCAATTTTTACCTCAATAGCATCAGCTTCTTTCTTCTTGCCAATGGTGTAAAGAATTCTTGAATAGCCTTCCAGTAACTCTATATTGTCCGGATAGATAGTAACAGCTTGCTTGAACCAAGGTTCAGCATCTTTTATGCGCTTGGTTTTTTCGTATACATAGAGCAGATTTTGCAAAGTTTCTACATCGGTAGGTTTCTTTTTAACGGCAGCTTCTACTAAGGGGACAACATCCTGAATTTTACCAGCTTTGTCGGCAGTCTGAATGTAGCTCAACATCATAGCAGCATCGTCAGGGTTTTTGTCTACAGCAGCTTTATAGTAAGGAAGCATTTCAGCTGGTTTTTCCAAAATGTTGAAAATAGAGTTCAAGGCATTCAGACGCTGTAAATCGTCGGGATTGTTTACGACAGTTTTTTGGAAGAAAGGAAGCGCTTGTTCAAAGAAAACTTTTGCACGGTCAATTACGGCTTTGCCTTCTTTTTTGAAGGTTTCCATATCCATATTGTCGGCTTCTTTTTTGATGTTTGCACCTTTGTTGTAGTAAAATGCGCCTAAACTGTAAATCGCATCGTCATTTTCGGGCTGTAAGGCGTAGGCTTCTTTGTAGGCTTGTTCAGCCGCCTCCATATTTTTGGCATTTTCGTGCAAAATACCCAGATTTAGTGCGATGGGGAAGCGTTCTTTGGGGTCTGTGGTAGTTTGTAGCGCTTTTTCTAAATCAGCGATGGCTTCTTTTTCCTTACCGGTTTTAATATAGACCTGAATTTGTTGAAACATCAGGTTTTTATCGGTGGGATTTTTGGCGCGGGCTTCGGCAAGCAGCGCAAGGGCTTTGTCGTAGTTTTGATCAATGGTGATGTACTTATCTAGCAACGCATAATACACGCTGACATCTTTTACGCCCAGCTTGATACATTTGTGTGCCAACTCTTCAATTTTGTTATAATCTTTTTTGTCTTTTTGGGAAGTCGCTACTAAGGCAAAAAAGATAGAAGTGGTGTCTGTTGGTTGGAGCATGTTGGCGCGTTCAAAGTCAGCGGCAGCTTTGTCAAAATTATTATCGTTTTGATAAGCAGCTACACCCCAGTTAAAATACCTAGCATACAGGTTTTGAATTTTAGGTAAGGTCTGTATTTGATAGCCTTTGTTGATTTCAACGGCTTTGGCATACGACTCGCTTACTTTAGCAATACGTGCATTAACAACAGCATTGTCTGTATTTGCACTGTCTGCAACAGCCATTTCCGCATAAATATCGCCGCGGAGCATCCAAGCTTTTGCGTCGTTTTTGTACTTCTCAGACTCAAAGGATTTTTCTACTTCGGTAGCGGCAGTAGCAAAATCTTTTTTCTTAAAGGCTGATTCTGCAGCTTTGTAAGCCTCTTTTGCACGAGCGGTTATCTCTTTGTCTTCTTTCTGTGCATACCCATAGTAGGCAATCGCCGCAAAGCTCACGGCAAGTAATAACTTTTTCATTGTCAATCGTATTTAGTTAAAAATCAGTTAAATGCTTAGTCAGTAACAGTTTGGATGTTTGCTCTTGCGGCAGGTTTTTCGTTGCTGCCGGTAGCATCTTCTTCAATCCCTTCAATTTTAGCGATAGATGAAATTTCATCATCTTCATTTAGGCGGATAAGTTTTACACCCTGTGTAGCCCTGCCCATTACGCGCAGTTCATCTACTGAAATGCGGATAGTGATGCCTGACTTATTGATAATCATCAATTGGTCGGTATCTACCACCTCTTGAATACTTACCAAAGCACCGGTTTTTTCGGTAATATTCATAGTTTTTACGCCTTTGCCGCCGCGGTTGGTAATGCGGTAATCTTCCACAGGTGAGCGCTTGCCGTAGCCTTTTTCTGATACAACTAAAATTTGGCTTTCCGGTCTGCTGATAGCAATCATGCCAACTACTTTGTCGTTTTCTTCATCAAAACTGATACCTGTAACCCCGGCAGCGGTTCTACCCATCGGGCGCACACGGCTCTCATTGAAACGAACAGCCTTGCCCGAACGCACAGCAATGACAATATCATCATTGCCGCTTGTCAGGCGTACATCCAGCAGGTTGTCGCCCTCGTTAACGGTAATGGCATAAATACCCGCTGCGCGTGGGCGCGAAAAGGCTTCCAAAGGCGTTTTTTTGATGATGCCCTGCTCTGTACACATCACAATGTAATTGTTGTTAATATATTCAGGGTCGTTCAATGTACGAACTTTCAGGGCGGTACGTACTTTTTCGTCCGGCTCAATCTGAATCAGGTTCTGAATCGGGCGACCTTTGGCTGTTTTACTGCCTTCGGGGATTTCATATACTTTCAGCCAGTAGAGGCGACCTTTATTAGTAAAAAACAGCACGTAGCTGTGCATATTGGCAATGAACAACTGTTCAGTGAAGTCGTCTTCTTTACTGCTTGCTCCGCGCGAACCTACACCGCCACGGCTTTGCATGCGATATTCGGAAAGCGGGGTTCGCTTGATGTAGCCCTGATGGGAGATAGTAATTACCATTTCCTCATCGGCAATCATGTCTTCAATGTTAAGGTCGTCGGCACTATGAACAATAGCAGTGCGACGGGCATCGCCGTACTTGTTTTTCAGTTCGCGCAGTTCGTCTTGGATGATGCTCATACGCAAACGCTCGTCTGCTAAAACATTGCGCAAGCGCTCAATAGTCGCCACTAAGTCGTTGTATTCACTTTGCAGTTTGTCGCGCTCCAAACCTGTGAGGCGTTGCAGGCGCATATCCAGAATCGCTTGTGCCTGAATTTGGCTGAAACCGAACTTTTCTACTAGTCCCAATTTGGCAATGGTGGCATCTGCCGAAGCGCGAATATGGCTAATGATTTCATCAATTATATTTAAGGCTCTGAGTAGTCCTTCCAGCGTATGAGCGCTTTTTTCGGCTTCTTCTAACTCGAAGCGGGTACGGCGTATAACAACTTCGTGGCGGTGTTCTACATAGTAGCGAATCAGGTCTTTCAGGTTTAGCGTCATCGGGCGACCTTTAACCAAAGCCACGTTGTTAATGCTAAAAGAAACCTGTAAGGATGTAAAAGCATAAAGGGTATTGAGAACGACCTGTGCGTTGGCATCTTTTTTCAATTCGTACACAACGCGCACGCCTTCGCGGTCCGACTCATCGCGGATGGCAGAAATACCTTCAATTTTCTTTTCATTAACTAAAGCGGCAGTTTTTTCAATCATTTGCGCCTTATTTACCTGATAAGGCAATTCGGTTACAATAATTTGCTGACGACCCGATGGCAGGTCTTCAATGGTAGCTACGCTGCGGATAATCACGCGCCCACGACCTGTTTCATACGCATCCTTTACGCCTTGATAGCCGTAAATGACGCCTCCGGTAGGGAAGTCGGGGGCTTTGATGTACTGCATCAACTCCGAAATGCTGATTTGCGGATTGTCGATATAGGCAATGATGCCATCAACTACTTCGCCGAGATTGTGTGGAGCCATGTTAGTAGCCATACCCACAGCAATACCCGAAGAGCCATTTACCAGCAGGTTAGGAATTTTGGCGGGCAATACAGAAGGCTCTTTGAGCGAGTCGTCGAAATTGGGCTGAAAATCAATCGTATTTTTGTTGATGTCCACCAGCATCTCTTCAGCTATGCGACGCAGGCGTGCTTCGGTATAACGCATGGCTGCTGCATTGTCACCGTCCATCGAGCCAAAGTTGCCTTGACCATCCACCATCATGTAGCGAAGACTCCAAGGCTGTGCCATGCGCACCATCGCATCGTAAACAGCAGAATCGCCGTGTGGGTGATACTTACCCAAAACTTCACCGACAATACGTGCAGATTTTTTATAGGGTTTGTTTGGTGCTAACCCTAATTCATCCATTGCGTATAAAATGCGCCGATGAACCGGTTTCAGACCGTCGCGAACATCGGGCAATGCGCGGGAAACAATGACAGACATAGAATAATCTATGTACGCTCCCCGCATTTCATCCTCAATGTTAATTGGAATAATGTTCCCTTCTTGCATTGGCACTTGTTTAAAGAAAAAGATACTTGCATTAGTGCAAACATCTTTCTATGATTGAAAAAGTTGAACTTAAATGCGGCGCAAGTTACGAAAATACAGCCAAATTACTTCTTAGTTGCTGGGTCTTTCTTGCCGAATATGGAAAAATGTACGTAGCGTTTGGGTCGTGCTTTGAGATCTATAAACAGGCTGTCTAAATGTACCAGCGTGCGGTTCAGGTTAGTGTGCAGCGAATCGGTAGTTACTAACTTGCCAATTGTTCCCTGCCCTTTCTCGATAGCTTGTAAATTTTTTTGCAAGTTCTCCAACGTTTGATTGGCTTTGTTTACTGTTGTTGCTAATTGCATAGCATTGAGTGAATCGGCAAAAACATTTAGTTTGCTAATAATCGGACGGATATTCTTTTCTGTTTCTAAAAGCTGTTCGGAAAGCTCTTTCAGATTGGCAATGGAAAGAGATATTTTGTCACTATTTTTCAGTAATAGTTTTCTGGTTTCGCCTGAGGCATCGGCAATATTGGTTATCATACGGCGGACTTCAGCACTTGTGCCTTGATATTCTTTTACTAAACGGTTGATGTTAGCCAGCGTAGAGTCTAACCCTTGCATAACAGGAGAGGCTTTTTCTATGAGCATTTCAGTCATGCCGCTTTCGCGCTTGGCTACTAGCGTGTCACCTTCATTGAGTTTTTGGTCAGAAAAAGCTACCAGCAGGTCTATTTTTTTACCACCGAGTAAGCCGTTATCTGACAGTTGCGCAATTGTTCCTTTGCCAAGTTGGATATCGTCTTGAATATCAAGCGCTACAAGCAGTTGGTTGCCGCGTTCTTGCAGAATCTTCACAGCTGCTACTCTTCCAACCGACATACCATTGATTTGTACCTGATTGGAAACAGTCAGCCCATCTACACGGTCATAGATAACATAGTAAGTTGTAGTGGGGTCAAAGAAGTCAATACCTTTCAAATAATTAAACCCTACATAAAGGATTACTCCGGCAATGAGAGCAAGCAGCCCTACTTTGGTTTCACCTGATAATTTCACGTTTTTGTTCAGTTTAAGACAAAGATGAAAAAATCCACAGGATTTTCAAAATTATTTGAGCTTAAACTATTGATTGTCAAGCACTTATTTTTCTACAAATTCTTTGTAGTCGCGTATGGCGCGAAAAAGGGCGGAGGCAGTTTCATAGATGCCCTCTTCGCTGTTGAGGTATTGCTCCTCTTCGCTGTTGCTTAGGTAGCCAATTTCTACAAGAACAGAAGGCATAGTAGTTTTCCAAAGGACAAGAAAGTTGGCATTTTTAACACCACGACTGTGGCGATTAATGGTACGCCCCTGAAAATTTTGCTCAACCAGCCATGCCATATGAATGCTCTTATCGCGTATATTTTTTTGACGATTAGCAAACAATATGTGATTCACGTCTTCATTGTCTGTTATGTTAAAATCCTTGTAGGTTTTCTGGTAATTTTTTTCATAATAAATTGCCCTGTTTTCGCGTATGGCTGTTTCAATATTCTCTTTAATAGACGTTATCCCCATAACATAGGTTTCTGTTCCTCTAATAGCAGGATTGGAAGAGGCATTAGCATGGACGGAAATATACAGGTCGGCGCCTTCTTTGTTGGCCAGGCGCGGACGGTCGGCTATGGCAATAAACTCATCACCATAACGGGTGTAGCGACGGCTTACCTGCGGCATATGCACTTCCATCAGGCTGCCTAATTGAGTAGCCACTTTAAATGCAACATCTTTCTCAAAGCTGCTATTAACCCCAACAGTACCCGGGTCTTTTCCTCCATGTCCGATGTCTATCACTAGTTTATTGAAGTAATCCTTAATAAAGTTGGCAGGTGAGAAAGAGAATAAAAGAAAGGCAGTAACAAGCAGTAAGATATTAACAAGGGGCTTCATACTAACAAATGTTAAAGTAATTTTAGAGCTGCTTCAAAGAATTGTAAAAGTACGAAGTCGCGGCTAATATTGCATACTAATTTACTCAATTTCTTTGAAAAAGTTAGCAAAAATTACTTGTGTGGTTTGTTGCACGTTGTTAGGGTTATTATTTTGCCGGCAGCTTGCTGCTCAAAACACTGCTCCTATTGTTGATAGGATGACTTCACTAGCAAGCGATTCTTTAGATGCTGTTCGGAATTCTCTCTCGCGTGCTGTTCCCAAAGGTGATATTACTACTACTATTTACTACATAGCCAAAGACTCCATTCGATTCGATGTGCGCAGGCGGATGATTTACCTTTACCGGGATGCTAAAATTGATTATGGTGATATTTCGCTCAAAGCGGCAAAGATTGAGATAGACTGGCCGCAAAATACCATCAAAGCCACTTATTTCTTAGACAGTGCAACTGGCAAGAAGGATGGGATGCCCGAGTTTACCGAGCAGGGAGAAACCTATATTTCCCAACGTTTAGCTTATAATTTCAAAACCCGTAAGGCAAAAGTTACAGGGGTTTCCACCAAATATGGCGAAGGCTTTATTCTGTTGGAAAATGTCAAGAAAGACGAAAACGACAACTCCTATGGCGAGAACGGTTTTTATACCACCTGCGATGCACCCGTGCCGCACTTTGGTATTCGCGCTCGCAAGATGAAAGTCATTCCCGGAAAAGTGATAGTTTCAGGGCTTTTTAATTTAGAAATCAATCAAATTCCTACTCCCTTAGGTTTTGCTTTTGGCATGTTTCCTCAGCCGAAAACACGCTCTTCAGGCTTTGTCATGCCGCAATACGGCGAAACGCGCGAACGAGGCTTTTTCCTGAGTCAGGGCGGTTTTTATTTTGTTTTGAACGATAATCTTGACCTGTCGTTATTGGGTGAAGTACACACCAAAGGTGGCTGGGGGCTTACGGCAGCCTCACGCTACAAAAAACGTTATGCTTTCGACGGACAGTTTCGCTTCCAATATAACCGACGCATCAACGAAGTACCCGGACAGGTTGAAAACCGCATAGTGAATGACTTTAACATCAGTTGGAATCATACCCCGCAAAGCAAAGGTGATAGCCGCTTTAGTGCAAGTGTTAATGCTGGTACTAACACTTTCGGACGCAACAATGCGCCGCAGTTGAATAACTTTCAGTCCTCCTCGTTTAATTCCAATATTTCCTATAACAAAACCTTTACAGGTACGCCTTTTACTGCCGGCGCAAACCTTCGTCATGAACAAAACATCGTTACGCGCATCGTAAGCATATTTCCCGAAGCTAATGTCGGAATGAACCGCATCTATCCTTTCAAAGGCAAAAGAAGCGACAGCAAGTCTATATGGAGTCAGTTTAATTTCAGCTATACTGGTAGGGCGCGCGCGGTTATTACTAACAACCGTCAAGGGCAATCGTTTCCTTTCAAGGTGGCAGGTGTGTTAGACACGGCAGGCAGGCCCTTAAATCAAGTTCCCGCCAGTTTTCTACCTTTCAATCTTGAAAATCTCAATGCTATTTTGGGGCGCTCACAGATGGGTGTGCAGCACAATATTCCTGTTACTACCGCTGTAACTTTGTTTAAATATTTTACGACAAGTTTTAGCGGCAACTATTCCGAAGTGTGGTATCCCGAGCGATACGTTTATACGTTGGAGCGCAACGATGTAGTGAGAATTGACACCATTCGCGGTTTTTCGCGTTTCTATTCGTATAACATCGGTGCTTCAATGCAGACGCGCTTGTATGGTTTTTTCTATCCTAAGTCTAAAAAAATTGACCGCATTCGTTTGACAATTAATCCCAGTTTAGGCTTCAACTACCAGCCAGACTTTGGCGACCCGCGATTTAATTTTTTTGACAATCTGAGTGTTCAGCCTGAGAATCAGTCTAAGCCGAATTTGGTACGGCAAAGCCGTCTGAACGGCATCTATGGGCAGCCTGTATCGGGGCGACAAGGCTCTATCAGCTTTGGGCTTACTAACACACTGGAAATGAAGCTGCGCCCAAAAGACGACACGACAGCCGCCCCTGCGCCCGCCGCTAAGGCGCCCAAAGGAGAAAAAATTACGCTATTAGATAATATCGGCATTAACACTAGCTACAATATGGCTGCTGACTCTTTTAAGTTAGCACCTATTGCCTTTACAGCACGCACAAACTTGTTTAAAAAGTTCAATGTTTCGGCGAGCGCTACCTTAGACCCTTACGGTTACGAACTTTTGCGCGTAGATACTGCTCGAGGCGTGCGAAATATTATCCAAAGGCGCAACCAGACCTACGCCTGGCAAAACGGCAACGGCATTGGCAACCTTACCAATGCTAACATAGCAATTACAGCTAACTTTGCTCCGCCGCAAGCTAATCGGAAATTGCGGTCGAGTAAAGCCAGTCAAGAAGAATTAGATTTTATCAGTCGCAACAGAAATCTGTACATCGATTTTACCGTGCCTTGGACATTAAGCCTCAGTTATAACCTTTCCTACAACAAAACCGGCTTTCAGGATGCGCGCGTAACGCAAACGCTAAATTTTAACGGCGATATCAAAATGACCGAAAAATGGAAAGTAGGCTTTAACTCTGGCTACGACTTTGAAGCTAAAGGTTTGAGCTTTACACAGTTTACTATTTACCGCGACTTGCACTGCTGGGTGATGAACGTCAGCTGGATTCCGTTCGGGCCGCGTGCGGGCTATACGTTGGATATCAATGTGCGCGCTTCGGTACTTTCCGACCTGAAGCTCAGCCGCCGCAACCTATGGTATTTCCGTTAGACGGATAGGGTTGCTCATGTATGATTGGCTTGAAAATTTAACTCAATGCCTGTGTTAATTCCACAAATTCTGCTACTCCAAGCCGTTCGGCACGTAAATCGAGCAGCGGCAGATTGGCTGCAAACGCAGGAATTCCCAAAGGTTTCAACGCATTGCGCAAGGTTTTGCGTCGTTGGTTAAAGGCTGTTTTGACAACGATAAAAAATCGCTTTTCATCACAGCCAAGCCGAGCAACGGTGTTGCGACGAAGGGTAATCACCGCCGATTTGACTTTGGGCGGCGGCTGAAATACGTGTTCATGTACGGTAAATTCGTAGCGGATGTCGTAAAAAGCCTGCAAAAGCACGCTCAAAATGCCGTATTCTTTGCCGCCGGGTTTGGCTGCTATCCGCTCGGCCACTTCTTTTTGTATCATGCAAGCCATTTCAGGAATGAAATGCCTATTTTCCAGCATCTTGAAAAATATTTGCGAGGAGATATTATACGGCAGGTTGCCCACGAGCGCCAAAGGCTCACCCTGTGCAATTTTGGAGAGGTTCATTTCCAAAAAATCAGCGTGATGCAGCTGATTGTCAGGTACATAGCTTGCCTGTTGCAAATAAGCGACTGATTCGCTGTCCACCTCTGCTAAATGCAGTTCCCATGCAGTATTTTTTGCCAAAAACTGCGTCAGTACGCCCATACCAGGGCCTATTTCAAGCACTTTCCGATAGTTACCATGCCCTGAAAGCAAACCTGCAATGCGTTCGGCAACTTTTAGGTCTTTTAGGAAATGTTGTCCTAAATGTTTTTTGGGCTTTATTTTTTCCATCATAAAGCAAAGGTATGCAAAGGCGAAACGCTTACGTCGCATTTATGGTTGTAAGTTTAAAAGATATTGGCGTCCTATTGTTGATAAATGGATGAGAGTTACCCGTACAAGCGGTTTGGCTGTTACCGCTTTTCTGATGTGGTTATGGGCATGTATGCGGTCGCCCTTGCAACCCCATCCCTACGTATTTGAGATGCCTTTGCCCATAGGCGATACCGTGCCGCAACCGTTGCACAATCGGGCAACCTTGGAAGGCGTAGCGCTGGGCAGGATGTTGTTTTTTGATAAGCGGCTTTCTGCTAACAATCAATTGTCTTGCGCAAGCTGTCATCAGGTTGAAAAATCATTTTCTGATACGGCAGCGCTTACTTCACGCGGGGTTTCGGGAAGGCGACTGTTGCGACATGCGCCGGCTTTGATTAACTTAGCATGGTCGGAACGCTTGTTTTGGGACGGCGGCGTGCGCAACTTAGAGTCGCTGACTTTTTCACCGCTTCGCCACCCAGATGAAATGGGGGCAGATTTGCAGGCGCTTACTGCTGAATTACGAGCTATTCCTGAATATCGCCGTGCGTTTCGGGCAGCTTTTGGTACAGATTCTGTGACAGCCGCGCTCATCAGCCGTGCCTTGGCACAATATCAGCGCACGCTTATCTCTGCCAATAGCCGTTACGACCGCTACCGCCGTGGCGAGTTGTCGCTCAACAGCCTTGAACTGTCGGGTATGAAAATTTTTGAAGAACACTGCGCCCGTTGCCATACACCTCCGCTTTTTACCGATGGTAAATTTCATCGCAACGGTCTGCCCTTGCCTCAAGCAATTGACAGTGCAGGCATCTTAATGGGCAGGCAGCGCATTACCTTGCAGCCTGCCGATTTTGGGAAATACAAAACTCCGACATTGCGTAATGTGATGCTCACCGCACCGTATATGCACGATGGCAGCCTTCCCGATATACAAGCTGTTATCAGGCACTATCGGCAACTACCTGATAGTGTGGTGCAAGCCAATCGCCTGCCTGATAAAAGTTTTCGCAACAGTAATCAACAAGCGCTGTTAGCTTTTTTACATGCTTTGACTGACAGTAGTTTTTTGAAGAAACAGCAGCAACTTGCAGGGCAGCATAACAATTTTCAGAAGATAAATGAGTAAATTACCAATTGTTCTATCTCAACAGTTTGAAGCAATGCCAAAACAATTTTTACGATTTATGCGCAGATTGTCGTTTGTATGGGCAGTAGTGATAATGACAGGGAGCGTACAGGCACAAAGCTCTGTGCGCCAACAGCTACAAATTGAATACCGCAAAGAGGGTTTGCCAATTATATGCCCCCCAACCACTAACCATATCCGCAAAAATATTCCACCACCTGAAGTCTATCTAAGGTGGGAGGAGGCTCGCAAAAGTGTCAGAACCGAAGAACCGGAGAATGCACGCTTCATTGTGCAGTATCAGGGTTTTACACCCGAAGCTCAGGCAGCTTTCCAGCGTGCCATAGACATTTGGGCAAGGCTTATTTCTTCACCTGTGCCGATTCGGGTACGAGCCATTTGGGCGCCAAACAGTCGTGCTAATGTGTTGGGCAGCGCTACAAGCAATGGCTTTTATCGTTCGCCTTTTTTGCCGCGTTTTCCGGTGTGGTATCCTGTGGCGCTCGCCGAAAAACTGCTAGGACAAGAACTCAATGGTGAAGATGCTGATATTATTGCTAATTTCAATAGCAACAATAACAACTGGTATTTTGGCACAGATGCCAACCCTCCTCGCGACAAATGGGATTTGACAAGTGTCGTACTCCATGAAATTGGACATGGTTTAGGATTTGCTAGCAGCTTTCAGTATGAAACAGGTCGCAACTTTGGTCGTTGGGGCGATAGCGGTTTCCCTTTTGTCTATGATTTATTTGTTGAAAATACGCGCGGTGAGTCTTTGTTAGACTCGACCATTTTTCGCAACAATTCAGCTGCTCTGGGGCGCGAGCTGACCAGCGGACAAATTGTTTTTCAAGGGCAACAAGTGCGACGTGCCAATCTGGGTGTACCTGCGCCGCTTTTTGCGCCTTCCCCTTGGCAACAGGGCTCAAGCATTTCACATTTGGACGACCGCACCTATGATGGTACAAGCAACCAATTGATGATTTCTTCGATTGGTAACGGAGAAGCCATACACGACCCCGGACCTGTTACGCTTGCTATATTTGACCAAATGGGTTGGCGAAATACCCGCTTATTACATACGCCACAACCCAATACTGACATTACTGACCGTCCTTTTACGCTTCGGGCTACCCTTTTGAGCGATACTACGCTGAACTTTGCTGACTACGAAGTGCAGATTGTTTATTCCTTAGACCGATTTGCTACACAACAAACGGCAATTATGCGTCGCATTGCGGGCAATGTTTACGAAGGGCAAATCCCTGCGCCTAATCGTCAGGTTACTATCAATTATTACCTCATAGCTGAAAATACGCGCCAAAATGTGCAGATTTTATGGCCAGCAGGCGTTGCGCCGCGCATTACTTATGCCTTTTTGGTTACCGCCGATAACGACCCGCCAGTTATTAACCATGCGCCGCTTTCCATTTTGCAGGCAAATACGACAGAACTAGTTATCTCTGCTACTATCACTGACCGTTTGGGTGTAGATACAGCCTATGTAGAATATAGGCTCGATAACGAATCACTTGCCACAGTGGGTATGATACGGGTACAGGCTGATAACTTTGCAGCTTCGCTTCGTTTTCCGCAAGGGCGCATAGTAGAGGGTACGTCTTTAAGTTACCGCATTGTAGCCCGCGACATTAGTAGTAGGCGCAACGAGGCAAGTAACCCCGCTAATGGGTTTCATCAGGTGCGTGTGGAAGGCTTGCAACCTGCCCGCGAGAGTTACAGCAACAACTTCAATCAGGGAGGTGGCGAAGATTTTATTGGAGCCGATTTTAGAGTAGAAACCCCTGCCGGCTTTGACAATGGTGCTATCCACTCCGACCATCCCTACAAAGACGGTTCTGGGTTGAACAATGAGAGCAATTACATTTACCAAATGCGCTTCCCTATTACGATTCGTCAGCAAAATTCTACCATGCGCTTTGATGAGATTGTATTGGTAGAACCCGGCGAACCAGGCTCAGTTTTTGGGCAGCTCACTTTTTGGGATTACGTAATCGTAGAAGGCTCAAAAGATGGCGGCAGAACATGGACACGCCTGCTGAATGGCTATGATTCGAGCGATAAACCCGAATGGCTGAGCGCTTACAATCGCGGACTGTCGGCTAATAGCCCCAATTCATCTACTGTTGGCACGCCAAGCCTTTTCCTTCCACGAAGCATTGATATTTTGCTTACTTTCCAACCGGGCGACCAAGTGATTTTCCGTTTTCGGCTATTTGCCGATGAGTCAGCAAACGGTTGGGGTTGGGCAATCGACAACCTGCAAATTCAAGCCGATGCAGTAGGGATAGAGGATTATTTGGCAAGCCGCGAGGACATTCGCATTTTCCCTAACCCAACGGCAAATGGTAGATTGACGGTGTTCGGTTCATTTCTCAAACGAGCTGCCCATGTGCAAATTCGCGTAACTGATGTGATAGGGCGTGAAATACTGACCGAATCGGTTGCTACCAACAGCTTGCGGTTCATACATGAATTGAACCTAGTCAATTGTGCGTCAGGCATCTATTTGGTAACGCTCGATATTGATGGAAATACGCTAACAAAACGTATATTGGTAGAATAATTGCCTTATATGCTGCTCTATCAATTTCTGCGTTTTGTTTTTCTGATTGCTATTCGCGCCTTTTTTGGACGAATCAGTATTAGCGGGTTAGAGTATGTACCCCAAAAAGGCGCGTTAATTATTGCCGCTAATCATCCCAGCGCCTTTTTAGACCCTGTTGTAGTGGCAGTATGGCTGCGCCGTCCAGTTTATTTCTTGACAAATGGAGGCGTTTTTACTTCACCCTTTGTTAAGTGGCTGTTCCGACAGTTGTTTATGATTCCGATTTATCGGAAACAGGATAGTGCAGAGGCATCTCAAAAGAATGAGCAAACCTTTGCTGCTTGCTTTGAGTTACTAGCAAAAGGCGGCGCATTGATGATTTTTCCCGAAGGAAGCAGCAAGGACCGACGCGAGTTGCGCCCTCTAAAAACGGGAACTGGCCGCATTGCATTGGGGGCATTGGTTCATCTACCCCCCGAAAAAGATGTGCAGATTATTTGCGTAGGTATCAACTACACCAATCCGCGCCAATTTCAGAGTTTGTTAAAGTTGAATTATGCACCACCAATTTCTGCACGTGCGTTCTTAGCCCAACCTGATAATATACAAGCGCTGACCTGTGCGATAGCAGCTACGCTCAGCAGCATGATTGTAGTAACGCCCGACTGCGCAGCTGATAAACTAACACGGCAAATTGAAGAAGTATATGGCTATCAACTCAAAAAAGAGCTTTTTTAGACCTACCTTACACTGATTCAGTGTTTATGACCGCCCGACAAATTGCCAATGGGGTAAGTTACTTCTTGCAAACCACGCCTGAAAAAGTAACCGAACTGCAACAACTGCTGACCGATTATTTGTCCCAACTGAAACAGCAAAAAATCTCCGACCGCATTTTCAATACCCTGCCTGACAATCCTGCCCTGTGGCACAAATGGATAGTAGCAATAGTCGGATTTCCACTGTATTTGTACAGTGAACTGCATAACTACATTCCTTACCGATTGCCTGGGCTACTCGCTGTGCGCCTGACGCATGAAGCAGTCTATCGCGCACCTATCAACCTTTTGCTGGGAATTTTTACCTTTGGTCTACTGTATCCGTTATATACATATATTTTCACTGCTCTTGTCAGCAATAGCCAGCCGCATGTACTATTGTACCTAATTAGCTTGCCCATTTCTGGCTATTTCGCTTTTCACTATTATCGGTTCGTGCATTCTCTGCGCCAAAAACAGCGGGTGTGGCGTTTAAGAAAATACGATGCGGTTCAGTGGGAAGCATTGCACCAACAACGCCGCCGCATTGTAGATTTGTTAGAAACTGCCCGAAGCATACAGGCGAACATGAACCAATCTCAAAAAATATGAAAAGTGCCGCAATTGCTCAACTCTTTCAATTACTATTTTGCTGTTAGTTTATTAATGCCGCCGCTAATAGGATAAACCTTGCCGTTCCAGATAAAAGTTCCTTCGGTGTTGGTTGGTAGTTCAATAACAGCTTTGATGGCATTGCGCGGCAATCTTGACAATTGCAGGCGAATCATACCTTCAGGGTGTGGCATAGAAGCAGTTACATTGTTGAGCATCCCCATCGCTGGGGCGATACGCACTTTGGCAAAGCCGGGTGCATCAGGCATAATGCCGCAGATGGTTGCCAGAAAATCATAGATAGGGCTTGCCGACCAAGCATGGCAATCGGAGCGGGTTGGTTCGCTTTTTTCGGCAAAAGTAGTGAGTCCTATTGCTAGCATTTCGCGCCAAGGCTGTAAGGTAGCATAGTAAAAATCTGCTAAGCCGGCTTTGACCATTGCCCGCGTAAGGTAGAACCGATAGTAAAGACTTGCTTGCGTTACGCTCTCATCGGCTAGGGCGCGCTCTATCAGGCTTGCTTGCTGCAGCAGGGGAGCGCCCCCGCTAAGTACTGCCATAATTTGGGCATGTTGGCTGAAATCATTTTTTTCGGGTGTGTCGGCTACCATTCCCCGCTTTACATCGTAACAGGTATTGTAAGCAGCTCTTGCCAGTTTTTCGGCTTGTTGCAAATAAAGTGCGGCTTGTTCCTTTTGCTCGAAATAGTCAAATAAATCAGCAGCCTGTCGTAGGGTGTAGGCATAGTGAAAAGTTAGAATAGAGGAATGACCTTTTTCTATACCATTAGGAACGCCTCCAATATTGGTTTCATTCATCCACTGCCATTCGTTTGTCCAGTCAGTAAAATTCCACCAGGGCAGTGTGCCGAGCATGTCTTTGCTGCGGTCGATATAGCTGGCAAACCATTGCAAAACTTGCTCTATTCCCGGCAACATTTGCCGTACGAAGTCGTCATCGCAGCGATGCATCCAATAGTCGTGTACCATAGAAACCCAATACAGTGAAAAAGGTGGAATAAACTGCTGCACAGCGCTTGGGTAACGTGCCTGTGTTAGTCCTTCGGGAACGCGAGAGCGGTTGATGTCCTGAATGGCTTTGCGTACCAATCGGTCATCACCGCTAACATAGAGTGAAATAAGCGCTTGTATGCGCGTATCGCCCACATATTGTAACTGTTCGTAGTAGGGGCAGTCGTAGTAGGTTTCATTTGCACAAAGTTGCGCTGTGCGCCAGCCCGTTTTCCATATTTTTTCCAGTTCTGCATCATCGCTGCTGAAGTGGGCATTTTCTTCCATCGGGTAGGCAGTAAACTGATGAGAAATGTCGCTGATAATCAGCCACTCTTGAGCAGTTTGGATGTCTAACTGCACATAGCGAAATGTGCGAAACCAGAGCGGACGAAACAGGCGATTATTGCCTCCGTCGGGCAGGAAGCGGTCTTTGTAGCCAAAAATTTGAAGCCCTTCTGTACGGTCGCGATGGTGTTTTTGTCCTTTGTCATCTACCAATGCCTCGGCATAAGTCAGTTCAATGGTTGCGCCTTTGCCCCCATGTGTGACAACTTGTGGATAAGCTGTTGTCAATTGTTTGTTGTCTAACAAAATCGAGACGCGCGAGGCAGGTGGAATGTGCAAAGGCTGTTTGCCTGTAAGCCAGTTGTCGGCAATAGCGGCTATACCTACAAAGCGAACAACATGCGCAAATCGTTCTTCTTTTTCTTGCCAGAGTGGAATGGTACGCGGGGTGAGGTAATACATTGCTCCTGTTCCTCGACCGCGTGGCATGCCTTTGTAGAGTGGAATGGCTGCCTGCCATTCGCTGTCATTGTAATTTTTCGTTTCCCAGCCCCAAGGGTAGCGACTGCCTTCTACGGCTTCGCCCGGTCCGACAACGGTGAAAGCCTGCATTTCCTCCATAGGTACAGGGATAGAGCTAATAGACTGATTATGAAATGCTTTCCATGTAGAATTAGTGTTAATAATCGACTCGATTTCAGTGTTGCCTTGCAAAATAAAGCCTGTTTGATAGCTGATTTGTGCCCAAGGTGCATGCTCGGCAAAATTCCAAACAACGGCAGCTAGTGTATTTTCGCCTTCCTGCAAATAGGGGGCAATATTTACTGTCTCAAAATACCAATAGGCAAGATCGCCGCGGGCAGGTCCGTGCGCAACTGCCACGCCATTCACAAATAATCGATAGCGATTATCTGCCGAAACATGGACGATAAATTTTTCATACCTTTTTTCAATTGTAAACTTTTTTCGAAAATGGTATATGCCGAACGATTTGAGCGGCGTATCGGGGCAGGCAATCCAAAAGGCTTCCCATTCGCGGTTGAGTATGCGCGGGTGAATATCAGCACTTTGCGCCGACAGCAGAAAGGGTAGCCAACAACCAATCAGGTATGTCAATAGTTTCTTCATCATTCTCACATCTGTTGGGTTAAAAACACTAAGGGCAATAGAAGAATGAAAAGGCTGTCCAATAAAGACAGCCTTTTCATCAAATATAATCTCAAGCAGTATTTTTACAAAGAATGAAAGCCTACGGAAGCGCATCTGGCTGATAGATTTTGACTATGCCATCGCCTTCGCAAGTTACAATGAGCAGGCTACGTCCGTTGGGGCTGTCTTGTGGCTTAACGTACAGCACACCCTCCGGCGCATCGCCCGTTGCAAGCAGCTTGATAAATTGTGGAGCGGCAGGATTGCTTATATCATATACGGCGACGGCATCGGCTCTTTCCAAACCCACAAAGGCAATGGTACGCCCGTTGATGAAAGCCGTTGTAACAGCCTCAGGCTCAACGCCTTTGTCATCGCTTCTGTTGTCGTCGTACAAGTTGGCGGCAACAGTGCGCTCCTCCATATCTTTGCCTATGTCGCTTATT
>Ga0308419_1000727_pt1 | contig 23196 bp, 21 predicted proteins | sample HotsprSampleMS50_FD_203674 | JGI IMG/M metagenome (GOLD analysis project Ga0308419, IMG submission 203674) | Hot spring phototrophic mat microbial communities from Mushroom Spring, Yellowstone National Park, Wyoming, United States - 20090730_MS50 ... | reverse complement strand
ATCGTAATACCCGCTCACAAAGTCGGCGTGGGGGTGAGTCAGCAAGGAGGCCACGATTCTGGCTCCGGTGGCCTCAGCTAAGTCCATGTAAGGCTGGATATTCCGACCAGGGTCGATTACCGCCATTTCACCATCGGATACGATGGCGTAGCCGTACTGAGCCAGCGGCTCATCGTAAAACTGTTTGACGATCATACGCCTAACAAATTTGCGTTTTAGCCACGCTCATACGGAAAGCCTGCCTGAGTCAGGTCGCCCACACTGCCGACATTATAGGCTTCAAAGCCCTTAGCGCGCATGAGGCCCGCCGCTGCCTGACTGCGCCCGCCTGAGGCACAGTACAGGAGGTAAGTCTTACTCTTGTCCAGGTGGCTTACATGCCGCTCAAAGCCATCGTAGAAGTCGGCATTCTGGGCACCTTTGACGCGCAGACTCCGATACTCGGACGGCGTACGCACATCCAGAATCACATACTTGTCCGGATTGGACCGGTGTTTCTCAAAAGCTTCCGATGCACTCATCCGCATAGTCGTATCCATTTAGGGTTTTATTCCGTTGGGAATCCAGCACTTTTGACTGCACCAAAGCCGCCCATGTTGTAAGCTTTGTAGCCGAGTCGTCTCATAATGGCGGTTGCTTCGCCGCTACGGCGCCCCGAAGCGCAATGTAGGAGATAGATCTTGTCTTTGGGCAGCTTTTGCACCGCAGCCTCGAAGTTCGCATAATAATCTACGTTCATAGCACCCTTGACGTGGCCGCTCTGGTACTCACCGGGGGTTCGCACATCCATGATAACCACCTCCTGAGACTTTTCCCTCCACATCTGATAAGCCTTGTCAGGGGCCATGGACATAGACTCTTCCTGAGCTGCTGCTTGTGCCCCGGCATTGGGGGCCGTCTTCACCTGCTGGCTGCAGGCTACCCCTCCCAGGATTAGGAGGGCCATGATTGTAACATTGTTACGGATACCAAAGCGTAGAACAAATGGTGGGGAGCGAAAAGTTCCCAAGTGTCGGGCAAGGACAGGTTGGCATACTTTTGCTGGATGTGGGGGTGGCGGATGATAGCCGGAGCTATCGGACTCATGGGCGTAGTGGGCGCCACGTTGTATGCACATGCGCGGCCGATCCCGGCGCTGGGCCAAGCTGCTTATATGGCGCTTTTTCATGCATCGGTGCTGCTGTGGCTGAGCGACCGACGGGGAAAAGACCTCCTGAGTACCCTGGTACCGCTTATGCTATCGGCGGGGGTGCTGATTTTTTCAGGGAGCATCTACCTCAAATACTTAGGCGGGGTGGAGCGGGCGACGATGATCGCTCCGGCGGGGGGGACGCTGCTGATATTGGGGTGGGCGGGGCTGCTAGTGCGAGCCGTCAAAAAGTGGGATTGAGGGGACGCGGCACTATCTCTACCCCTTGATATCGAGTATCCACACTGATACATCGTCGACTTGGGACATATGGCCTTTGTGGAGGTTCCACTCAGTCCGTAGGTAGGTGAGCGCCTGGTCTGGTGGGAGGCTGGTGGTTTCCAGGATAAGCTCCCGCAGGTGTTTGAGGGGCCATTTGCGGCCATTTTCGCTGAGCTGGTCCCGCAGCCCATCGGAAAAAAGGATCAATCGTCCTTCGCTACCAAGCTCCACGGCCTCTTCCTTCCATACTTGCGGCGAACCCAAAATATCGTGGCCCAGTCCAGGGCCAGAGCGGGTGAGCTCCGCTATCCGCCCGCTGCTCACATAAAAGCCGCGCACACTGCCCCCGGCATTGACGTAGCGCAGGAGGCGGGTATGCGGTTGAATCCGAACGAACAGCGCCTCTATGCCATCCTTCACACCGGTGCTTTCTTCAGAGTGCAGGTAGAGGGAGAGGCGATGGCTGAGCATAGCCGCTATGCCTTCCATGTCGGTCACGCCTTCCTCCCAGATGCTTTCTAAGAGGGAAATGCCGAGTACGGTCATGAAGCCGCCCGGCACCCCGTGACCCGTGGCATCCCCTAATACCAGCATGTATTCACCGGAGCTTTTCAGGGCACGTAGCCAGTAAAAGTCCCCCCCCACCTCCTGACTGGGTTGATACCAGAGTGCAGCGGGATAAGGAAGCATCTGCAAGACCTCCTCAGAGGGCAAAAGCGCTTTCTGAATGCGCTGGGCATAGCGAAGGCTCTTTCGGAGCTCTTCGTGCTGGTCTTGAATGATACCGTAAGCCTCTTCAATTTTTTGCTTTTGCTGCGCAATGACATCGCGCTGAAGCTGGGTCTGACGGTAGAGTTTCTGGAAGAACCACGCTGCGATGGCGGCCCCCAGAGCCAGCAGCGCCAAAAAGAGAAGCCCTATCTGGAGTCGCTTGCGGCGCTCCTCCTGTCGCAGCTGCTCCTGAAAAATTGCCTTCTCCCGCTGCTGCCATTCATATAGGTAGCGCGACTCTATTGCACTCTGCTGGGCCTTGCGATTCACCAGGCTGTCGCGATACAAAACATACCGCTCGTGAGCCTTTAGCGCCCCGCGATAATCCCCCAAGCCCGAATATACCCTATACAGAATGCCATGATAGTTGCGAAGTACATCAATATCCTTGATGAAAGGCAGGAGTGGTTCAGTTTTTTTGTGCCACTCTAAGGCCTTAAGGTATATTTTTTGTTTGAGTGTGGGGTCCGATGTGAAAGAGGCTTTCTTTTCATAGAAGTTCATCACAGCGGCATAGGTCCGGAAGCGCTCGGCTTCGGGGGCATTAGCACGTAGAGCGAGCAGTTCCTCCAAGTAAGCGTAAGCGCTATCCCACTGCTGCTTATTCATGTAGATACGGGCGAGGTTGGAGATAGCGAGAGCCTGGGCACTCACGCTTCGGCTCTGGCGGGCCAGGGTGAGCGCCTGTCGCAGCATGGCCAGGGCGGAGTCGGTCTGACTAAGGCCTTCATAGTAGGCCCCCAAGTTAGAGAAGGAAGTGGCTGCACCGGCCGTGTCCCCTTGCGCGAGGCGAAGCTCCAGGGCCCGCCACCCATACCGGAGCGCATCCCTATGTAGGCCCTGATCGTAATAACTGCGAGCCAGGTTATTCAGCGTCGTGCCTGTCAGCGCTAAATCCCCTAACGCCTCCGCATACCGCAGCGCCCGGAGATAAAACCGCATCGCACTATCCTGCAAGCCAATCTCATGAAAGACTGCTGCCAGGTTATTCATCGTGTAATAAAGCAGCTTTGTGTCTCGCAGCGCCGCCGCCCGGTCCCAAACCTTGTAGTGTGCCTCAATTGCCTTTAGAACCTCCCCCTTATGGTGGTAGTAATAGGCTAAGTTACCCAGAACGCCCGCCGCCTCTCGAATGTGCCCACCCCTCTCTAACATGCGAAAAGCCGAGTCTGAGTAGATGAGCGCAGAGTCTAACTTTTGCTCAAAATAGAGCGCATAGGCATGTAGATCCAGAATCTGGGGATAGTATTTTGTGCAAAGGGTATCCCCGGGGGCCTCCGTACAAATCGCTCGTATCAGGGGTAGCGCTTCCGCAACAATCTCACGGACCTCTTTGGGCGGCGCCTCTTCCGCTTTCCCGATAAGGGCTAAGACCCGACGACTCTTTTCCTCTAAGGACTGGGCGTACAGACAGGTAACCGCTCCAAAAGCAGCAAACAAAAACCACTTCATTCCGACAAAAATAGACCAGGAATCGCCGCGCACCTATGGATTGGGACAGCCCTTGGTAACGCGGCGAGCGGATTTTCCTGTTTTTTGATACGAACGGGTCTCTTTTGATAGGCGAGAAGCTTGCTGCTGACGCAGGTACTCCTCGTGCTTGGGATGATTGCAGTTTGCGCGGGGATCCCGAAATAGACTACATCCTCCCAGAAAAAGTGCTATAAGCAGAACGTATCGCATATTAGTCATGCGAATCTTGGATAGTTTCCTCGGTTTCTGGGCCTTTTTCCATTTGGAAGTTGCCTTCGTCAGCCAGAAAAGCCCGAATACGTTCTATTTTGCCGGGCAGGTCGGGAGGACAGCCCGTTCGGCAAGTGATGCGCTGGGATTTCCCATCCAGCTGATACATTAGCACCAGACTGGGCAGATCTGAGATACCCGGGTTATCATAGAGGGTGTCGTACTTCTCAAAGGCGCTCTCCCGTAGCATCTGCCCTAACTTTTTCATTTCGTCCGGGGTGAGCTGGCGCGTGTAGGTACCCAGACGGGGGACAAACCGCTCCCCTGTGTACCGTACCTTACCATCACCGTAGGCTTCCACCTTATCTATCGGGCAGCGGCCATAGCAGGGTGTACGGGCAATTTGCACATAGAGGTCTCTTTTTCGGGCCGTTTCAGGACTTGGCGCAGCGGGGGAGGCTGCAGCCTGTCCCCGGTCGCAATCGGTTACTACGATAGCAAGCAGCCCTCCCAGCAGAAATACCTTTTCCACCCCCCAAATATAAGCTGAAAATCGCACATCCATGCCTCGGAACCGGGCAGGCATTGGGCACTCTTGCCCTCCCCTTCTGGCCTCGGAGCCTATCCCCCTCTGGTGAGAGCAAGGTTGTACCTTCGTCAGGTGCTTTCACACCGGCTAAGTGCCCTGGCAGGCCAGGACTGGGCTCAGCGTATCCTTCTGCCGTGGGCGATTCTCGGGCCGCTCTGGGCGCAGGTGACGATTCGCGGCGCCGTGCTGGACAAGGAGGGCGACCCTATCGTAGGCGCCGTCGTTCGTCTCTTGTCCACGAATAAAGGCACCCTCACCAACGCCGAAGGCCTCTTTTCCATTTCGGGGGTGCCCCCTGGCGAATATACCCTCCAGGTAACGGCCATCGGCATAGACACCCTCCGCGAAACCATCAAAGCAGACGCGCGCCGTCCCGTCATCACCCTCAAGCTCACAGCAGCCACCTCCGCCGTAGAACTTTCTGCCGTCGAGATCATAGAATCCGCTACCCCCGCCAAAATCGACCCGACCCGGGTCACAGTGGCTGTAACCCCCATTGCGCCGCGGCAGATATACACTTTGCCCAGCTTTGGCGTGCCGGATGTAGCCCAGTACCTGCAAGTGCTGCCTGGCGTGGTCTTTACGGGGGATCAGGGTGGGCAGCTCTACATTCGCGGCGGAACCCCTATCCAGAACCTCACGCTTCTGGATGGCGCCATCATTTACAGCCCTTTTCACACGCTGTCGCTTTTCAGCATTTTTGAGACGGACATTTTACGGCAGGTGCAGGTGTACTCGGCAGGCTTTGGGGCTGAATATGGCGGCCGCATCTCGTCAGTCATGGATATTCGCACGCGACCGGGTAACTTTGAGCGATTCAGCGGGCGGGCTTATGCCACCCCCTTCGTAGCCGGTGCCCTCACCGAGGGCCCTCTCCCCTTCATCCGAAATAGCTCCTGGATTCTCTCTGCTCGCCAGGGGTACATTCAGCAAGCCACCCCGCGCCTCTACCCTTATCTCAAAGACTCCCTACCCTTCCAGTTTCAAGACCTGTATGGCAAAGTAACTTTTGGGCGCGGGCCTGACCAGCTGAACCTTTTCGGTTTTCGGCAGACGGACCGGGTAGATTTAGGCGCGCAGGGCGTCAATAGTTGGCAACAGTGGGGCGCTGGGGGGTTCTTCACGAATCTCCCGCAGGCCTCCCGCGTGCGCATCACGGGCTCTTTCGCCTATTCCCGTTTCCAGAATACCTTCGAAAGTCCTTTTGAGCTGCGCCCCCGCTATAGCGAAATCGGTGGCTTCAATGGCGGCTTCACTTTCTCGTACCTTTTCGGCGCCGACGAACTGGCCTACGCCATAGAAGTACGCGGCTTTAGCACCGACTTCCTCTTTACCAATGGACTGGGCTTTATTACCCAGCAGCGTCAGAGCAATACGGAGGGGGCCAGCTACGTCCGCTACCAGAAGGTCTTCCGCCAAGAAACCCTCTCCGAAGAGGGCACCCCCACCTTTTTCACCCGCGCCATCATAGAACCCAGCCTGCGCCTGCACTTCTATAATAACTATGGCTATCTCTCGGTGGAGCCGCGCCTACGCGCCAAACTCAACGGCCGACGCTGGAGTCTTCAGACCGCCGCCGGCCGCTATGTGCAAAACTGGGTCTCCGCTGTTTCAGACCGGGATATTGTGGTGCTCTTCCAGGGCTTTTTGACAGCCCCGGAGATAGCGGCTAATGCCCAGCTTAGCCACCCCCTCCAGGAAGCCTATCACCTTACCCTCGGCGGCGAATACCAGCTCCTCTCTGCCTTCCTCCTAAACGTCGAAGGCTGGTATAAGCGCTTCACCCAGCTAACCAACATCAATCGCGAGCGGCTCTTCCCAGAGGACCCTATCTTCATCACCGAGATAGGGTATGCCTACGGGGTGGACTTCACCCTACGGTACCAGACGCCCACACTTTCCCTGTACGGCACCTATAGCTACCAGTACAACCGCCGAGATGACTTTCGGCAAGTGTACTTCCCTCTGTGGGACCGCCGCCACACAGCCAACCTCGTAGGTAGCTACACCTGGGGCCCCTGGCAAAATGTCCGACGAGGCCGAGAACGCCGCTGGGAAGCCTCCCTCCGCTGGACCCTCGGCTCCGGCCTCCCCTTCACCCAGACCCTCGGCTTCTTCGAAAAGCTCCTCTTCATCCCCAACGGTTCTCAAAACCCCTACCCCACTCAGCAGGGAATCCTGGCTATCCTCCTCAGCGCGAACTATAACGCCGCCCGCCTCCCCGCCTACCACCGCCTGGACCTCGCGCTCAAATACCGCCAGCGCCTATCCGAAACCCTCCTCTTAGAGACCACCGCCAGCCTCCTCAACGCCTATAACCGCCCCAACGTCTTCTATATTGACCGCATCACAGCCCGCCGTTATAATCAGCTTCCGATTATGCCCATGCTGGGGCTAACCCTATTGTGGTAGAACCCATACCAGCACCACAGCCGAGCCTCGCCCTATCACAAAGTTTCTGTACCTTTGCACACGCTTTTCTGGGGGGTTAGCTCAGTTGGTAGAGCGTCAGCATGGCATGCTGAAGGCCAGCGGTTCGAATCCGCTACCCTCCACGGGGGGTTAGCTCAGTTGGTAGAGCGCCAGCATGGCATGCTGGAGGCCAGCGGTTCGAGTCCGCTACCCTCCACGGGGGGTTAGCTCAGTTGGTAGAGCGCCAGAATCGCACTCTGGAGGTCAGCGGTTCGAATCCGCTACCCTCCACGTTGGAGAGGTGCCGGAGCGGTCGAACGGGCACGACTGGAAATCGTGTGGTCCGCCAAAAGCGGGCTCGGGGGTTCGAATCCCCCCCTCTCCGCCTCTCCGAAGAGTCGCTAACGGTCTACACAAAGCAGATAGACTTGGATGCGTCCCCCGCTGTGTGCGGAGGCTATGTCATCAGAAGGCGGGAACGCTTGTATGGGGCACGTCCCTAAATTCCCGCTCGGCATCCCAGGCTCTTTTCCCCCAAGGTGGTGTAGAACCAGAGGGGGGACTCCTGCCTCACTCAGCAAGCAGGCAGGGGCGGCGCCCGCCCCTCATACGGGCGAAAGACAAGCAGCTAATGCTCTTGGAAGAGAACCTGACAACCGGCCACCTAGACTGCCCGAAGAAGGCGCCTGAAAGAAAGTCGGATGTGGCGTAGGCGGCGTACCTCAGATTGGCCAGGCTCTTGCCCCCCGGGCGGTAAGCCGCTGGAAGATGGGTTCGGGCAGAAGATGCCTGTAGGGGAGCCTGCCCCAAAAGGTATGCAGGAGGTGTTGAGGCTCCGGACACAGGCTCCTATGGCAGGCGGTCACACTCCTGGTTTCGTCACGCAGCGGAGTCGGGCGAGCTACTCAGTACTCCCGCCTATCCAGGCCCCACGCTAACCGATCCCGCAGCGTCTGAAAGTAACTATAACCAGGTAGCTGGATCACCCGCAGCGGAAAGTCCGCTTTGCGCAAGGCAAACGCCGTCTCCTGGGGCGCCAGCGCGTACCGACCATCGAGGGCCACCAGCACCTGCTCCGAACGCGCCCGACACACCACCGTCAAAACCCCATCATCCGGAATCACCAGCGGCCGCACCGTTAGCGCATGCGGCGCCATCGGCGTCAAAATAAACACCTCACACGTCGGCGTAACGATCGGCCCCCCACAAGCCAAGGAGTACGCCGTAGACCCCGTCGGCGTCGCCACAATCAGCCCATCCGCCCAGTAGGTATTCATCCACTCGCCATTCAGATACACTTCAATCAGCACCATCTCACTCGTGATGGCTTTCGAGAAAGTTACCTCATTCAGGGCGAAGTTTTCGGTAGAGCTCCACAGAGGCACTTCGGAGGTGACCGTAATGAGAGACCGCAGCCCAATCGTATAGCGTCGTAGGAGTAGCGCCTCTGTGGCGGGGATAAGCTCTTCTTGGGGTACGGGCGTCAGGAAGCCCAATCGCCCCGCATGCACACCCATGAGGGGAATCTGATAAGGCGCTACCAAGCGCGCCGCATCCAGAAAGGCCCCATCTCCGCCAATTACGATGGCGGCATCGACCTGGGCCACTTCCTCCCCCCGGCGAAAAACTGGCCATTCCAGCCCCCCCCTAAGGGCACCCTCCCATGCCTGTGCAAGAGGCTCCTCTACCCATACCGCCACGCCCCACTTCCGCAGAAAGGCCTGCCACGCTTCCAGCGCCTCTAACCGAATCCGCTGTGTCCACCGGCCTAATATCGCCACCTTACTCACGCCCCCCATACCTACCGGCTTTGATAATCCCGATACACATCCCGCTCGAGCTGGCGCTGCAGGGCCAGACTCTCAATGCGTACGGTCGTTACCCGTGTTAGAATATTCTGGTCATACAATAGCGCCGCCCGCTCCCCCCGCCACCGGTAGCGTGGCGCATAGCCATCCTGCACACCCTTCCCTAAAAAAGTCTCCAATAGTACCAAAAAAGCCTCGGCATCCTCGGGGCGGGTGAGTCTCACCTCAATCGTATGGAGCTTATCGCGATAAAAAGCCAGCTGCACCTCCCTAATCGGAATGCCCTGCCAAGCCGTATCCACCGCCCACCGATACCAGACTTTGCGCTGAGAAGTCCCTTTCGGAATCAGCGTAGCCGGCGAAAAAGCCGCCTTATCCATTTCCAGCGAAAGGCCAATCAGCCCATACAGCGTATCCACTGGCGCCGACTGTGCCCATACCAGCCCCAAGATAACCCCCCCGAGCCTAACCATGCTCACGAAGATATAAACCCACGGGGCAGCTCAGGCAGGCCTTTTTTTCGCACCGCTCTCGCCAGAGATGAATCTGCCCCTGCGTCTGCCAAGCGTTTTTCGCAGGAAAAGCCCAACGCGCATACAGGCGCGAAATGTGATGATCTTCCGGTGGAAGTGTCCGCAACCGGTCTACGTACTCCAGCGAACGCTCTATTTGCCCCAGCAGGCGATAGTAGTAAACCGCAAAGGGATACAGCGCGTTGATGCGGAGGTTTTGTAGGAGAAAGGTGGAGGGACGTTTGAGGGGTTGCGGAAGGGGTTTTTGCCAAGCCCAGTGCTTTTGCCAGTACGGGGAAGGGAGTGGGAGCGCTTCGGGCGGCTGACCGATAAGTGTAGCTAAGTCGGGGTACTGCAAAAGCATCTGTGCCATCATGGAAAGCCGAATCGCTGGGGAGGCAGCCGGCCGATACCGGGGCCACCGCAAGGAAAGGGGCCGAAGGTCATGCTTAGCCCGAAGGTAGCCCCACCGCTCCAGAAGGGCCACCTCATACGGCTCTGCCTGCTGGGCTGCCGCCTCACCCAGAAGCCCCGCCATCCCCAGCAGGAGCGCTTCTATCGCAAGCCCATCTCCCTGGTACCGAAGCACCAGTGCTGGCAGCAGTGCCTGTGCCAGCATCCGAAACGGCTCACCTAACGCTGGCAAACCAAACCCATACAGTAAGGCCTCCCAAAAAGCCCTGTACAAGTCGTCCATTGTCCGGTAGCGCTGATGGCGGCTTTTCAGGCGGGCCTCGCCTTCGGTCTCGTAAAGCGATTCCCAGACGGCTTGGGGGACGTCTTGAGCGAGGGCTGCGCAGGGGAAAGGCAGCTCGGTCGCAGTCAGCTGCTTTTGCAGGCTTTCCACCACGAAGGGGGCTAAGGGTACTACCGGCACTACTCGCCCCTGATGATCCCGGACCTGCGCACCGCCATCTGCTTCCCACACCACCTGCGCCACGACCTGCCCAAAAGCAGGATTCTCATGATGCCCATGCTGATACCAGCCCTGGGGCACTACATCTATCTCCACATCACCTATCCAGAGAAGGCCCCCTATGCGCAGGCGAGCCCCCCGAAAGTCCGGTCCGCCTTCCCTACCTCGGGCCTGACCCGGATGCAAAACCTCTACCGCCTCCCCGGATACCGTTTGCAAAGCTGGCCGATACAACCGCCGCACCCATATCGCATGCAAAACCACCTCCGAGGGCCGCCGCACCCCTACCAAGTAATCTTCTCCTTCCGCAAAAACGCCGCTATCCCCCGCCGAAAGTCTTCTGTGGCCCGAGCATGCGCATTCATTTTGGCCGCAAACTCTAGCCCCTCCCGCAAAGGCATGTCTTGCAGGTCTGCTATCAGCTTCCGGATAAACTCCTGCGAGGTAGGCGAAGTCTGCTCAACGAGCCGCATAGCGAGGCTCTTGGTGTAGTTTGCCACCTCCTCTGCGGGCACGATATAGTTGAAGAGTCCCATGCGGTGGGCCTCCTCAGCGCTGATAGCCTCCGCCGTAATCAAAAGCTGCCGCGCCCATCCCTCGCCTACCCGCCGCAAGAGAAAGTAGGTTACCATAGCAGGCAAAAAACCGATCTTGGCCTCCGGATAGCCGATGGTGGCCTGTGGCGTAGCCACCACGAGATCGGCCACCGTTACGAGGCCCGCCCCTCCAGCGAGTGCCGGCCCCTCCACTTGTGCAATAAGCGGCTTCGGGTACCGGTACATGAGCAGATACAGCTCCATCAGGTGTATGGAATCAGCCAGATTCTCCTGGAAGGAGTAGTCCTGCAGCTTCTGAAGGTACTCAATATCAGCTCCAGCACAGAAGACAGGGCCTTTTGCCCGTAGCACCACCACCCGAACCCCCGGGTCCCCCTGCCACGCCGTGAAAGCCTCCTTAAGCTGACTTACCAGCGCATAACTGAGGGCATTCCGCCGCTCGGGGCGGTTGAGTGTGATGTACCCAATCCGGCCTTCCACCTGCGTCTCTATCAGCGCCACCTTGCCTGAGTTCTCCATAGGACAAACATAGCGCTTTTTATCTCAGAAGCGTCACCGTGCCCGTTCGGTATTCTACGCCTTCTTTATCTATTAGCTTGTACCGCACCAGATAGACGTAAGCGCCCTCGGGGACAGGTGTACCGCCTTTCGTTCCATCCCATATCACCTGCTCCGTGCCGCGCGCAGCATACACCTGCATACCCCACCGGTCATACACCGTCAGCTCAATGTACTCCATGCCATAACCCACTACTTTGAAGACATCATTTATCCCGTCGCCATTCGGTGTAAAAGCATTCGGAATCAGGAGTACGTATCCACTCACATCAAAGCAATACTCTGCCGTATCTACGCATCCCAGCTCACTCTCCACCGTAAGGTAGACACAGAAAGTGCCCTTTTGCAGGTAGCTTATGGTGTAGGAGGAGCCTGTCGCGGCAGCCTGGCTATCCGCCCGCCAGAAAAAGCGCACATTGTAGGGTCCAGGCGCTGCGGTGAAAGTGATCGGCGACGCAATATAATAGCCGAGGCTACTGGGCTGCGGCGGCACTATAATCTGCGCTTGCGGCTGCCCATCCACCCATACCAGAACTTGAGCTGTATCATAACACTGCGGCGAGCTCTGCGCATAAAATATCACATTGTAGTACCCCGGCTGCGTAAAGGTATGCGTCACTTGCGTACCACTTGCTGTATTTCCATCGCGAAAGTCCCACGAAAAGGTTAGTGGACTTCCAATACTGCTCGTACCTGTGCCCTCAAAGTTTACCGTGAGCGGGGCGCATCCCTGCAGCACTGGCCCTGCTGACACGATCTCCGCATCTATCCGCTCACCCGTCGCCGGCACAAAAAGCGGCAGAAGCGCCGTGTCCCGGCACCCCGCCGTATTTTCCACGATGAGGGTTACGATGTAGTTACCCCCGGCGCTGTACAAGGCCGTCGTCGTGGAGACCTGGGTGGTGTCCCGACCGCCATTGCCAAAGTCCCAGTAATACACAAAGCTACCCGTCCCCTGCACCTGGGCTGTGAGGGAAACGGCTACCGGGTAACAGGTCGGAATCGGGCCATGATTGAGACTCACAATCTCCACGCTGTCCGTTACCCTGAGCGCAATCGTATCCCGCCCCTGGCATCCCGCACTATCCTGGGCGATAAACTCATACAGCACCCCCACCGGTAACCCCGTGAAGGTAGCAGTGCTCTGGGGACCGAAGGTTGGCCCAGCCCCCGGTACCACCGGAAATGCGCTATAGCTCACCGGCGGTTGCGGATTCCCACCCACCGTTAGGGTGACTGTACCCGTCGTGGCCCCCTTGCACACCGGGCTGGCCTGCGCTGTCAGCCCTAAGGAGTTCAGCGTATTCACGATCACCGTATCCGTTGCAAAGCACCCTTGCGGCGTTACAGCCTGGACGACCACCGTATAAATCCCTGGCGTCGAATAGCTTTGTGTAACACTCGTGGTAGTAGTTGTCTGCGTATTACCATTCCCGAAGTTCCAGAGATAGGTGAGGGAAGCATTGAGCGTGGTGCTGCCTACAGCTTCAAATGTAATCGGGATAAGCGGACATACATACCGGATGCTATCCCCTAAGATGGACACACTCACACTATCCCCTTGCCCCACAAAGACAGTATCAAAACTCTGGCAAGGACTTGGCAAAGGCCCTTGTACGGCGACGATATACGTACCCGGCGCCAGGTTGCTAAACTGTCCATTTGGAACCGGCCCCGCTATAACGCCTCCACCGGCATTGTACAGGAAGTAGTTGTAGCTTCCGCCTGCGGCTGGCGTAAGAGTAATAGTGCCATTACTCTGCCCCCGGCAAGTCGCTGGGGTGCTCGTTGCACTAAACGAAGGCCCCGCCTCCACATCTACCAGCACACTATCTATGTAGGTGCACCCCAGCGTATCCTGAGAAACCACATAGATTTTTTCCTGCCTGGGCGGAGCATTGGGCGAAAAGGTCACACTGGACCCACTTCCCAAGGGGGTTCCCGTGAGGGGTGCCCCTATGTACCAGCTTATGGGGAGGTTTAGCGCCGAAGTCGCCGTCAGCGTGAGAGTATCCCCTATGCACACCGACGCCGGATTGGGAGAGATGCGCAGCGTGTCAGGCGTCTGCATGCGAATGCTAATAGTATCACGATCCATACATCCCCCCCGATACATGATCGTCGCAATGTACGATGCTGATTGGGTTACCGTGATAGTGGGCGACGTTGCCTGGGAGAGGGGGTTCGGCGGGAAGGAAGGCGGTGGGGTAGCGCCGCCCGTAGCCGTCCAGGTCACAGAGGCGATATCACTGGGCGGGACCGAGTCCCGAGCCGTGAGATACAATCTTAGCCGCGTACCCTGACACACTAACGTATCCCGCGTCACGACCGTGTCTCCCGGCCCCCGCACCACAGCTATATAATTTTCTTTTTGAATGCCTGCCCGCACCCGCAAGACATACGTATAATCCCATCGTCCCCGAATCGGGCAGGTGTTATTAGAAACAGATACGACCACATTGTAATTCTGCCCGATATTTGCAAAGGTTGGCGTCCAGCATATTTGAACCTGCACATTATTGGTGCCGTTACCTGTCACCGTCGTCGTAGCCCCTGGCGGCACCTGTGCCACATTCACCTGAAGCCGATTGGCCGGACTGGGGTTGACTGTATCTCTATATTGAAGATTGATGCAGAACTGCTGCCCACCTCCCAGCGGACAGACTGGCGCCTGAAAGGTAAACGTATTCGGATTGGTCTCGTTGTACTGCACCGGGTTCGGCTGCACGGTGGTACTCGCCGTAGCAGCGGGCGGCGTAGGATTAGAGCAGTTTTGGATGATCAAATACACATCCTGGAAAGTCTCACCGATCTGTACACCATTGCGAAACTCCCGCACCCGATAGCAAAACACCGATCGGATCGCCTGCGCAGGAATATAGCTAAAAAGCCCATTGGATTGAATCAAAATGCCCGATAAAGTTGGAAATGGGCTCGTACCACTGTAGGGCGCGACATAAGTGACCGAAATGTTGGGCGCACCGACACCATCGTCTCGGCAGTTAGTAAGCTCTATCACCAGGCTATCGCCATCGGGGTCGACCACACCGAGGTTGAGGAGCGTAGGCTGATTAACGCAGTTGAACATCTGCGGCAGGTTCGTAAACTGCGGCGAGCTATTACAGGGGGTGACGGTATTGTCTAAACGGGCATAAAAAGCCGAGCCCGTGCCTCCTGGGCTGCTTATATTATCAATATCATTCGACCTACAACAGTCTGTAGTATAAAATACCCAATCCGAACCACAGCCTGCTGGAAGCGAAACGGTAGCCTCGTAGATCCAGCGCTGGATGCCATAGTTGGGATTGCCGCCATTGGGGCAGGAGGAGATATAACCTGAACACGCTATTTGCGACGTAATGTCCGTCCCCGTACCGCCAATAGGAGGCAAAGTAATACTGCTATTCACCCCACACTGAATAGAGCGATAGTTGACAGTCACACTGCTGGGAGCTGGTATCCCTTTACAGTCTCTGTACAGGGTAAACCGCAGGCGGTAGCGGGTAGTATTACCTGGTCCTGGACCCAGACACTGATAGGTCAGATCGCCACCCAGATAGTGGGTCGCCCACAAGAAAGCGCTTAGTGCCCACGCAAGCCCTGTAATGAGGCTTCTCCTCATCTTTACAAAGGTAGAAAAAAGTCTCCCTAAAAGAGCGGGGAGGGGAGCTATGGACACGCCCCTGCTACGTCTCCACGAAGTCTAACGATGCCCCGTAGGTCTCCCGTAGTCGCAGCGCCGAGATTATCGCCACCCCATACACTACCACCCCCGTCAGCAAGGCGGCTATATGCCCAGAAAGCCCCAGCCCATCCTTAAAACCGTCCCACAAAAGTGTAGACATCACGAGCGACCCCCGAATCCAGTTCGGGATGCTGGTAGCGACCGTAGCTCGGATATTCGTACCGAACTGCTCCGCCGCTCCCGTCAGCAGCACTGCCCAGTACCCGGAGAAAAACCCCAGCCCCACACAAAAAGCATAGACAGCCCGGGGCGTCTGTAAAGGGAGAAGATTGTACAGGATAGAGAGCACGGCGCCTACGGAAAGCCATACGAGGACGGGACGCTTCCGGCTGCGCCACACCTGGCTCAGAAGCCCCGCTATAAGATCCCCCACCGCCAGCCCTATGTACGCATATAGGATGCTCTGGCCTGCCTGCACCTGACCATCCACCCGAGCCGCGAATAGCTCCGGCGAAAACGTCACCAGTACCCCCACCACATACCAGATGGGCACTCCCGATAGAATCGGCCATACATACCGCCAGAGACGCTCTCTACTCTGAAAAATCAGCCCAAAATCCCCCATCTTTACATGCGACTTTTCCAGTAAAGCCCGAAATAATATGGACTCCCCGACGCCAATTCGCAGGAATAAGAGCGCTATGCCCATTCCGCCTCCGATAAAGTAGGCCGTGCGCCAGGGGAAAAGGTCCCCCACGAGGCTGGCCGCTACCGCCCCCAAGATCCCCACCGTCGCAATAATCGTCGTTCCCCACCCGCGACTGCGGGCTGGCATCAGCTCACTCACCAGCGTAATCCCCGCGCCTAGCTCCCCCGCCAGTCCTATCCCGGCTATAAACCGCCACACCGCATACCCATAGACACTCCATACCAGCCCATTCAGGATATTCGCCACCGAGTAGGTGATGATAGACCCAAAAAGTACCGAGAGCCGGCCACGCTTATCCCCAAGAATCCCCCACAAAAGTCCCCCTATCAGCATGCCTATCATCTGAAGGTTGATAAGCAGGATGCCGTAATCTTCTATCTCTTTCGGGCCATAACCCAAGTCGGATAGGCTCTTTTGCCGTAAAACCGAAAATAGTATCAGGTCATACACATCCACAAAGTACCCGAGGGTAGCTACGATAACTGCGAGGAGTGCCCGACGTCCCACGGGGGGCAAAGATAAACCACGACTTAACCGGCCTTATGTAACAGAGAAGCGCCGAACTTGGTAAACCTGGCCGTTTTGGAGCCAGCGGGCATAGTAGAGGCCCGGCGACAAAGACGGAAGCGACAAGCTCACCAGACGCCCACCCTCTTGCCCCGACTCATGCAGGGTAAAAGTAGCTACCCGTTGTCCAATCACATTCAACACCTCAATCAGGTCTCCCCCACGCTCTACTGGCCCTACCACGAGACTATGCCGCGCAGCATCATAATAGAGTGTAGGAGACGTATCGCCAGCTACCCGAGGACTTTTTCCGCCTATTAACGTGGCATGAGATAGCCCGCAGACAAGCCACAAAAGTATCCAGAATCGCATAAGTAACTATTTCAACAAAAATCGGGCCAGGACAAGTTGGCTACTTTTGCACATAGAGGTGAACTTTTAGGAAGCGTATACCTGGCACGCTATCCGCCCGCACATAAGGCAAAAGCCCCAGCCGATACCGTCCTGCCCCGCCAAAGCGTCCCCCCCGCACAAGAAATACCTGGTATCGCCCGCCACGAGTATACCACACTCCCGTCTCATCCTGAAAGCTAAGTTCTATCCGAGAGGCTTGGCGAAAGCCATCCGGCTGCTCCCAGATGGTCATTAGGTAGAGGTTGCGCCAGGGATAATCTTGCTTGAGCCCCACTTCCAGGGATAGGTCGTAGGTCGTACCTGCCGTTTTAACGGCTATGTCTGCCCACAATGTATCCCCATCTCGCCAGACCTGGCCCGGAAAGGTATGGTCTAACACCTTCTTTCCGGCCCCACTACAAGCCCAAAAGGTCAGGAAGAGCAGCACTGAGATTCTCGCAGCCATTTTCCGTGAGGAGAAGGTCGTTTTCTATGCGGATGCCGATCCCCTTTTGCGGAATGTACAGACCAGGCTCGCAGGTAACTACCATACCTGCTTCCAGCGGCTCGTAGCGATACCCCACATCATGCACATCCAGCCCCAGAAAGTGCCCGAGCCCATGCGGGAAATACCGCTTGTAGGCATCGGACGGGTCATCCCGACTGAGAAGCCCCAGCGATAGCAGCCCCCCCCGAATGTACGTAGCCACCGTCGTGTGCCATTCGTGTAAGGAGATGCCTGGTTTGAGGATTGTTTGGGCATACCGCTGCACTTCGGCTACCCAAGTAAGATAACGGCGCTTTTCGGTATCTACTTCGCCAACAGGCAAGGTGCGGGTCAAGTCGGCCGCATACCACCCATATCGCGCCCCCATATCAATAAGCACCAGCTCCCCCGCCCGCAGCGGCTGACTATTGAAGGTGTAATGCAACACACAGGCCCGCTCCCCCCCAGCGATAATACTGGGAAAAGCTGGCACTGCCCGATGCCGGGTAAAAACATACAGGATTTCGGCTTCCAGCTCGTATTCGTAGAGGCCTTCCCGCAAAAGGGGCAGGATACGTTGATACGCCTCCTGCGTGATGGCAATGGCTTCCCGGGTGCGCGTGATCTCTTCGGGACTTTTTTTCATGCGCAGGCGATAAAGGAGCGGAGCGAGGCGTTCGATGCGGTGTGCAGGGTGCTCCTGCTGGAGCCGCCGGGCAAAGCGATGCGCCGGCGTAGGAAGCTGCCCGGCTGTCTGCCGCTCATGCTCATTGAAATCCAAATAGACAGCCTTCACCAGGCCCAAATGCCGCCGCCAGAATCCCGCCCATTCCGAGAGGGGTTTTACCTCCCGCACCCCACTCACCTGGACCGCCTCTTCTAAGGTATACGACCACCCCTCCCACAGCCGCTGATGCGCCGTGCTAACCGGAATAAACAGCACCTCCTCCAGCTCAGGAAGCGGCGCCCCCGGAAAAAGCCACAAAATCCCCCCCGGCTGCATCAGCCCGGTGAGATAGTAGTACGAGCGGTCTAGATCAAAAGGATACTGCGCATCCGCATTCTCACTGGGTAAAACTTCCCCAGCAAAGACAAACGCTGCGCTTCCAGGTGGTATTAGCGCGCGGAGTCTCGCTCTATTTTGTACAAAAAACGATGTCGGGAAATTCGGATGTCGCAGCACCCCCCAAAGGTAAGATCCCGCCTCCTATCCTACCTTTGTGGTATGGAAAAGCCCAAAAAGCACAGGCGCCGTACGCTGGTCATTATAGACGGGGAAAGCCTTTCCCACCACGCTCATTACGATTTTAGCTTCTTAGAGTCCGAAAAACGCCTGGATGTCTGGTTCTTTTTCAAAAACAAAATCCGACATTCCTTTTCCCTGCATAAGGACTATAATGCCAAAAATATCGTTCTGCCCCGCTATGAGGAGGACACGCTTATCTATATTATCAAGCGCGTCTGTTATGAGCTGGGGCGGCGAGAGGAGGTGTATCATAAGCTATACTTTATCGGCGATGCCCATCCGTTATGGGAAGGGCTGGTGCAATTTTTCCGAGAGCGGGGCTATGTGGCCCATCATTTATGGAGTAGAGACTATAAGATAACGACTTCTCCTGAAAAAGCCGTCCCCGAGGAGCGCTTTCCCTCCTCCCCAGAATCCGAACCTACCTCAGCCCGAGAAACACAACCGCTCATCAGCCCTGAGCACCTGGAAGCCATTCGTGGAATTCTAAAAGAAAGCACGTCCAAAGGTCGTCTTTCTCAAAAGGATTTTGCAAAGCTTCTCCATCATGCTGGTATTTCTACTGGTAAAAACATGCATCATCGCACCCTCAAAAAGTTCATAAACTATCTTGTGCAGGAGGGCCTCGTAGCGTACGATGCGGATGCACGGGAAGTAGTTATTTTGCCACATGACACCAGCAGGCCATAATCTCCTTTGTGGTAAGGTTGGAATCATCACTGGGGCATTAGATGAGAAGTCCATTGCATGGCACGTGGCAGAAAAAGCCCATGCGGAAGGGGCGCAGACTCTTCTGACGAATGCGCCCGTAGCGCTTCGCTTGGGCGCCCCTAAGGCCCTGTCCGAAAAGCTCCAAGCGCCCCTCGTCCCAGCCGACCTTACGCAGCTCTCCGACATAGAAAAGCTGTATGAGGCGGCCGTAGCACACTTTGGCCGGCCCATAGACTTTTTACTGCACTCGGTCGGCATGTCTCTCAATATCCGTAAAGGCCGCTCATACCCAGAAGTAGACTACGACTTTTATCTGAAAACGTTAGATGTATCAGCTATTTCGTTTCACAAGCTTTTGCAAATAGGTAGACAAAAAGGGGCATTTGCGCGAGGTGGGTCTATTGTGGCGCTCAGTTATATTGCGGCCCAGCGGGTTTTCCCCAAGTACGGGGATATGGCCGATGCCAAAGCCCTCTTAGAATCTATTACCCGGAGCTTTGGGTACTGGCTGGGTAAAGAGCTGGGCGTACGCGTCAATATCGTGTCGCAATCCCCCACTCCCACCACCGCCGGCAGCGGCATCGCCGGCTTTGAAGCCATGTATAACTACGCCCAGAAAATGTCTCCCCTTGGCAACGCCCCCGCTGACGCCTGCGCCGACTTCATCGTCATGCTCTTCTCGGACCACACCCGATACGTCACTATGCAAACCCTCTACCATGACGGGGGCTTCTCCATGATGGGCATCTCCGAAGAGATCCTTTCATGAGTGGGGACCTTCTCTCCCCGATTGACGGACGGTATGCCCGTTATACGGCTGCCTTGCGCTCCTATCTTAGCGAGGCGGCCTTTTTCAGATATCGTATCTTAGTAGAGACCGCTTACCTGGAAGCCTTGATTGAGCTTCCGCTTCCTCCCCTAAAAGACTTTCCATCTGCTCTCCTCCCCCGTCTCTACGAAGCTTATGCGAACTTCTCCGAGGCTGATCTGGCGCGTTTGCGCACACTGGAAGCTCAGACCCGCCACGACGTCAAAGCCATAGAGTACTTTCTGCGGGAAAAATGGGAGCCGCTTTTACCCTCCGAGCATAAGTACCTGCTGGCGTTTATTCACTTTGGTCTCACCTCCCAAGATGTCAATACCCCCGCGCAAGCCCGCATGTGGCAAGATGCCTTACAAAAGGTCTACCTCCCTGCCCTGGAGGCGCTTTTGCAAAAGCTCCATCACCTATCCTACACCTATCGAGCTACGCCCATGTTAGGTTTCACGCATGGGCAGCCGGCTTCCCCTACGACTTTCGGGAAGGAGTTGTATGTTTTTGTCGCTCGCGCCCAGGCTGAAATAGAACGTCTCCTATCCATTCCTTTCTGGACCAAGATAGGCGGGGCCGTGGGCAACCTCAATGCCCACCTGATTGCCTTTCCGGAAATAGACTGGATAGCCTTTATGGATGCTTTTGCCCAGAAGCTGGGGCTGCGGCGATTTCCCCACACGACCCAGATTCTGCCCTATGAGCGCTGGGCCGAGAGCTGGGACAGCCTGCGCCGCCTACAGAGCATCTGGATAGACTTTGCGCAAGATATCTGGCTCTATGCGCACCGGGGTTATGTTACAGTCCGCCGGCAGGCGGGGCAGATTGGCTCCTCCACCATGCCCCACAAGTCTAATCCCATTCTCTTTGAGCTTGCGGAGGGAAATCTCCGCCTCTCTAATAGCCTGTGGCAGTTTCTCAGCGAAAAGCTCCCCGTCTCCCGCCTACAAAGAGACCTCACCGATTCCACCCTGCTGAGAAATGTCGGGGTAGCGCTGGCTTATGGCCTTATAGGTATAGAGGCCCTCCGAGAAGGGCTCGAGCAGATCACCGTGCATCCGGAGCAGATGCAAGCAGAGCTGGAAGCACATCCCGAGGTGACTGCCGAGGCTATTCAGACTCTGCGCCGAAAGGCGGGCAATCCTTTTGCCTATGAGGAGACCTTAGAAGAGCTGAGCCGGGGGATATGGCAGACGCCCATTAGCCCTTCCGCCTACCTGGGTTATGCGTCCTCGCTCGTCCCCCCGCCCGAAAACTGAGCCAAGAGCCGCTCCCGAAGCCGCCCATGGAGCTGAGCAGCATTTTCCTGGCCGCTCTGCTCGTAGGCTTTCTCTAAGTGCGCTACCAGCCGCATAACCAAATACGGCGGAGATAGCAGCGGATAATGCGCTAAGTTGTCTGGCAGAGACAGACGCGTGAGCAGGGCTTTTAGCTCTTCGGCTCGAATAAACATTCCCCGCTGATAGGGGTCTACATAAAAGTGCAGGTCGCCATCATAATAGCGCAAAAGGTACCGTCCCTGAATAGCCACCAGCGACAGGCCTTCGATTTCCAGGTCCCGAGCAATGAGGTAGTATAAGACACTCAGACTGAAACTATTACCCCGGCGGCTTTCTAAAAGATGGTGTACATAATAGGCTAACGGATGGCGAGGCCGTGTGATTTCCGGAGAGAGTTCTTCCTGTTGAAAGAGATACTGATTAAGGCCGAGGAGCTTATCCAGCGGGGTGTAGGCGCTGGAGAGGGTAAGCCAAGCTTTGTGGACGAGGCGGCTATACTGGGTGGTATATTTTTCCTGTGGCAGGGAGGGGTACTGGAGGCGGGCTACGGCCATGAGCGCCGGCCACAGAGGCTGCGTAAGGCCCTCGCGCCATTGGTATAGCATCATCGCTACCCGCTCAAGGGTGATCGTTTCCAAAAGATGCTCTATCCGCTTCTGCACATACGCATCCTCCGTAGCAAACCAGTAGGCTTCCAGGTGAGGGATAGCCTCCTCTCCCAGCGATAGAAAGGCCTCCTCTACCGCCGCCTGCACCGCAGGGTCGGGGTCATCCAGCAGCGCCAGGAGAGACCGGACCTGCTCCATCTTGACAAAGATAATCCGTACGCCCCATTCTCAAATGCACGCCTTCCACCTTCCTTCCACTTAGCTTTTCCGTCGCAGCTCCTCCAAGATAGCTGTCAGGAGCTTGACCTCCTCAGAAGGCTCGGACGGGGGAGCTGCCGCTTCTTGCTTTTTCTTGAGTCTATTCATAGGTACCACCACGATAAAGTAGATAGCCGCCGCTACGATGACGAATGTCACCACGGCATTGATAAACTTACCTATTAGGATGGGGCCTATTTTCAGGGCGGAAAAATCCGGTACCCCACCCAGTAATCCAATAACGGGCATGAGTACATCCCCCACGAAGGAACTTACCACTTGACCAAAAGCTGCTCCAATCACAACGGCCACAGCGAGCTCCACAATAGAGCCTCGCATGATGAAATCTTTGAATCCTTTCAACATAACGCGCACGAAATAATAAATAGGGGAACTTCCCTTTTGGAAGCTCCCCTATCAGGATAGAAAGCAGTGCGAGATGATCTTAGAAAGGACGGCCTACACGCACCATGGCGCAGCGGAAGCCTACGGTAGCTGAGCTGGAGTCCGCGTGAAGGTACCGACGTGCCCCACAAGTGACATAATAGGCGATATCTGCCCAGGAACCGCCGCGATAGACTTTGGCGGCGTCGGTGCCGAGGTCAGGCCACGTTCCGCCAACGGCAGGCTGCTGACCTTGCTGCTGTCCATCTTGGGGTACTTCCGCGGCTTTGGGACTATAGAGAAGGCTGGTTTTCTGGTAATACATATCATCATCTTGGAGGGGATCTTTTTCTACTTTACCCCGGCGGCGGTGGGGATTGAGATCTTCTGCATCTTCATAGGTGAGGACACGGTAGGTATCTTCCGTCCACTCAGCCGCATTGCCGGCCATGTTGTAGAGGCCAAAGTCATTCGGATAGAAGGCCTTGACGGGAGCGGGGATCATATAGGCGTCATTGAGTCCCTCGTAGAGGAGCGAGCCGCCTTTGTTAGAGCGTCCTGCGTAGTCGCCGCGTCCCCGCTTGAAGTTCGTCCGGAAGCGTCCCTTCATATCTCGCAGGCTGCGCCCCTCCCAAGGATAGAGTTCCTGCTCATAACCTGCTCGAGCCGCGTATTCCCACTCTGCTTCCGTGGGCAAACGATAATCTGGATACAGAATAGCCTCTGGGTCCCTTTCAAGAAGCTGTTTATTCACGATGGCGGTCCGCCACGCTGCAAACTCCCGCGCCTGATGCCAGTTTACACCAACCACGGGATACATGTGGTACCCCTCGTGCTGAAAGTAATACCGCACATAGGGGTCATTGTACGCCATCTCTCGGAACCACACGGTCGTATCCG